>APMI01003721.1_pt1 | contig 12027 bp, 11 predicted proteins | sample 667938 | NCBI WGS metagenome assembly APMI01 (sample SAMN01084076, study PRJNA167559) | wastewater metagenome | biome: Wastewater | place: Denmark: Ejby Moelle, Odense | collected 2011-11-28 | reverse complement strand
TCGTCGTCGTCATCGGTGCTGTGGATTCTGGGGATGACCGCTGTCGTGGCCGGTCAGCTCGGCAAACCGGGTGGGGACGAAGCCGTGGACAGGGCGGGTCGCTGCGCTGCGGCATTGGGGACGACGGGGCGTCGTCCCCAACCCTCGTGGACAACGCAGGGTGGCTGTCCACCGGGTGCGGGGAGATATCCACAGCAATCCACAGGCGGATGTGGACGAGCGAGCGTGCCTGCGAGCAATCCAGGCGATGTGGGGATCAAGGGGACAGGTTGTCCACATGCTCGGGACGGTGTCCGGCGGCATCCGGTCAGGTGGCAGGTTTCGGGACGGTTACACCGTCGCCACAGGTGTGGACGGAGGTGTGGATAAGCGACGGTCAGCGGCCGCGTTGGCGGATTCGCGAGGTGATCTCGGTGACCTGGTTGTAGATGGCTCGGCGCTCACCCAGCAACTGGCGGATCTTGCGGTCGGCATGCATCACCGTGGTGTGGTCGCGCCCACCGAATGCCTGCCCGATCTTCGGCAGGGACAGGTCGGTGAGTTCCCGACAGAGGTACATGGCGATCTGGCGCGCCGTGACGAGTTGACGCGACCGAGATGACCCGCACAGGTCGTCGACGGTCACGGCGTAGTAGTCGGCCGTTTCCTGCTGGATCGTCGCGACGGTGATGTGCACGGGGTCGTCGCTGAGCACGAGGTCTTTGAGGACCACCTCGGCCAGGCCCAAGTCGATGGACTGGCGGTTGAGGTTGGCGTAAGCGGTGACCCGGATGAGGGCACCCTCGAGTTCGCGGATGTTCGACGTGATTCGGGTGGCGATGAACTCGAGGACCTCGTCGGGGGCGGACATGCCCTCCTGGATGGTCTTCTTGCGCAAGATGGCGATGCGGGTCTCGAGGTCGGGCGCCTGGACGTCGGTGATGAGCCCCCATTCGAACCGGGAGCGCAGCCGTCCCTCGAAGTCGGTCAGCTGCTTCGGTGGCAGATCGGAGGTGATGACGACCTGCTTGCTGTTGTTGTGCAGGGCGTTGAAGGTATGGAAGAACTCCTCCTGCGTCTGCACCTTGCCGGCAAGGAACTGGATGTCGTCGATGAGCAGGACGTCGACGTCGCGGTAGACGCTTTGGAAGGCCCCGGCGCGGTCGTACCGGATCGAGTTGATGAACTCGTTGGTGAACTCTTCGGAGTTGACGTAGCGCACCCGGAAGGTGGGGTACATCTGGCGGACGTAGTGCCCGATCGCGTGCAGCAGGTGGGTCTTGCCCAGGCCCGAGTTGCCGTAGATGAACAGGGGGTTGTACGCCTTGGCGGGTGCCTCGGCCACCGCGCTCGAGGCGGCATGGGCAAACCGGTTGCTCGCGCCGGCGACGAAGGTGTCGAAGGTGTACTTGGGGTTGAGTCGCGTCCGCTCGGTATCCGTGTCGCGGCGGGGCCCTTCAGGGTGTCGATCCCCTGTTCCGGTATGCCGGTCCCCTGCCCCGGCAGGGTGGCCGTCGGCGTGCAGGTCGGTCGGCACGGCAGAGGGCCGAGATCCGTCGGTGTCCTCGGACGCCTCGGGGAGGTTGGGGCGATCCTCCAGGCTGGTGTCGACGGTGACCGCCAGGCGGATCTCTCGGCCGAGTTCGGCCGACAGGGCGCGGATGACCTGGTCGCGTACCCGGTGTTCGAGAATGCCTTTGGTGTAGTCGTTCGGGACGGTCACGAGGGCGTTCTGATCGACGATGGCGACGAGATGGGCCAACCCGACGAAGGCTCGCTCGCTGGCCGAGAGCCCCTCTTGGTCCAGTGCTGCCAACGTCTGGCGCCAAATGGTGCTCAGGTCGTGGTCCCCCTGCCGCACGCGGACCTCCCCGAAGCCGAGGCCGGAGACGTCCGGCTCGTCGTCCTGTCCTGTGACCATGTCGAACCTGTCGTCGTGGCGATGTCGGCGGTCGAATCGACCCGCTATCGAGGTGGCGCCCTCCCCTGCGTCCCCGACGGGACCGACCGTCCGTCTAGTCATCCACAGAGTTGTCCACAGATGTGTACAAACATCAACGACACTGGATGGGTCCTGGTCGGACCTCCAGGACGGCGTGGCGGAACAGCAGGCGCGACATTACACCCCCCACGCAGCGTGTCGCTCGGCGGCGTGCTCCCGCGCGACCTCTAGGATGCCGCCACCTCGCGTTTGGCACGCCGAATGGTCGATTGGCGCGCCGAACGGTCGAGGGATCGACGATGCTAGCGCTTACCGCGGAATTGCGGCCGGATACCGGAGCCGTCGGACACCTGCGCTCCCCCCCGTGATCGCCGGGCCGCGGCAGGGACCCAGGATGTGAGGGCTCTCGGAAGTTAGGGCTCTCGGAAGTTGGGACTCTCGGTGGTGCCGGCCGGCGCTCTCGGGTCGTGGTTTGACCGCCCTGTGGCGCTCCCTTACCCTGTTACGGGCCGCCTCCGGCCGTTTTCGCATGCCCGTGCCCGCCGTTGCATGGGCCTCCGATTGCGGCCGGCGAGGCCGCCGACCAGCCTGCCGTTAGGTCCAACCGACGGCTCGACTACCGGAGACGACATCGTGAGCAAGCGCACCTTCCAACCGAACAACCGACGTCGCGCCAAAACCCACGGCTTCCGGGTGCGGATGCGCACACGCGCCGGGCGGGCGATCATTGCCGGTCGTCGTCGTAAGGGCCGCGCCGAGCTCTCCGCCTGAGGCCGACGTGCTGCCCGCTCGGCACCGACTACGCCGGTCCGCCGACTTCCGTGCGGTGGCACGCAGCCCTAGGGGCGCGCGCGCGGGTGGATCGCTCGTCGTGGTTCAGCTCTCCCGGCGCGACCCGAACGCGGCGAGTTCGCCTGGCGACCCCACCGGGGCCACGTCCTTTCTCACCCCCGGTGGGGCGAACGCGGCTCGGGTCGGCTTTGCCGTTGGCCGGACCGTCGGCTGCGCAGTCGTTCGCAATCACACCCGACGTCGGCTGCGGGCGCTCGTCGCGGCGCGACTGGACGGCATACCCGCGGGCGTCGACATCGTCATCCGGGCCACTCCGGCCGCGGCCGCGGCGAGTTTCGAGGACCTGGGTAGCGAGGTCGACCGGCTCATGACCCGAGCACTCGAGCGGGTCCGGACGAGCAGGGCCGGTCGGTGAAATCGTCGGCGAGGGTGACCGAGGCCTCGGCGCTCGGCATGCCAGCTCTCGAGGTCTCGGACCTCGAGGACGCTGCGCCCGGGTTGCCGGCGCCGGAGGACGGAGCGCCGGAGGGCTCGGTGTGCGGTGATTCATCGCTGGAATGGTCAACGTCGCAGGGGTCCGGAGCCCGCACGCTCGGCTCCATCCTCGCGCTGCCACTGGTGTGGGCCATCCGCGCGTACCAATGGCTCGTCTCGCCGATGCTCGCCCAACAGTGCCGCTTCTACCCCTCGTGCTCGGCCTATGCCGTGACCGCGCTGCAACGCTACGGCCCGCTCAAGGGCTCGTGGCTCGCGCTGCGTCGCCTGGGCCGGTGCCACCCCTGGAACCCCGGGGGCGTCGATCACGTTCCCGCACGGGAGCACGGGCCGGGCGCCCGCAGCGCCTCCCCCTGACCACCGCGGCGGGCCAGCGGCAGACGACCGCGGACCCGCCACCATCAGGTGAGACGACTGTCTCATCATACGAGCAAGGACTGTCGTGGGCGACTTCTTCAACACCCTGCTGAGCCCGATCATGGTCGGCGAGGCGTGGGTCATGCTGGCCTGGCACAAGCTCTGGAGCCTTATCGGCATCGGCGGTGGGTGGGGCTGGGCGCTCTCGATCGTCGGGCTGACGCTCATTGTCCGGATCGTTCTTATTCCACTGTTCGTCAGGCAGATCCACTCGTCGCGGCGGATGCAGCTCATCCAGCCCGAGATGCAGAAGATCCAGGCGAAGTACAAGGGCAAGAGCGATCCTGAGTCGCGTCAGGCGATGACGCAGGAAACGATGGCGCTGTACAAGCGGACGGGCACGAACCCGTTCTCCTCGTGCATGCCGATCCTGCTCCAGTCCCCGTTCTTCTTCGCGCTCTTCACGGTCCTCAACAACCTGAAGGCGATCGCGGAGGGACGCCACGGTGCGATCGGACCGATCACGCCGGACATCGCCGCTCAGATCGAGTCCTCGAACATCTTCGGCGCGCCCTTCTCGTCGACGTTCCTCGGGGCGACCGATGTCGCGACCAAGGTCGTCACGGTGGTGCTCATCGCCCTGATGTCGCTCACCCAGTTCACGACTCAGCGCCAGCTCATGCGCAAGAACATGCCGGACTCTGCGCTGGACAACCCGTTCATGAAGCAGCAGAAGGTCATCCTCTACGTCATGCCGGTGTTCTTCGCGATCTCGGGGATCAACTTCCCCATCGGGGTGTTGCTGTACTGGCTGACGACGAACATGTGGTCCATGGGGCAGCAGTTCTACGTGATCCGGCGACTGCCCGCCCCGGGCTCGCAAGCCGAGCGTGATCTGCAGGCACGCCGCCAGCGTAAGGGTCGGGCATATGAGGGGCCGACGGTCAAGGGCCTGACGGGCCCGGTGCAGGACGGTGTCTCGAGCGGCTCAGACGGGACCACCGCGGCCGATGAGCCGTCTGCCAGTCGCCAACGCCAGCAGCCGATGGGCAAGAAGCGGAGCAAGAAGAGCCGGCCCACTCGTCCACCTGGGATAGGCCAGGGATCGGCGGCAGGGGCTGCGGACGCCACCGAGGCATGGCCCACGGCCTCCACCGACGCATGGCCCACGGACCCCACCCGGGGACCGGACGGCGAGCCCCCGCGTGGCCGAGGTCCAAGCGACGCGGCCCCGTCGGGATAGCGCATTCGGGAGTACCCGACAGGACGACGACAGCAGGCCCCCTGGGCCGCGAATCAAGGAACTGACGTGACGATGAACCAAGCGACGGGTATGCCGGTGACGGGCAACGTGGAGGACGGCTCCACCGAAGACGAAGCGAGGGACGCGCGAGACGAGGGAAGGTCCCCCGACGTCGACGGTGGCACCATCCCGGAGACAGTGCACGACGTCGCCGATCCCCAGAGCTACGGCGACTCGCAGAGCGACGCGGACGAGCCGTCCGGAGCGGATCTCGCCGCGACCGACGGACCGGACGGTCCGACCGCGGACGGCGGGGGTCGGGATGACGCCGCAGCGCAGGACGTCGAGGGAGCCCAGCTCGAGGGAGCCCAGCTCAGCGACGCACGCGCGGAAGTCGAGGCTGGTGCAGTCGACACAGGTCGGGGTGAGGCGACAGGGGAGCAGGTCGACGCAGGTGAGGGGGTCACCGACGAGTCAGGCGCAGCAGCCCCCATGGGCGGCAAGGGGCGACGATCCCGTTTGGCCATCCTCGAACGAGAGGGCGAGGTTGCCGCGGACTTCCTTGAACGCCTGCTGGATATCGCCGACCTCGACGGCGACATTGACGTGGACATCGACGGGGATCGTGCCGCCGTGGCCATCGTGGACTCTGACGAGGGGCGTGTGCCGCGGCGGCTCGTTGGTCCCGACGGACGCGTACTCGAGGCCCTTCAAGAGCTCACCCGCCTCGCGGTCCAGACCGCCACTGGGGAGCGAAGCCGGCTCATGCTCGATGTCGCGGGGTTCCGTGCCGAGCGTCGTTCGTCGTTGGTGGAGTTGGCGCGCACGGCAATCGAGCAGGTCCGCGCGTCTGGCGAGCAGCAGGCGCTAGCCGACATGTCGGCCTTTGAACGAAAGGTGGTCCACGACGAGGTCACCGCCGCCGGCTTGGTTTCCGAGTCCGAAGGAATCGAACCGCACCGTCATATCGTCATTCGACCGTCGTAGGTCGGGCGTTTCACGTGAAACGGTGGCGCAGGTGAGGGCGGGTCGCCTGATGCCGCGCGACATTCCGCTGCCCTCGCAGAGCGAACCCGCGAAGGTGGACCTGGACGCGACCGAAGGCCGGGGAGCCCCCGCGAGGTCGGACCAGACGACGGATGACGAACGCTCGGAGGCTGCGACTGTCACTCGGGAAGGAATGGGGCCTACGGCGGGGTGGGTTTCCGCTGCGATTGACGAGTTGTTCGGTCCCCGATCCGACACCGTCCGGCGATACGTTGCCTTGCTTGGTTCCACGGGGATCACCCATGGCTTGCTCGGGCCCCGGGAGGCCGAGCGCCTCTGGGAGCGCCACGTGCTCAACTGTGCCGCGCTGCACCTGGGGATCGGACAGGATCTCTGCGTTATCGACGTGGGCAGCGGGGCGGGGCTGCCGGGTCTGGTGCTGGCCATCGCCCGGCCCGACCTGAGGGTCACACTCGTCGAGCCTCTTGCTCGTCGAGTTGCTTGGCTCGATGCGGCCAGGGTCGAACTCGATCTGCCCAACGTCACGGTGCGGCGGGCCCGCGCTGAGGCCCTCCGCGGTCAGCTGGCGGCACCGGTGGTCACGGCACGCGCGGTGGCACCGCTGGCTCGGCTCGCCTCGTGGTGCCTGCCCTTGGTGGCACCCGATGGCGTCCTGCTCGCAGTCAAAGGTTCCACGGCGTCATCCGAGGCTCAGCGCGACTCCGCGGCGATTGCTGCGACCGGGGGTCGAGTGGCCCGCATCGTCGAATACGGCGGCAGCGTGCTCCCGACGCCGACCACGGTGGTCGAGATCCGAGCGAGCGCACCCCACCGACCCCCATCGACGGTCCGACCCCGCGGGCGCAAACGACCTCGTAGGTAGCGCGTATCCGGCATCGGCCGTTCCCTGCTCGCCACCGCTGCCGCGCTGTCGTACCCAGAACACGCCGGGGCACGACACTCAGAGCGGGGTGTGGATGACGTCCGCGAGTCGGCCAACCGCTGTGATTGGATTTCGCCATGGACGAGTCCCCCGCACCCAGCGCCCTGGGCTGGCCGACATCGGCGGCCCGCGCCGCGACGGGGCTGGGGTGGCCTCCCACCGTCCTGGTAACTGCACCAAACGGCGTTTCACGTGAAACGTCTCGGGCAGTCCCGACCGATGGAGTTCATTCCGACCGTGATCAAGCCGATCAGCGGTTGCACGGTACCGATCCCGTTGGAGCAATCGCAGACCCCGCGGCATCGACCGAGTTTGTCCCACCAGGACCCTCCACCCCGGATGAGAACATCCCCTCCCACGCCACGTCGATCGGGGTGTTTCCACCCGCTGGCGATGACACGCCGATGGCACAGGCGTTGGCCGCCCAGGCACGCCGCCGTATCCAGCTGGGTGAGAGGCGATTGCCCAGGCCGGACCGACCCAGGATCATCACGGTCGCCAATCAGAAGGGTGGAGTAGGCAAGACGACCACGGCCGTCAACATCGCCGCAGCTTTAGCCCAGGGTGGTCTCAAGGTGCTGGTGATCGACCTCGACCCGCAAGGCAATGCGAGCACGGCCCTCGGAGTGGATCATCGTCAAGGCGTGGACTCCGTCTACGACGTGCTCATCGGGGGGCGCGACCTCCACGACGTCGTTACACCGACCGCCATCCAAGGCCTTGACTGTGTGCCCTCGACCATCGACTTGGCTGGTGCGGAAATCGAGCTCGTCGCGATGGTGGCGCGCGAAACCAGGCTCGTGAAGGCGCTCGGCGCCAACGGCGGGGAGCCAAGCGCGGGCCTGGGATACGACTACCTCTTCATCGACTGTCCGCCGAGCCTTGGGTTACTCACGGTCAACGCGTTCGTGGCAGCCCGCGAGGTCCTCATCCCCATCCAGTGCGAGTACTACGCGCTGGAGGGGCTCTCCCAACTCATCACGACGATCGACTTGATTCGCACCCATCTCAACCCCGGTCTGCGTCTCACGACCATCCTCTTGACGATGTTCGACGGGCGCACCCGGCTGTCCGCCCAAGTCGCCGACGACGTCCGCAAGCACTTCCCGGCGCAGACGTTGAACGCAGCGATTCCTCGCTCGGTACGCGTGTCGGAAGCGCCGAGCTATGGCGAGACCGTGATGACCTATGACCCAGCGAGTAGCGGCGCCTTGGCCTACCTCGAGGCGGCCGGTGAACTCGCCGACCGGGCCGGCGCCCTCGCCGGTCAGCGCAGCGAAGGAGCCGGATGAACGACAAGCGCCCTGCCCTCGGTCGAGGGCTAGGGGCCCTGATCCCCACGAGCGCCCAAGGCGAGCATCGGCCCGCCGACGTGTTCTTCGGGCGCGCGCCGGCGCCCGGGGCTCATGCCAGTGGCATCACTGACATTTCGCTCGACGAAACTGCCATCGTCGAGCGAATCACGGGCGACGACACTCACGGCGTCGCGCGCTCCGACGAGCTCGCCGGCCGCCATCGGGAGCCTGGACTCTCCGGGAGCTCGCCGGCGTCGGGGCTCGACCCCCACGCCCCCGCGAGCGGGCGTCCCGACTCCGTCCCCGACCCTCGCGTATCCGAGGATGGCTTGCGGGCCGTGCCCGGCCTGACGTTCGCCGAGCTGCCCCTCGCGGCGATCCGGCCCAACCCACGGCAGCCGCGCACCGTGTTCGACGAGGACGAACTCGCCGAACTCGTCTCCTCGATCGGTCAGATCGGCATCCTCCAGCCCATCGTCGTCCGCCCGCTCGAGCCTCCGGCGCCGACGAGCGATGGGGAACCCGTGCGGTTCGAGCTCGTCGTCGGAGAGCGGCGGTGGCGGGCCGCCGCGCAGGCCGGGCTCGATCATGTTCCGGCGATCATCAAGGCCACTGCGGATGACGAACTCCTGCGCGATGCCCTGCTGGAGAACCTGCACCGCAGTCAGCTCAACCCACTCGAGGAGGCCGCGGCATACCAACAGCTGCTCGACGATTTCGGCTGCACCCAGGACGAGCTGGCCACTCGGGTCGGACGGTCGCGACCGCAGGTCAGCAACACGTTGCGATTGCTCAGGCTGCCGGCCATCGTCCAGCGGCGGGTTGCCGCCGGAGTGCTCAGCGCCGGCCACGCCAGGGCACTGCTCGGACTGTCCGACGCGGCGGCCATGGAACGGCTCGCTCAGCGGATCGTGGCCGAGGGACTGTCGGTACGGTCGGTCGAGGAGATCGTCGCCCTGGGCCTCGACTCGGGTAGCCCCGCCCGTCGACCTGCCCGGCACACCACGCCAGATGCCCGGCTCGAGGACCTTGCCGCGCGGATGGCCGACGCCTTCGACACGCAGGTGCGAGTTGCGCTCGGGCGGCGTAAGGGGCGCGTGACCATCGACTTCGCTTCAGTTGACGACCTTCACCGCATTCTGGAGAGAATGGGGGTCGAGGCTTCCTAGCCACGTAATCCATTGTCCCACAACGGTATTGGTGGAATGGCGAAAGGGCGGTGGGCATGGGTCGAACCGTCCGGGCGCTCACTGTGGACCGCTTGGCCGACGTCGTCGAGCCGTGCCGCCACTGTGCGTTCTGGGAGCGGACCCCGGCGCAGTCATGGCGATCGGCGAGAGGGAGCGGGGACTCGGCGCGCGCCAAGCGCGGTTGGTTGACCTCGGCTCTGCTCGAGTGGGGGGCACCTGGTCGGATCGTCTACGTCGACGACGTCCCCGCCGGTTACCTCAGCTACGCGCCCGCACACCTCGTCCCGAGAGCCTTCGCCTTCCCGACGACACCGGTCTCGGCGGACGCGGTGCTGCTCATCACGGGGCGTATCGCGGCGGAATACGCCGGTCAGGGACTTGGTCGGGTGCTCGTCCAATCCGCGGCGAAAGACCTCGTACGCCGGCGCATCCGGGCGATCGAGGCCTTCGGGACGACCCGAGGGCGCACCGAGCCCGAGTCCATCGCCAGCGACGAGGCACCCCGCGACGGGCGGCAACGCAGCGAGCCCACAGCGGTCGGTGCCGCGGCTCCGCGATGGGACGGCGACGGCCGCCCGGTTGAGGCGGACGCGTTGTCAGGCACGTCGTCCGGCGAACTAGACGGGCGAGCAGGCGTCTCTGGGATGCCAGAGGATCCGGAGAGCTGCCTGCTCCCGGTGGACTTCCTCACGGCCGTGGGGTTCCACACGGTGCGCGACCACCCGGCATACCCGCGGTTGCGGTTGGACCTGCGCACCGTCTTGCGTTGGCGCGCCGAAGTGGAACAGGCTGTCGAGCGGCTGCTCACGCCGGTGCGCGGCATCTCCGTTCCGCCGCCGGTGGGCACGGCCAATCGACAGGGAACGCCTGGCCCACCGCAGGCCGGCGGGCCAGTCAGCCCAAGTACTCCTCGAGTTCGCGCACCAGCATTCGCTTCGGCTTCGCGCCGACGATGGTCTTGACGACCTGGCCGCCGAGGTAGACGTTCAGCGTCGGGATGCCGGTGACGCCGTAGCGCGCGGTCGTCGCCGGGTTGGAGTCGGTGTCGAGTTTGACGATGGACAAGCGATCCTTGTGCTCGGCGTAGATCTCCTCGAGAACCGGCGAGATCTGCTTGCAGGGCCCGCACCACTCGGCCCAGAAGTCGACGAGGACCGGCTTACTGCTGGCCAGCACGTCCTGGTCGAAGGTGGCGTCGGTGGTGGCGGGGATGTCGCCCATGAGGGTCCTTCCGGGGGTAAGGGGGGTGAGGGGGGAGGCCGCTGGCTGCCCTTGGCACGGTACCCGAGGGAACCGACAGTGCCTCAACCGAAACGCTTCGCTCACCCGGCGGGGCAGGCGCCACGGCGAGTTGCACCCACCTGGCGACGTCAGCCGTCCGCGAGTGCAGCGAGGAAGTGTTCGGCGTCCAACGCGGCGGCGCACCCGGTCCCGGCGGCCGTCACCGCCTGGCGGTAGGTGTGGTCCACGAGATCGCCGCAGGCGAAGACCCCGTCGAGGGTGGTCCGAGTGGAGCGCTCGGATACCACGACGTATCCGGAAGGGTCCAGGTCCACCACACCCCGGACGAGCTCACTACGTGGGTCGTGGCCGATGGCGACGAACAGACCGGTCACCGGGACGTCCCGGGCCTCCCCGGTCACCGTGTCCCGCACGGTGATGCCGGTGAGCTTGTCCTCGCCGTGCAGGGCCACGACCTCGGAGTTCCACGTGAAACGGATCTTGTCGTTCGCGAACGCCCGGTCGGCCATGATCTTCGAGGCGCGCAGCTGGTCTCGGCGGTGGATGATGGTGACCGATCTCGCGAACTTCGTGAGGAAGGTCGCCTCCTCGATGGCCGAGTCACCACCGCCGACGACGGCGATGTCCTGATCGCGGAAGAAGAAGCCGTCGCAGGTGGCGCACCAGGACACCCCGTGGCCCGAGAGTCGCTTCTCCTGTGGCAGCCCCAGCTCGCGATAGGCCGACCCCATGGCAAGGATGACCGCCCGGGCGGCATACGTCGTGCCCTCCCCGTCCGTCACCGTCTTGACCGCGCCGTCCAGGCTCATCGACACGACGTCGTCGGTGACGAACTCGGTGCCGAACCGCTCGGCTTGTGCGCGCATCGCCTCCATGAGATCCGGGCCCATGATCCCGTCGCGGAATCCGGGGAAGTTCTCCACCTCGGTGGTGTTCATCAGCGCACCGCCCGCGGTCACCGACCCCTCGAAGAGCAACGGTCCCAGGCTCGCCCGAGCGGCGTAAACGGCCGCCGTGTAGCCGGCCGGACCCGAGCCGACGATGATGACGTCGCGTACCTCGAGGGTCGTTGGGTCGGTCACGTGAAACTCCTGTCGAACGGGCCCCGTGGATGGGCCTGGCGCGCCAGGCGGATGCCGGGTGGCGCAAGCCGTGTGAGAAGCCGGAAGTATGCCGCTGGACGTGGTTTGTCGGGGGGTGCGGGTCGGGGAGGCCAACATACCTGTCGTCGATCGACAACCCGGGTGACCGGGTGGTTGTTCCCCGCGACCGGCGCCCGCCCGATCCGAGGGGTCGCCGACCGACCAGCCAGGGCCCAGTCGCGGTTACGTCATCGGCAACGGCCCGATGAGGATCATCGGGTCGCCGTGGTTGCAGCTGGGGTCGACGGCATACACCTGCTTGAGGCCGTTCTTGATCGTCACGATGATCACCGCGGGTGCCCCGTTGAACGTCGCGATGTCGGCGGCCACTCGGTCTGCGTCGTCCTCCCCCAGGGTCTTCAGACATGCGACCAGGCCCGCCGGGGTGGCGATGGGCAACGCGGTCGCCGTACCCGCCGG
>APMI01042296.1_pt1 | contig 12030 bp, 13 predicted proteins | sample 667938 | NCBI WGS metagenome assembly APMI01 (sample SAMN01084076, study PRJNA167559) | wastewater metagenome | biome: Wastewater | place: Denmark: Ejby Moelle, Odense | collected 2011-11-28 | reverse complement strand
AGCCGGGGCTCCGACGCGCCAGCGGCCCGCGCCACCGCCAACGGCCCGGCCGTCTCGCTGCCCGGCCACACGCCGGCCGCCGGGTGCACCACGAACCGGTCCTCCAGACCCTCTTCGACCAGCCATGCCTCCAGCGCGACTGCGTAGTAAGCCAGCTCGGCGAAGTAGTGCGGGCCCGGCTCACTCGTCAGTTTCACGTCCACGATCCGCAGCTGGACCCGGGCGTCCCCGACGGGCAGGTTCTCCAGCGTTCCCTCGACCGTGACCCGTTGCCTGGCCACCTGCGCCCCCGGTAGGCCATGGGTGATCACCTCGATGATGTCCGGGCGGACCCGCGCGAACACCAACGGGCCCGGGGCGTCGACAGCCGTCGCGGCCTCCAACGCATAGGCCCGACGCAGCGCGGACGTATCCGCATCGAACTCGCACTCCACCAGGAACGCTCCGTCCGGTAACTCGCGCGCCAAGTGCGTGGCCAGCTCGCTAACCCCGAACCGGACCGACTCCCCGGTCGCTGACGGCACCAAGGTGCGAGACCCTCCCCGCACCAAGCCCTCGCCGAAGGACAGTTCCAGGTCGCGGACCTTGGCCTGACCCCACTCATCGCCAGCCCGCTGAATCGCCGCCAGATTCGGCCGCACCTGCGGATGCGGCAGATTCAATACCTCCCGCTCGGCCCGCAACGCGGTGGCCGTCGGATGCAACGAGAACCTCAGCTGCTTCTCACACTTGGTGCCCGCAAACTGCGTCACACACGTCTTGTCGAACCGCGGCACCGCTTGGCCCTCTCCTCGTCAGTGCAGCCCCGGCGCGCGTGGGCGCCACAGGCTCTGATGCACACAGGATGGCAGGCGGCACCGACAGGACTGCGTTGCCGGTGAACTGTTCTGCAACGCCACAGGGGGCCACGCTGCTCCTTTGGCAAGGTGTGACACCACCCGATCCAAACACGCCATGACCAGCGCCGATGTCCCACTTACCACGTTTCCCACCAAACACGAATCGACGGAAGCCAGACGAAGGATCGTCGGAGTGTGGACGGTGAACTGTCGCTATGCCGTCGACCCCGGGTACGCGCTGTTGTCCTCTCAGTCGAACTGTCTCTATGTCGCGGCGCTGACCGAGCGTGAACTCATCCAGACCGGCACGTCCGCGCCCATCTGGGCCGCAGTTCTCGGCTGGCGTGATGCCCTCACCGGGCTGCTGCGCGCCGCCCTCCCTGCGACCGGACCCGGGGCCGAACTTGACTGCGAGGCATGGGCCGACCACGTCGTCGTCACCTTCGAAGGCGCATTCATCCTCTGGCGAGTCAGGGAAGGCAACGGATACATGAAAGCCCAACTCGCAGCCCTTCGCGCCGCCACCGCAGCCATTGCTGCGGTGAGCCCTCGCGGGAATACGGACCTGGAGGGGCCTGGGGGGCGCGACCTGGACGGACGGCGAGCAGGCCCTGTCGACGGCGCCTGCGTTCGCCGGTGTCGTTCTCCCCGTGCCCAGCATTACCTGGTTTCAGAATCGCTCGCAGCCACTTCCGTGGAGGAGTCTGGGACAACTGCGACGAGCTCTTGGGACCGGTGCCTTGCGCAACATCTCCGCGGAGCGGTTGATCTCAGTCTCGCCATCTCTCGCGCGGGCGCGACCAGAATGCGTCTGACGTTAACGCCCGTGCCCGCCTTTGGTGATCGCTGAGGACTCTCGATCTGGCATGGCTAGCGAAGCTTGATCGCGGTTATCGCTCGGCACGTAGAAGCGACAACGATCGCCGCAATGGCGATTGCGGGGAACAAGATCATCGCAGAGTGGGAGAGCGTGAGCCCTCCCGATTCAGCCAGCGCCGTGGAGCCGAGACTTAGCGCTCGTGTATTTATCGCCTGCGGCAAGAGGTAACTGACTGGTCTTAGCCCGACCGAGGTGACGGAAGCCACCCCGAAGGCGCACCCTGCAAGACAGAGGGCGACGGGTGCCGCGAAGGACTTGAGGAGTATGGAGAGCAATGACTGGAGCGTGATGAGAGGTAGCGCTGCGGCGATTGCCAGGACTCCGACCAGTGGGAACTCCCACGGTATGCCGTCGTCTAGTCGAAGGACGAGCGCGCCAGATGAGAGGGTCCCGGCCACGAGAACACCCTGCATGCACGCCACGGCCACAACAATCACGACGACCTTCGCTAAGACTAGCTTGATCGATTGTCTGGTGGAGGTGAGCAGTAGATTCCAGTTGGTCCCCCGGTGCTCAATACGCCAGACCGTCGCGGCGAGAAGTGCAATGCCCATGGAGCTGAACAGCAGACCGTAGAACAGGGTGACCTGAGAGATAAATGAGCTCCAACCTGCATCCAAAGTTTCGCTGTTCACGACGTAATTGACGGTACCCGTCACGACAGCCAAGAGGGGCAGGACCAGCGCGATGATCCAGGTGCTGGAACGCTTGAGCTTGATGAGTTCTGCGCACAGCACTGCTCTCACCTTTCCATGTGGTTGAGACGCCGTGTCCCAACGACGAAGAGCCCGCCAACGATGGTCAGGAAAGTGACGATGGAGAAATACGGAGGTTGGAGATAGAGAACCTGGTTCCCCTGTTGGCCTACATGGGAGATGGTGGCGTAGTACCCCCACGGAATGATTCGTGTAATAGACCCGGGGATCAGCATGCTGAAGACCGCCAGGAAGGCGCCGAGCATGCCAATGCCGACGCTGATGAGTTGGTTCTCGACGACCGCGGCGAGCCAGATGTGTAGTGCGCAGAACGCCAGGTTGACCCCGAACAGCAGCAGCGCGTACCCGACCCACGGCCCGGGCGAGAATGAGACCCGGATGCCCGCTAGAACGCCGGCACCCACAACCATGAGTGTTTGCAAAGCCACCGCTGGTAAGAGGACCAGTGAGAGCGTCGCGAGCTTGGCGCGGCACAGGGAGCCTGGAGTCACGCCGGCAGTTGCGGCGAGCGTCCAGCCGGCTCCCGAGTGCTCGATGTCCGTCTGACGGCTTGCGAGAACCGACATCAGGATCGGCGATGTCATCGCGGCCATCATGGTGTAGGTCAGGAGCAGCGCTGCCCAGGGTGCTGCAGCGGGGTCGTCGAAGGTCTCGCGGGTACTGGTGGAGAACAACGAGGCGCTGCTCATCGCCGCGGCGGCCGCGATGAGCATGATGACGATGGGTATTGTCCGCAGCCGTCGCATCTTGCGGAACTCCAGCCTCATTGCCAATTTCATAGCGGACCGTCCCGGCCGGTCAGATTCATGAACACGTCTTGGAGGCTTTGGTTCGCTCGGCGAACCGCATAGATCGGAACACCCGCGTTTACCAGTTGGTGCACGACCTCAGCGGTCTGCTCCCTACCGAGGGAGCCGATTCGGATGCCGGCTTCTACCGGCGCAGCTGTGGGGCATTGAATCAGGGCTTCCGCCTGATCAGGCGTTTCGATGATGAGGTCTGGCGTCGACTGCTGGAACAGCTCGTCGCGGGTTCCTTGGAAGATCATGCGTCCTTTCGAGAGGATGCCCAAGACGTGCGCCATCCGGTCGACTTCGTCCAATTGATGGCTTGAGACCATGACGGTGACCCCGTGAGCGGCTAGGTCCACCAGTAGTGCGAGCATCTCCTCGATGCCGGCTGGGTCCAAGCCGTTCGTGGGCTCGTCGAGAATCAGAAGCTCAGGCTCGCGTGCCAGCGCCATGGCTATGCCCAGGCGCTGCTTCATGCCCAGCGAGTAGCTGCGCACGAGCTTGTCCTTGTGCTCAGTCAGACGCACGGTGGCCAAGGCCTGTGCGATCTGAGTGGACGGAAGGTCAAGCATCTCTTGGACGATGCGCATGTTCTCCGCCCCGGTCAGGTGCCCGTAGCCCGACGGTGACTCGATCATCGACCCGATCGCTGGCAGTAGACGAGCCCGTGAGAGGGGGGTGAACGGCTCACCGAACATTTCGATCCCGCCGCTGGAGGGCTGGGTGAGACCGAGCAGCATCTTCATGGTCGTTGACTTCCCCGAACCATTGGGTCCCAGGAACCCATACACAACGCCCCGAGGAACGACAAGGTTGAGGGAGTCGACGACCCTGTCGTTCTTGAAAATCTTGGTCAGACCGTCTGTTGTAATCACGGCGCTCATGGGCGCCTCGGGTTCCTAAGCATGCCTCGACGATCGTCGACGGCAGGCTGCGGGCGCATCGTCCGCGAGTACGCACCCTGGGTTCATACCGGAGCATGATGGTCGGACCAGCCCAGCGGCATACGATCCGGAAGCATGGAATACCGCGCGCCCTCAGCCCCCGTTCGGGGGATGCGCGCCGATCACGTCCAGTTCCGGGACGTTGCTGCCGCCCTTGGGGTGGGGGGCCTCGGAGTCGTCAGTAGCCCGATGCCCTCCTTCGAAACACCCTCAAGATCCGCCTACACCTTCATCCTGATTGGCTGCGCCCTGGCCACTCTCATCCGACGGCGGAATCCAGTGGTCGCCCTCGTCAGCCTAGCGATCCTGTTGCTCGGGCACTTGGTGCTCCTCGATGCGCCGAGTGGCCTTGCCGCAGCAGCTTGCCTGATCGCTGTCTATACCGCGCAGACCCACCTCATTCCCCCTTGGCGCTGGGGGTACGTCGTGAGTGTCTATCTCGGGGCGACCGCCGCAGTCCTCCTCTCAGCGACGCCGGAGGGGGCCGGGCGACAGCGTCTCATCGTGGTTGCGGGGGTACTGGCAGCCCTCACGACTGCTGTCCTGGTCGGCGTCGTCCGGCGTCACTCAATCATTCGCCTTGAGGCGGCGCATGAGTGGTTGGCGATCCTTGAGGCGCAGCAGGACATCGCGCGCCAGCTGGCCAAGGCCGAGGAACGGAGCCGGATCGCCAGGGAGATGCACGACGTACTTGGCCATTCCCTCAACGTCGTAGCAGTACAGGCCGAGGATGCACGGCACCTACTTCGGACGAGCCCCGATCTGGCTGACCAAGCGTTGGCAACCATCGGTCAAGTCAGTCGAGAAGCCGTAGATGAGGTCCGTGATTTGGTTGACATGCTCAGGTCGGGGAATGACTCCAGCTGGACATGGACGTCCCCATCTTTGAGCGAAGTCCATGGCCTGGTTGAAACTGCCAAGGGCGCCGGCACCGAAGTTCGCCTGGATCTATCAGGGAACGTCGACGCGGTCCCTGAGCACGTCAGTCAGGTCGCGTACCGGATCCTCCAGGAGAGTCTCACCAACGTCATGCGGCACGCCGAGCAGACCCCAGCTACCGTCCGGGTGTCAATCGGGGCGGACAGCGTAGATCTTGTTATTGCTGACAGCGGGTCCGTTCGGGCTGGGAGGTTGGCCGGTGTCGGCCACGGGATTGCGGGGATGCGTGAGCGGGCGGTGGCCTTGGGCGGAACGCTGGATGCTGGACGCGACCCGGTGACCGGTGGGTGGAAGGTCTCCGCACGTCTACCTTGGAACTGACGTGATCACACTCGGACTGGTTGACGACGAGCCTCTCTTCTCCGCGGGACTGAGCATGTTGCTCGAGGCGGAGGAGGACATGCAGGTGATCTGGCAGGCCGCCAACGGGCTCGACGCCATCGAACGAGCCAGACACGCTGCACCTGATGTTCTTCTCTTGGATATCCACATGCCGTTCGCGGACGGAGTCGAGGTCACTGAGCAACTCCTGGCGGAAGAGACCTGCTCGAAGATCATCATCCTCACCACTTTCGGTGCTGACGAGTTCGTGCTGCGGGCCATCGCAGCCGGAGCCTCTGGGTTCCTGCTGAAGAACAGTGCCCCCGACCGCCTCATCGAAGCAGTGCGTACGGTTCACCGGGGCGACTCGGTCATCTCACCCGGACCCGCCAAGGAGCTCTTCTCAGCCTTCCGAAACCGATCCACGCGGCTCGACACGCCTCATCAGCAGGTGGATCGGCGATCAGTTGACGGGCTCACTCCGCGTGAGCAGGAGGTTCTGACTCTTGTCTCCCAAGGGCTAACCAACACAGAGATCTGTGAGCGACTCTGGCTTTCCATGCCCACTGTGAAGACACACATGGGAAATCTCTTAGCCAAAACCGATTCGCGCGATCGGGTCCAACTCGTTCTCTACGCGCTGCGAAACATTGACCCGACCCACTAGAGACCTCGTCCTAGTGTTCGTCAACGAGAGCAGCCGGATCGGGCAGTTCGGGCTGGTCCTCGGACCGCCAATTCCCGATCGCGTAGACGGATCGTTAGTCCACTCGGACTCCGCTACCGAAGGGGAAAGTGCTTGGTGCTGCGAGCGTCGAACCTGTGGTGTAGTCGTCGACGGTGAGGAGTCGGGGAAGCGCCGCAATCTGCGGAGGTGTCGTCCTCCGTCCTCGGTAGAGGTCTTGCGAGGACCCATTGGCTTCCACCACTACGGGGTGGTTCGCGTCCTCGACGGGCCCATCTGACTGTTTGATTCGAAGGTCGGCCACGGTGAGGCGAGAACGGGGGACCCTCAGCTCATCCGGGTTGAACTGCGCCCCCGGCGCCGGTCAGACCCTGGTGCCTGGCGCGACCGAGATGGCCGGCCGTCTCCCCGCAAGCGGTGGGCTCCAACGCCTCTAACGCGGCCTCGAGCACGGTCGTCGAAGTGCGGGTGAAGGGTACATCGGTACCGCGAAAGGCGGGATGTGCACCTCTGACCGGATGATCTGAGGCGCCGTAGCGTCGTGGGCTCACGACCCTTACAGAGGAGCCTCGCGATGGCATCACTGCAACCAGTAGTCACCACGCCGGATAGTCGACGCACTCCTTGGCGCACCGACTTAGCCGCCGTGATGGCCACCGTTGTGTGTGCGGTGATCGCCTGGGTGTTCGTGGTCAAGCTGCCTGGCGTTGATCTCAGCGTGCTGCTCGCTGGGGAACGGCGTCATATCGGGCTCTCCGACATCGTTATAGCCGCGACAGTCTGCTCCGCCGCCGGCGTGATCCTGCTGCGCGTTCTCGAACGTCGAGTCAAGAATCCTCTCCGTCTCTGGTCCGTCATCGCCGTCCTTGTGGCCGTCGGCTCGATGAGCGGGACCGGCAGCGCTGTGAGCTCTGCGGCCACCGCAGCCCTGATATCGCTGCACGCTGTTGTCGCCGCTGTCGTGATCGCTGCCGCCTGGCGCAGCCGCTCCTGATGGACCTGCGGCCGCCTGATCAGCCTCTCTGCCCGGGTAAGCCATGCGGGGACCGCCTACCGTGATCGCATGAGGCTGGGAAGTGTGGCTGCGCAGCGAAACGCCGCCGTGCTGGTGTGGGTGCCGGTCCTGATGGCCAAACCCCTCGTCGACGCACCCGCGGAGCATGCCCCGCCCGCCCTGAACGCATTCATGGTGTTCGCGACAAGTGTCCTGTGCGTGATCGCTGTGCTGGACAGCTGGCCGCTTACCAGCGCGAAGGCCGCGGCGGCCTGGGCGCTCATGGCTGCGACTGTCTTGGTCGGCGCCCTTCTATGGAATGCTTGGTCGCCCGTCTGGTTGTTGGTCGCCATGACCGCCGGCGTGGCGCTGGCACCTAAACGCGCGGCGATCGTTGTGCCCGCTTGCGCGATGGCAGCCGCCGCAACGATGTGGCGTCACTCGTCGCAGGGCGATGTTGTACTCGTCCAAGGGTTCGTCGTGGCTCTCTCTGGCACGACCGCTGCCGTTCTGAGCCGGTTGATCGTCCTGACGGAATCCTTGCGGCGCACCCGCGAACAGTTGGCAGAGGCGGCAGTCGCACGGGAACGCGACAGAGTCGCACGCGACCTTCACGACATCCTGGGACACACGCTCTCCCTTATGGTCGTCAAGTCTGCCGCCGTGCAGCGGTTGATCGATTCCAACCCGAGAGCAGCCGCCCTGCACGCCGCGGACATCGAGGACGTCGGACGGTCAGCGCTTGGCCAGGTCCGACAGACTGTCGAGAACGCCACCCAGCCCACTCTTGGCGACGAACTCAGCGCCGCCCGAGTGACACTGGAATCGGCTGGAGTGGCGATGCATCTGCACGCCGCAACGGAAAGCGCGCCATCAACAGGGCCGCTGCCGTGGGTGTTGAGGGAAGGCATCACCAACATCGTCCGCCATGCGCAGGCCCGCAACTGTTGGATCGCGATCACACCCGACAATGGCGGTGTGCGACTGACCATCGAAGACGACGGCGCGGGGGTATCTGCGGGGTCCGACGGAAGTCCCCGAGGAGGCTTGAATGGTCTGCAACGTCGCGTTTCGGCTGACGGTGGCGTCATGGAAACCCCGCCCAGACGCCACGGCTTCACTTTGACCGCTTGGGTCCCCAGCAAAGCGGGAGGCGCAGCGCGATGATCCGGATCCTCTTGGCCGAAGATCAAGTGATGATGCGAGGGGCGCTGGCTGTCCTGCTCAATCTGGAGCCCGATTTCGAAGTTGTCGCCGAGGTTGGTGACGGCCTAACACTCGTCGACCGGGCGGTGGAGTGCGCACCCGACGTCGCCGTCATCGACATCGAACTGCCCGGTCGAAGCGGTCTGGACGCGGCCGCAGAACTGGCCGAACGCCTCCCGCTATGCGCGGTGATCATCGTGACGACCTTCGCCCGACCGGGCTACGTCCAACGAGCGATGGCGGCCGGAGCCCGCGGCTTCGTCCCCAAAGACGGACCTGTCGACGCCCTCACCGGCGCCATCCGCAAGGTGGTCGCCGGATCCATAGTCGTCGATCCCGAACTCGCTCGGTATGCCTTGCGGGAGTCGGCCAGCCCGTTGACAGAGCGTGAACGTGAAGTTCTACAACAGGCCGAGGATGGCTCCACCATCAACGACATCTCCGCGCGACTGCACCTGTCAACGAGTACGGTCCGGAACTATCTGTCTAGTGCCATCGGGAAGACGGGCACGCGGAACAAGACTGAGGCGGCCAAGATGGCACGCGGCAAGGGGTGGCTCTGACCAGAGTCGCGACTTGGACGAGATCCCCGGAGACGGGTTCACATCCTGCGGAGCGTGTATTCGGCGCTGGCGAAGTCGCCTCCTTGCGGTTCGCGCAGCGGTGGTGCCACCTCGGGGCCGAGGTGGTCGCTGGCGTCGTCGACTGGGTGGAAACCCACCCGGTTTCCGGGCTCCAAGGACCAGAATCTGTGTCGGTTATTGGAGACGGCGTAGAAGGTCGACAGTGGCGCGCTGCTGGTCATCGCCGCGTCGAACGCCTTCCAGGCGTCGGCCGGGCTCAACCATGTAGCCGCCTCACGAGGGCTGGTGGGAGTGTCCTCGAAGCTGCCGATCCGTACGTTGACGACCTGGATCCCGAACTTCGTCGCGTAGAGGCTTGTGAGTGCCTCCGCGGCTACCTTGCTCACGCCGTATAGCCCGTCTGGGAGGGGGTGAGTCTGATCATCCAGGATGGTGGTGGCAGGGTGCATGCCGGTGACGCGGTTGCTGGAGGCGTAGACCAGGCGGCGGACTCCGGAAACCCGCATTGCCTCCAACAGGTTGTAAGTACCCAGGACATTCGTCTCGAGGAGTTGGGTGAACGGAGCCTCGTCGGCTATGCCGCCCAAATGGATGACGCCGGTGACCCCGCGCAGCACCCGCTCGAGCCCGTTGGGATCGCGGAGGTCGAGGGTGATGGCCGTCGCGCCCTCAAGGCACCCTGGCACAGGGCGAGAGTCGGTCAGGATGAGACGCGACACCCTATTTCTCAGGTGATCGGCTAGTCCCGTCCCAATCCGGCCAGCGGCGCCTGTGATCAGCCATGTCTCGTCCAGGGTGTCGCGATTGGTTTCTGGTAGCTCCATGAGCGCCTCCTCGGTTTCGATCATCGACGCTATGCGCTACCCAGTGATGCCCCTAGGGAGAAGTTGCCTTGTAGCCGACAGGACTAATGTCCTAGGCACGTCTGTCCCGCGGGTCGCGGCAGATCGGCCCCTACCGCCGCCTCCGCCGTTCGAGCCGGCTGGCTTCTGGTCACGACCCGTCAGGACGGCCGGCGGCAGCGGCCCCGTCCGCGACTGGGGTGCCCAAACTAACGACGCGAGCGATCCCCGCCACCATGCGAGTGATGTCCCTCGGCGAGGCGTTGCCGAAACCGATGACCAGACCGTGGGTATCCGGTACCCCGACGTAGTAGTCGGCAAGTCCGCGCAGGGCAATTCCCCGTTGGGCGGCCCATTTCAGGGTCCGGCGCTCATCACTTCGGCTGTCCAGTTCCAGCAAGGCATGAAAGCCAGCTGCCTCACCCCGGAGCCGAGCATGAAGTCCTGCGCTCTCAAGGGCCGACTCGAGGACCTTACGCCGCTGCCGGTAGGTACGCCGCATTCCACGGACGTGACGATCATGCCGACCGCTGTCGAGCAGGTACGCGAAAGCGAGCTGCATCATCACCGAAGTGCCACGATCGGTCGCCTCCTTGTGCTTGCGGATCAGATACGCCAAGGAACTCGGGGCCACCACCCAACCCAGACGGAGCGCGGGTGCATGCGTCTTGCTGACACTCCCTACAAGGAGGGTGCGGGCGGGTATTAGACCCTGCACGCTTCCGATGGGTGCATGCTTGTGCCGGAACTCGGCATCGTAGTCATCCTCGATGATCCAGCCTCGACAGTCCTCGGCCCACTCGGTGAGCGCGGTTCGGCGCGCCGCACTCAGTACAGCGCCGGTCGGAGTCTGATGGGATGGGGTGCACAGCACAGCGCGCACTCCGCTTTTGCGCACCTTCTCGACGATGAGCCCCTCTCGGTCCACGGGAATGGGAATCACGTGCAAACCCGCCGCGGCGATGGCCTGGTCACTGGCGCGATCACCCGGGTCCTCCACGGCGATGGAGTCAATGCCGTGATGCGCCAGCGTCGCGGCAGCAAGGGCCAAACCCTGCTGGAACCCGGTGACGATCGCCAGTCCATCCCGGTGAACTAGTGCACCTCGAGTACGCCGCAAGTAGTGCGTCAACTGCTCGATCAGAGCCGGATGCCCCATCGCTTGTCCATACCCGAGCGAATCCCGGCCGGCCTCTCGAGCCGCCCTGCCCAGGGCCCATGCCCAGTCGGCCGCCGGGAAGGACTGAAGGTCCGGGATGCCCGGGCGAAGGTCGTACCGAGGCAGGCGGACGTCGACAGCCGGCGAGCCGGCTTGGGCGTCCACCTCGACCTCAGAGGCGGCCAATGGAGCCACGCACGTTCCCGACCCAGCACGGGACAGCAGGTAGCCTTCGGCGCTCAGCTGCTCGTAGACCTCCACGACCTGTCGACGCGAGCGGCCGAGATGCACGGCGAGCTCCCGCGAAGAAGGAAGACGGGACCCAGCAGGTAGAGCGCCACGGTGGATCGCCCCGCGTAGTGCATCCCGAAGGCGCCTCAAGAAGGGTCCGCTACCAGACAAATCCAAGACATCGCCGAGCTCAGAAGCGGTCCACTTTTCCGGCATGCAAGTGGACCCTAGCAGGGGTCCACTCACGCTCTAGCCTGAAGCGGCAGAAGAACCCGCCTTTGAAGGAGTGCCGATGGGTGAAGTCATCGTGTTCGCATCAGTGTCGGTCGACGGATTCTCGGCCGAGCCGGGCCGCCGGCTGGATCGGCTCCATCGCTGGATGTACAACTTCGAACAGAACACCCAGCGGGGGTTCGAGGACGAGTTCATTACCGCGTTCAACAACGCCGGCGCCATCGTCATTGGACGACACACGTTCGACGACGGCCAGGACCCGTGGGGCGAGGAAGACGTGTTCCATGCCCCCGTTGTGGTCGCCACCCACGAGACCCGCTCTCCTCTGACGAAGAACGGGACGACGTTCACTTTCGTCAACGGTTCGGCCCAAGAAATCCTTTCGGTCGCCACCGAGCTCGCTGGCGACAAGAGCGTCGTGGTCATGGGCAGCGCCGACGTCAGCCAGCAGTTCCTCCGCGCCGGCGTTGTCGACGTCATCCTCCTGCACGAGGTCCCGGTGTTGCTGGGAGCGGGGACCCCCCTCTTTGCTGAACTCCCCGAGCCGGTCGAACTGGTCCCCACCTTGATGAGCATGGGCCAGGAAGTCTCAATGCAGGCGTACCGGGTCGAGCGCTCGAGCCAGTGACGGGGCTGCGACCACACCCGAGGTCCCGACCGACCCA
>APMI01038189.1_pt1 | contig 12035 bp, 12 predicted proteins | sample 667938 | NCBI WGS metagenome assembly APMI01 (sample SAMN01084076, study PRJNA167559) | wastewater metagenome | biome: Wastewater | place: Denmark: Ejby Moelle, Odense | collected 2011-11-28 | reverse complement strand
ATAATATAATAATCATAATATAATCATAATAATATAATAATATAGACATATAGATATAGATATAGATATACACATGATAATACCCATGTTGAGCTAGTCTTCCACAAGATGCAGATGGTGATAGTGATAATCAATTTAGCAAGTAAGTAAGTATGCATGATGATCCTCTGTCTAGTAATAACAATAACAACATGGATATTATAACGAGTACACGATAGCAATGTCACACAACTCGCACATTCATCAACCCGTCTGACACTAATACTAATACAAATAGTAATAATACTAATACAATGAATATGTCTAGTATTGTGGGTGAGCGAGTGAGCCAGACCCTACTGCTTAATATACTAAAACATCTGTCAATATTGTACTTGATAATGAGTGTGCTGAGTATTCCAGTGTGGGTGTTCTCTACTATATAGTTCACACAATATACTCATACCATGCACTAAGCTAACTAATAAGTCACACCCACATAGATCACTCTGATTGCTACTTCTGCCTACGTTGGATATCGGCAGTAGTGTCTGCATGAGAATAAGTATATTACAATCGATAATGCATCCATAAATAATACAAACAATAATAATACACCCATAGATAATAATAATAATAACAGTAATAGTAGTAGTAATACAGCACATATTTAGTAGTGTTCTCCTTATTTAATAGTATGTTTGTATTATACTCTATTCCTGCAGTTATTCTTATTGGCTGGCTTATGTTGGCTATAGTACTCATCGTTTAAGTCTAAGCAGTGTTATAAGGGCACGTGCATATAGGACTACTCCTTAGCTATATCCAATGCGCCTGTGATGTAGCCATACATTATGATACCCAAACTGAAAGCATATTTGAAACAGCACCTGCACAACAAGATGTAAATTATATAGGGCACTGTCTAAATATTCGATATGGTGTCACTATGCGCATAGCAGAAGTACATGCAATACAAACTGCAATAGTAAAGAGACAGAAGAGCAAGTCTCAATCTAGCATATTAGAACATGTAACACAGATCAGCAACATAACAGCATAACAGTCTAATATAGATATAGTATATGTTGCATAGAGTGAGTACTAGTAATGTAAAATCAGACACAATATTCATCACATTCTAAACCAGATAGGCCAGGTATCGAGCACTACGTTTTCTCCAATCTTCTGCATGTAATTTCATGTCATGTTCACTAAAAGTAAGCAAAGCCCCACACCCATTGTAATTGTTGTGTTAGAATTTCCATCGTCCACTCTGGTCTCGCATTGTGTCACAGCTGCTGATATTAACAGTGTGCATGATGTTACTATTTGGGTTCGATTTGTTGATACTGCTGATACATAAATCATAGTACCCACTATTGGCATCAATGGTGATCCTACTACTGTAGATACTACTGAAATCAATAATAATATGGCTGTCTCACTATTAAGTGCACTTATATAAATCACAACTGCATCTATCAATATTTTCAAAGTTAACTAAGTATTTGTACATAAATACTGCATTGATAATATTCATAAGTAGTTTTGATTTTGGTGATGTTGCAATAGTTAATACTTTCAGCACTCGCTCACACAAGTGCATTATCGGCAACTAAGCACAGTGGTTCAAAACTGTTGGCCTAAGTATACTAATCGGGTTTGTTATCCAAATTATATATGTCAATGTGAGACCAGTTATATAGATCAGTAAGGCATGGCTCATTGGAAATATCAAACATACAATACTTAATATATACTATCATAAATATAGACAATCCACACAACAGTAACAGTAACACAAGAAGTAACAGTAACAGTAACAGTAACAGAAATAGAAGAAGTAACAGAAGAAGTAGAGTCCTCGCATATAGCTATTAAAATCATAGTTGTATATCTGCTATGCTCATTTGACATCACTGCTTATGTTTTCATCGACATACTCATTCACTCACCCAGTGTTGTACCCATTGACATCATTATTGTGCTTGTTGGCATACTACACGCATCGCAAGTATATTGCAGAGTATACTCAGCCTGCTCCTCATAACAATGACTACTTGAACCAGGCCTGCATCCAATACTTATACATGGGCATAGTTATGCACTGCATTATCGTGTACATAGGCTATCGATTTGTGCCTGCACTTGTCATGGGTATCATAATAGCTGCCATTGTATTAGTTAAGAATACGCTAATATAGGCCACTATGAGGTGCATACGTAGGAAAATAGGACCATTCTGTTTCAGTAAGTTTCAACAAGTGTACGGCAGCACTATCAGACTCAGCTCTCTGCTTAATCAATAACAAATTAATAAGCATATCCACAATATGAACAATAGAATAACAATGTATACCTATTTATATAACAATACTCATGAATAGTAGAATTTCATCACCAAAGGGTGTCTATAGAGATGCATCAAATAAATGGAAACATAAATAGACTAACTATAGCAGAATAAATAAAATAGAGTAAATTAGCACATACAAATACAAGATCAAAATAAATAATCATAAAGTAGGGAGAATAATCATTAACAAAACAATAATAAATAAATAGGCAGTTCTAAAATATAGAGTACTAATATAAATAGTAAAAGTAGTAAAAGTAGTGTGAGAGGAGTGATTAGCTATTGTTTCACCGAATAAATACTACGCAACTGACTGATACTACAGATATGATTATGAATGCATTCTTATTCTTCTACTTGAAAACATATTAATATTAATGATGCCACTCATGTTCAGATGCAAAAACACTTATTATAGTTTAGCTTAGTAATATTACAATTATTATATACTTTATCATGAATAACTGGAAATAAATCGCAGTATTGGACTGCCAAACTACCAGAGTGAATGGCACCATATTCAAGGGGTATGGAGACTGGGGCTGCACGATATACCAGATCCCTAAGGCCACATGCACTCCTGAATAACTATTAGATACCATAAATATATAGTTCAACAGCTACAACGACTACTAAAATTAATAAGATTAGCGATATTTTTGGCGTCAAATACTGCCACTCGTTAATGATTTTGAATAAGGACTAAAGAGATTTGGAGTAGAGAGCACTAATTTTAAACATTTTCAAAAGAGTGAACAATATCACATAAGTGTAGTACTGCGAGAGTTTGTACTCTGATGGCAACTTCAGTGAGGGAATCATGGTCGATAAGCATCACTATTACTATATCAGATATTGCACATCGTGAACAATATCATCATGTCTATCTAATATATATTATTGTATTATATTAATTATAATGGAAGACAGATCAAGTCTCATCTACTTGGCCACACTTGCATAATCAGTATAACGGTACTATTAAATGTTTGAGTATCTTCGCTAAGCTATAGACATCGACCCTGTGCTCAATGTGCAAGAGAGGAACCTGTTTCGAACTGCCTGCAAAAATATTAGTAGTTCAATTAGGACACCATATCGAATTATTAGTGGTATTATCATACGCCAGAACAATCCTCGGCTTCGTGAGATTGCATAAGGGATGCAGACCAAAATGATTAACCAATTTAAAGCATAATGTCACAAAGTTATTGATATCGTTGAAAATAAACTATTGCCAAATGCAAAATAAAGTGAGGATAAAATATTTTACCTTAAAATGCAAGCCTAATACTGGCGCAATTTATGTGATTTTAGCCTACGTTCACAAGAATAGTATAAGTCAGCGAAATTGAAATCAGCATAGGCTTACGAAACTGCTAGAAAACTTGTATAAGCTTAAATTCAGCCTACTAATCCAATTCGATTAGGATTAGCTTTGAGTCAATCTGTATGGATATATGAAATAGAAAATCATGTTGAGAAAGCGTACAATATAGCTACACTTGCTTTTGATGATGCGATGCAAAAAATAGATCAAATTGAATAATAGCATTACAAAGATGCGACTACCATCATGCAGCTGCTCAAGGATAATTTTACATTATGGAAACTGTAAATCTAATAGAAGAATGATAATACTATGCGAATTCTATGAATTAGTAGTTTGTTTATAATCTAATTTACGACTTATTTCTTAACTATTTCCTGCTCTAAATTAACAAATACTTCTTTATAAGTAAAAAAACATAGGATTAATTAATAATTAATAAAATCGTTTAATAAAAATAAAAGTTGATAGAAATCTTCATTTTTAATTCTAGATACCGAAAGTTGCTATAATGGGAAAATGGTCGCTCATGAACTATTATGAATCGTTTTTCTACACTTAAAACTTAATAGGCTTCATTGGGGAATCAGGTGGTGCCCAGTGATACATGTGATCAATAGTCAGTTGGTCATTCACAATAAATGATCCTATTTTTAATAAAAATTTATTTTGGAACCCGTTGAACGTGTACGATGTGTCTGCGTCCTTAATTTATCTTAGTGATTTGAACTTCATTTCTTAGTTGTATTTTAAAATATCGAACACTATGTTGCCTTATGACATGTTGAGATCCCCCATAATAGTGCAACCAACAAGTACTAGTTTTTAGTCATGTTCCATTTTCTTCATGAAATTGACACAGCTTTCAACAGCTTGCTTGACTCCTTATCGTCTGGCATTGGCTCCCACGTGGTCAAGGTGCATGTTGATGACGATGAAACATTGTAATTTGCCTGGTTTTGACTGTAGAATTTTGGGAGTTACTAACAAGAGAGTGAAGTATCGAGGGAATTTTGCATCATACCCGACTGATCCTTATATGCGAGACTACGATATCCAGTTATATTGATCTTAAAGCACTGTGTATTTCTGCCTATTTATGAATATGCCACACTATTCACCTTGGTGTAGATCTCTTGGTTTCCCATAATAATCATAAAAGTTAAGATGTTCTTGTAAGAATAATCGCTGTGGCATGGTTGCCTACTGTATTCCCACAATATCATATTGTTTATGAAATAGGAATTCTGTTACTCTTTTCTTCCTGTTTGACCAGTGTATACTGCCCTTGTCATTCTCATTCTCATATCGGATGTTGAAGCTGCATACTGACAGATTTGGGAATGATTTTAAAGTTTTATGCAGACTTAGAATATGATTATCATTCTGGCTCTACCAAGTCATGTTGTCTCTAACATTAAGGATACATTTACTTGCATGGAGTTTCATAGTCAGACGAAAATAGTTTGTATTCAATAAGGTATTATTAACAGGGCTTATGAATGGGTAAACATGTCGACCAAATATCATTATTCAGATATTTGAGACGAACTGACTTAGTGACTTCCCATTTTCCAAGTTCAGGACATGATCCAACAACATATACTGCTTTGCCAAAAGGTTGTGCCCATTTTGCTACGAAACTTATCAATATGGATCCATTACGCTATTCAATCATTATTATTAATAAAGTATAAATATTTATAATTATCATATAAAGAATGTTCCTACAATTCCATAGTGATCACTTATAAATTTTTAATCTTCGCCTTTGTCCACTTTGAATTTTATCGGTTTTAGTGTTTCCTTGCCTGTGCTCCACCAAAACATATGATCGATAGTCCACTCTGGTTTCACTCTTATTTGCCCAGTACGGAGTAATCTTTTGGATTTAAATCCATTAAAAGTAAAAGATTTATCGCTGTTTTATATTACTCTCATTGAATGAAATTTCATTTCTTATTGATCTGTGAGCACTTTGAATATTGGACATTATTATGGTTCGTTGAAATCTCCAATTAAAATGCACCCTACTAACTTATATGCATCATTTTTGCCGTACTTCTGTCTGACTAATTTGCATCTTTATAGTCCATGCTCTATTCCTTTTTGCCTAGCCTCCACACCTATATGATCGAGATGGAAATTTGAAATTAGTACGCACTTTTTTAAAGCCTTGTCTGCAATTTATTTATTGCAGACTGGTGTCACAACCACAGACACAAAATATCGAGCATGTTTCGAGTCGTATCCCACTATCTCACGAGTTTTTGTCTCATTAATCCAGTCACAGAACAGTTAAGTCACTTCAAATTTATTGGCTTTTACAAATATGCCACATTATTAGTTTTTGGGTGAGTCTCTAGGCTAATTAAAATATTTATATCCAAGTTTGTTGAACTCCTATTGCAAATATTTTGATTGTGGTAGTGTCAATTCTTGGACTCCTATTATATCATAATCTTTTTTGCTGAAATGACTGACAATAAGATATTTTCGATTTTCCCAGTTGTTTTAAGGATTCTCTTACTTGGTTAGAAATCTTACATTGAAACTACACACACTTAACTTAATTCCTGCTTATGATATACTATGGACAGTCTCGTCTATCATGATTTCTCTATAATTATACAATCTACCATAATATAGAAAGATATAAGTCAATTATAGTACAGATAATCTATGAATATACATAGTATATATAGATAGTATAGATAATCTAGATAAATATGTGAGATGAGTATATACGCATTTGGTTCATTATCAAATATGATACCTGACATCAGGGAGCATGCAGTCAATACCATCGGCAGTGTTACCGCTGATTCCAATCGGCAAAATTGTTCTCCACTTTGGCACTGGCTTCTTAGTCACTGCTTCAATTGCCTCATTTACAGTCATAGGTAGTCTGGCTTTGCTGTCCTTTCCGAAGGATGTGTACACTGTTGAAGTGCCATAAGTAATCATGGAGACCTCAATTTTGTAGTCACTCTCGAACTTGTTCTTCAGCTGCTCTACAGTCAAGGGGCCTTGAATGTCGATCTTCTTCCATTTATTGAATTCTACAAATAAAAACATAAGTACTTGATGGAATAGCTTTAACTGGTCCGGCCATCACTGGGTCAAACTATTTATCAGTGATTTCAATAGGGGGAAGTGGGTCATTGAAAACGAACAAAGGAAGAGCTAAATTAATAGTCACATTCTTGTAAGCTTCAGGTCCCTTCTTGAGCAAGAATTTAATAATCTCGACTCCAACAGCTCCAACAACCATAGCAGTAGTAGTGGCAATGGCTGGGATGATCTTTCCTGCAATAAGTTTAACCTTAAAATTGTCTACTTCATTGATTTTGTAATTTCTAGCTCTCAAATTGGAGACTCCGCTCATGAATTAGATGTGCCAGTTAGTGGGGTCATCTTTCTCGAATTCAACTGGGTTTGGAGAATGGGTCTCATCAACTTTAATGCTTGTAAGCTCATCATAGATCTTTTTAAGGAGCGCATCTTCTTCCTCGCTTACTTAAACTGGAGCTTCAGCTTTCTTTCCTTTATCTTTTTCATCAACTTCAATTTTGACCTTCTTGGGTTGGAATTTCTCTGGCTCAACAGACTTAGCTAGGTTTTTGATAATGTTTGGATTGCTTTCAAGCTGAATGTTGAACATGAAGGCAAGAATATTTGCAGTTGCCTGAATCAATTGGACTTGTAGGTCATCATTCAAGTCTAAAGTAATCACCTTGGGAGCTCTCTTCAAACCAGACCAGAAGGGTTTGCCAGTATCTTCAATAATGTGATTTTCAGGGAAAGCGTGAAGAAGCTGAGCAATTTGATTGTGGAACACATCCCAGAAAATGTTTACTGCGATCTCAACACATTTAGCATAAGATTTTGATTCGTTGGCTACGTACAACTTTTTCAATGTTTCAAACTTATGAAGAGCTATTGAAGGGTTTTGTCTATTTTCTTTAAGGACTGATTCCAAGAAGTTTTGTTTATTCTCGTAGAATTTTTTCAAATCCTGAGAAGGCTGTGAGATCACACCTTCAAAATATTCACGTGCCCATTGAATGGTATGTTCAATTTGATAGGGGAAGTTTTTAAGTGTGCAGAGAGGGATAGTCTCTTCTGGGGGATCAATGATGTCGTTGTAGCTCTGAGTGTAGTGAGGGATAACAATTTGGGAATGACATTTAGTACCAAGAGTTCCACTTTCGAACAGGGGTCGTTCATACCAAACGCACTGATTATCGATATATTGTCTAGCCTTAACATTATCAACTGCGCAGACAACATAATCAAGTCTGGTCCAGAACTGATCGTTGAAGATATCTTCATTTTCAGCTGAAACTTTCAGCTTCATTGCTTAGTACTTACAATTATTATTGATCTTTCGACCGGCCTCGCATGCAACTTCGCACTTGTTGCTACCAACGTGGTGTCTCCTAAATAAAAATTGTCTGTTTAAATTACTAATTTAAATGTTATCGTCGTCAGTGCAGTAAGTCTTACCATTTCCTTCAGTGCTAACTCCCATAAGTGCGAACATTTTGATCAACTCGCAACCGAGGGCACCAGCTCCAATAATGAATGGGCTTGATTGAGCTGCGGCTTTAACGAAAGCGTCGCCGAAAAGAACATGATAATCGCTGTACCTGTTATGATGAATGTGAGTTCTCTGAACTTCTCCTTCTGGAAGCACTTCAAAGAATTCGTGGTGGAGCCACTGTCTTAATGGGCTGTACTTTCCGGTGAGCTTGACGATTTCTTGAGTGATGATACCTCCCCAGAAGGAGCATACGGGACTGATTTGAGTCTGAGCAAATAATGCGATGTTGTTAACAAGCTTTTCATCGACTTGCTCAACTTTAAATTCGAAACCTTATTCATCAATTTTATTACTTTGCCAATCTTTGGAGAATTTAAGGAGTTCTTCTGCATCTTCTTTGTGCAAGTTTTTAGGAAGTCGCTTGTGCTTAGCCCAGAAATCGAGTAGTCCGTTCAAGATAACATGCAATTGTTAAGGATTACCGAATTTTTACCAGCTGCAGATGGGCATTTATTTAGATTCAGGGGGATAAGGATATGACAAACTCTTCTCCAAAGAGTAGAATTTTTGATAAACTGGTACTTTGACTTCAGCTGCAATACCTCCACCGACATATGCGCTAAACTTAGAGGTGTCTCCAATAGTAAAACTGTCTGGAGATCGGACAGTGATCTTATATTATTTTCCATTAATTTCTTCCATACCTTTGACTTCTCTAAAAGTCACAGTGTCGCCATCGCTGAGCCCGTGCTTCTTCTCATCGTGAAGATAGACGACTCCTACTTCGTCTTGGGTGATTCCAGCAATGTGAATTGATTTTTATTGTTCACCATTGGTATCGATAACTTTATGGTTATCTCCGAAGTCGATAAAGACAAAGCCATAGAGTCCCAAATTGCCACCATAGAGGAATCCAACATTGTTTTATCGCGCAGCTTTATTGAGCTTAACTAAGTACTCTCGATCATAGTGATCAAGGACAACAACGCAATTATAATTAGCGACACTAAATTGTAAAAATGTGTACATATGTTCAATGGTTGCTTTCTTGGCAATGTCTACAATGACTCCCGGGTTCAAATCCTTGAGTTCGCTGACAGATGCTTCGGCACGTGTCACCTTGCCGATGTGTTCCTACTTCACATAGAAGTTTCGGCCTGCGTCTGTGTGTGACACTGTATGCGGATCGTAAAGGGTCACTTGCTTAGGACCTGCAAGAATCAAGTTTTTAGCGATTTAGATGCCCAACTACATTAAATAGGATCTACCCCATCAATGCCATAAATGAAAATTTTCAGAGCCATGAGCTTGCCTTGAGCCTAGTGCCCGTACACAGCCAGCTGCCGAGAAAGTGCGTTTTGATCAATTTGAGGTTTTTCTTAGATCATGTCTCAACTATGAGTGCTATTGAATTAAATATTAAAAATCCTCGTGCCCTTGGATTTAAATAGAACTAAATATTTCTTTGTTCAAATTTAACCAAATATAACATCAGAATTAACAAGGATACACGAGCTAGCAAATAAATAACACATAAAATAACAGCACTATCACATTCACATGCTGTTTTTGTCGCTAAAGTATAAGTGAAATATCGAGGTGATATATGAGTAAGGTAATAAAGAGTAGACAATTTGAAGTAGTATTTTACTTGCATGCATGGTGTGGGAATCTGCCTCCAAAATGAAATAGCCAATTTTTATAAACTTACTATACATGAGCATGAAATTGTCATCGCTTGTCGGCAATCATCTTCTGGAGATCGAACAAAAGGGATAAAATAATTTTGATGTTATCATAATCGCCATATAAGAAAAATGTCATAAGATGATTGGAAATATTCGTATTCAATTCGAAAATACTCTTAATTCGTTAGGACAGTTTAGTAACAGAGAATAGTTCTATCAATTTATGAGACATTCTTCAAATTATTCTATTGACTTTAATTTGTGCTTACTAAATTTGAAGTGGAAACTTTCTGCATATGGCTTTAAAAAGAGAGTATAATACAAAATTAAACTACAATCACAGGAGCTCACTGAAAAATAAAGTTTACAGTGCGAGGTCATTGTACTCAAAAGAAAACTGGCTGAATATTAAAAAGCTGAACAAAAAAGAAAATAAGTAAGCAGAAAAAAAGATAAGAATCATAAATTGACTCATGAAAATAGTTATTAAAGTTAAAGCGTAAATGGGAGATAGGACTTACAGAGAGAATAGTAAAAATGTGATTTAAAACAAAGAAAAATTCGGAGTAATGTTGATCAAGTCAGCAAAAACTTTCATCAATTGAAACGAAAAATAATAAAGAAACCTTTAGAGTCACGGTAAAGAAATCATAGAAGCAAATCTTCTTCATAAGAATAACCTAAGTAGATAATTTCTTTACCAGGCGACAGCTCTAATGAAAAAAAAGTAGACTCATAATAACAATCTAATGAGGAAGTTGGTAATGCAAAATAAAATTAATAAAAAATTGAACCTAGACAACAAAAGTAAAATTAAAAAGCAAATAACAACGAGAAACTAATTTTATAAAATAAAAGTGATAGTAATTAATAGGGCTAGGATGATTATCACTACAAACAAAATAATCATCAATTGGTGAAATCTAAAAGAGTGGAAGACTAAAGTTTAAGTTAATAATAAAGAAAAGTTCTATAAGAACCTCGAAATAGCCTCTCTTACAAAAATGACGAAGATAATTCTTCAGATTAAGAGTAAGGCAAATTTTACAAGAAACTGAAAATCGGTAACAAAACAAGAATAGATTTCATGAATGGAGACTATTACTTCGGCGAGCTCAAAAACAATATCTTTCATGGAAATGGAATTTACTACTCTAAAGTAAATGGCACTTATTAAGGGTAATGGCGCAATGGAAAGGCCAACGGCTATGGAGTCACTGTTGATGCTGATGGAAATCGTCATGAAGGCTTTTACAAGAACGATGTTAGGCATGGTAAAGGCAAAGACTGGTATCCGAACAACGAACGCTACGAAGGGGATTTCTGCAATAGCAATAAGTAAGGCTACGGTGTTTATTATTACAATAATGGGGATCGGTATGAGGGCAACTGGAAGAAAGACATGTGCTAAGGGTTTGGCAAGGAGGTGTATGCCAATGGGTCTTACTATGAAGGACAATGGAAAGAGGACGAAAAACATGGAGACGGAATCTTATATAGCTCGTTTGGAGAAATACATCAAACCTATAGCTTCGGAAAATTAGTAAGTCAAGCCAACAGATGAACTGAAATTATCAAAATTCTGATAAAAAACTACAGTTCTTATTTAATTATCTTCATTATTAAGAAATTGAGTTGTTCAACTTCCATATAGAATCTATAACATAGATTCAGATAAGGGGCATCATCTTAATTTAATGTAAATTTGTAGTTTTTATACAAGTGTTTTTAAGTGGAAGTGTTAAATGTTTGATTGATAGATAGTGAAGTTATAATTTGCTTTTATTTGTATAGATCAATGGCCAGAAGCTCTTCGTCCCTGTAATCTTTTGAGATTGAGCCAGCCTTGTGTTAAATTAGCATAATTGATTGCTGATGCTTTAACACACTCAACAAATTTGGGGCTGTCGAACTCTACTGCATCGCCTCCGGTGGCGCATCGGTCTAAAGTTTCTAAGAAGCCTGAGTGAGTGATAGACTCAATTTTGTGATGATTGAACTTATTGGTGGGGATTTACATACCTATATATTATAAACTAACTTATGTTCAACTAAGTATATGATAATACTGAGAAATATTCTTTATTTATAATAGCATCATTTTATCAGTGTCAATATTAATTTATTCATATA
>APMI01007544.1_pt1 | contig 12035 bp, 10 predicted proteins | sample 667938 | NCBI WGS metagenome assembly APMI01 (sample SAMN01084076, study PRJNA167559) | wastewater metagenome | biome: Wastewater | place: Denmark: Ejby Moelle, Odense | collected 2011-11-28 | reverse complement strand
TATCGGCCATGCCGATATCGTGACCGGCGGCCAGCAGTTCGTTCTCGACCGTGGCACCCGCAGCCCTCAGGGCAGCCTCGAGTTCACCCGCATAGCGGCCGTAGGGGTCGGACCGGCCCGTCACCATCAGCACATTCGCACCGGCAAGATCGGGCTTCGGCACGGTCTCCAGCACATTCATGCCGCGCAACAGCACCGCGTTGCGGATGAGGCCCGGATGCAGCAGCATGATCGCACCGATCATGTTCGCTCCGTTCGAATAGCCGACGAACAGCGTCTTTTCCGGATCGAGCCCATAGGCCGCATTCGCCCCTTCCATGAAGGCCGCGAAGGCCTGCGCCTCCTGCACGATGTCCTTCTGGTCGAAGGTCACGGCGGTCAGGCGTCGGAAGAAGCGCGGGTAGCCTTCGTCGGTGCTTCGCCCGCGCGGGCTCAGCAGGACGGCACCGGGCGCAAGCCGCGCGCCGAACGGCAGAAGACTGGTCTCGTTGCCACCGGTGCCGTGCAGCAGCACGACGGCCGTGCCGTCCGGATTTTCGGGGCGGTGCAGCCGATGGATGAAGGGCAGCTCTCGTTCACTCATTCTTTGTTCTCCCGGCAGGGAAAATTGCGGAAGCCGGGCCCGGACATCCTCCGGGTCGGCGCGGAAATGCCTGGGGACGAACAGCGTCGTGCCGAGCGTCTCCAGCGGTTCGTCGATCGTCATGCCCGGCCCGTCCGTCGCATATTCGACAAGCGAGCCGCCGGGCTCACGGACATAGAGCGAGTAGAAGTAGGTCCGGTCATGCATGTTGGTATCGCCCACGTCCTCTGCGGCCAGCCGGTCGGCGACCGCTTCCACGGTGGCCCTGTCCGGCGCCCGAAGCGCGATATGGTCGATCGTGCCGGTGCCGGGCGCGGACGTCCAGAAGCCGCTGGCATTGCGGATATCGAGCACGTCGCCCGCCGCACCGGCCAGCCGGGTTACGCCATTCGCCTCGGCCACCGCGCGAAAGCCGAAATGGCTGCCGATGAACGCCGCCGTTTCCGCCGGCTTTTCCGACAGGATCGTCGCGCCGCGGATACGCTGGATCGCATCCCCCGCAGAAATGTCCTTCGTGACAGGCGGCGCGGGGCCTTCCACGCCTGCTTCGCCCACGAGCTTGACGATGATGCCGTCGGGGTCCTTCAGCCGGAGCACGGGTTCGCCGAATTCCTGCGCGGGACCGGTCATGGCGATGTTCTGCGTCAGGGCGCGCGTCAGCCAGAAGCCGATCGCTTCCGGCCGGATGGCGAAGGCGATCTCCGAGGGCTGGGCGAGCCCGACCCGGCCGGGAGAACCGTCTTCCCAGGCAAGGAACGTCACGAGCGAGCCGGGGCTTGCCGCCGCGTCGCCATAGAAGAGATGGAGCTGGTCGGCGTCCTCGTAGCCTGCCGTCCGCTTGACGAGCCGCAGGCCGAGAAAGCCGGCGTAGAAATCGACATTCGCCTGGATCTTCCGGGTAATGGCGGTGATGTGATGGATGCCGCTGGTCATGGGGCACCTCCTTTCGAAAGCACCCAATCAGGATTTGACCTCTCCCGCCAGCCGGCGCCGGGTGAATGCATTGTTCACAAAACAGGACCGGCCCCGCGCATGGCGGAGCCGGTCGGTGCCGGCATGGTCATGCCGGATCGTTGGAATTCTGGTTCAGGCGGCCGCGATATTGGCCGGCGACATCGCCCGCCGGGCGGCGGACGGATCGTTGAGGAGACGGCGGATTGCCGCGCGTACTTCGTCAGCGGACGAAAAGCGCTGGGAATCCAGGTCCCATACGGAATATTTGACGGCAACGAACTTCAGCCGATCCTCATCCGGAACGACGACGCCGACGGCTTCACCACCGATTTCGATAACCTGCTTTTGCATAACAACTCCTGCCGCACCCAAAGGCACAGCCAATTCAAATTTGCGCTTATTCGATGGGGAAATCAGATCACATTCGGCGGAGTGCCGTATGCGCTTTCCCTGTAATCGTTTCACGACAGGAGTACGCCACACGCACGGAGGCGATGCAGTTGATGTTGTACATGACACACTCCCTTTCGTTGGCGCCGACGCTAAAAAAGAACGCGTCGGGATGGGACCGAAACAAAACGCATGCGGCCCTCATGCGATGATCCAACACATAGTCGGCTCTCCTCTCTTTGTCAATGGAATCCATGGAATTTTGGAATAAATTACCGCTGGATTTGTGTGACAATTCGAATCGCAAAATAACTTTCGCGCATGCAGCATTTTTCAGGAAAATATGTCGCGAAGACGAACATTCCGGGGAAAAGCCATGACGCAACCTCACGGCGCAGGCGACCGCAATCGACTTGCGTTCCGCGCGCAGGCGAATCGTCCGCTCGATGTCGCGTCCGCGTTGCAAGGCGGTCACACCCCGGCACGAACCGGGGGAAAAACGCTGTGGGACCATTCTTTTTCGTAGAGGAGGCTCGCCCTCGGCCTCAAACATAAATAAAGAGTGAATCAGAGATTTCTTGCGTTAAGTACGCCAAACGGCCGACAGGATAGACCCATGAATTTCACCAGAACGCTTTTTCCGCTGAGCATGCTTCTCCTGTCCGGCTGCGTCGTTGGTCCCGACTACCAGAAGCCGGAGACCGTGCTTCCGGCCAAGTTCACCGAAAGCAGGGCCACCAGCGCCGAAAACGTGTCGCTCAATCCCTGGTGGGAGTCCTTCCGCGACAAGCGCCTCAACGCACTCGTGCATGAGGGCCTCGGCGAGAACCTGTCCGTCCAGCAGGCGCTGGAGCGCATTACGGAGGCGGAACAGGGCGTCGTGGTCGCCGGCGCGGGCGCATTGCCGAGCCTTGGAACTTCGGCCGGCGCAACGGCCTCGGGTGGGCACAACACGAGCGCAGGGACGACGCGATCGATCAGCGGTGGGGCGAATGCGTCCTGGCTGCTCGATTTCTTCGGTCAGTATCGCCGCTCGAAGGAGTCCGCCAACGCTTCGCTCGATGCCGCATATGACAATGTCGATGTTGCACGCCTTGCCTATCTCTCGGACCTCGTTTCGAGCTATGTGAACGCGCGCTATTATCAGGAAGCGTTGGCGCTGAGCCGCAAGAACCTGGAATCGCGACGCCAGACCCTGAAGCTGACGAACGAGATCAAGGAAGCCGGTGCCGCCTCCAGCCTCGACGTCCTGCAGACCGAAGGCCTGGTCAACCAGACGCTGGCGGATCTGCCCGGGCTGGAAACCGGCTTCCTGCAATCGGCCAATCACATCGCGACGCTGCTCGGCGTGCCGGCCGGCACGGTCACGGCCAGCCTCACGAAGGGATCGTCCCAGCCGATGCCGCGCTACTCGACGCGCACCGGCATCCCCGCGGACCTCATTCGCAATCGTCCCGATATCCGTGCGGCAGAACGCATTCTGCAGGCGCGGACGGCGGAAATCGGCGTAGCCGAGGCTGCCCTCTATCCGAGCATTCAGCTTGGCGGCAGCATTGGCGCATCGCGCGTCTTCCCGGGCGCGACCAATGTAACGAACTGGTCCTTCGGGCCGTCCCTGACGCTGCCGATCTTCAACGGCGGCGCGCTCAATGCCAAGGTCAAGATTGCGCGGTCCCAGGCGGAGCAGCAATACATCACCTGGAAGACCACCGTGCTGAACGCCGTGGAAGAGGTCGAGAACGCCCAGAGCGCGCTCATCCGCGACGGCCAGACGGTTGCCGCCCTGCGCAAGGTCGTGCAGTCCTATGAGCAGACACTGAACCTTGCCCGCGAAAGCTACCGCGGCGGCGCAAGCACGATCCTCGACGTGCTCGATGCCGAACGCAACGTCGCCTCGGCCCGCCTGTCGCTCGCTGCTGCGATCCGCCAGCTCGCCCGTGACTATGTCGCGCTGAACGTGGCCATCGGCGGCGGCGCCGAAATCGGCGCGGCGACGGTCGCCAGCAAGTAAGCCGGCGGCAGATCGAAATCGGAGCGGCGGCCCTGCTTAGGCGGGGCCGCCGTTTTCGTTTGCGAAAAACGCTTCCAGAGCCGCCGCCGTGCGGCCGTAATGCGCGCGCAACAGCGCGGCCGCACCTTCGGGATCGCGCGCCAGCGCGCATTCCATGAGACGGCGATGCTCGCCCTCCACATCCCGGATCCCGCCCGACAGGCTGACCGACATGCGCCGGTAGCGATCGGCCCGGGAAAACAGCCGCTCGCAGATGTCGAGCAGAACAGGCGACCCGCAGGCCGAAATCAGCGCCGCGTGGAACAGGGCATGCCGCATCTCCCAGTCCTCGCGCATCGCCGACGGAATATCGTCACGCGCCTGCGGAATGCGCGTCATCAGGTGGTGGGCGGCGATCACTCTTGCCTCCCAGTCCGCGTCCCCTCTCGTCACGGACAGGCGGAGCGCCTCCCCCTCGCAGAGCTGCCGCGTCGCCGTGATATCGCGCAGTTCCTCGAGCGAGAGGCTTGCGACGCTATAGCCTCGATGGTCGTCGAGAACCGTGAACCCCTCCGCCGTCAGCCGCGCCAGCGCCTCGCGCACCGGCGTGACGCTCATGTCGCACAGCGCCTGCAGATCGGCAAAGCGCAACCGGTCGCCCGGCTTGAAGGTTCCCGAGCGGATCGCCTGCCGGATCGCCGCATAGGCGTCGCCCGCAAGCGTCTTGCCCCCTGCCCGCTTCTGCTCCATCGCCGCACCCGTTTTATAAAATCCAAAAGATTTTCGAAAATCATTGACTCGATGTAAAACCGGATGAAAGCTGCGCGCAACAGAAATCGGCAAAGCCGGCATGAACGGAGGACATCATGAAACTTGTGCGCTTTGGCGCGGCGGGCGCGGAAAAGCCCGGACTGATCGACGCGGAGGGCAAGGTGCGCGACCTTTCCGGTGTGGTGCCGGACATCGCCGGCGACGTGCTCGGCCGCGACGGCCTTGCGCGCCTGCGCGCCATCGACCCCGCAAGCCTGCCGCTCGCCCCGGAAGGCAGCCGCTTCGGCGCCTGTGTCGGTCGTGTCGGCAATTTCATCGCCGTCGGCCTCAACTATGCCGACCACGCCGCCGAGAGCGGCATGGCGGTTCCCTCCGAACCGGTGCTTTTCAACAAGGCACCCTCCTGCATCGTCGGCCCCGACGATACGGTCCTCATTCCGCGCGGCTCGGACAAGACCGACTGGGAAGTGGAGCTTGCCGTCGTCATCGGCGAACGCGCTTCCTACGTTTCGGAAGCCGAGGCGCTGGACTATGTCGCCGGCTATTGCGTGTGCAACGACGTTTCGGAACGCGCCTTCCAGATCGAGCGCGGCGGCCAGTGGACCAAGGGCAAGGGCTGCCCGACCTTCGGTCCCATCGGCCCCTGGCTGGTCACGAAGGACGAGGTGGACACGAGCGACCTCGCCATGAAGCTCAGCGTCAACGGCGAGCTGGTGCAGAACGGTTCGTCGAGCACCATGGTCTTCAAGGTGCCCTTCCTCATCCACTATATCTCGCAGTTCATGATTCTCGAACCCGGCGACGTCATCACCACGGGCACCCCGCCCGGCGTGGGCATGGGCATGAAGCCTCCGCGTTACCTGAAGCCCGGCGACCGCATGGAAGTCTCCATCGCCGGTCTCGGCGTGCAGCGGCAGGCGGTGGCGGCGGGCTGAGCCCGCCGATCTCCCGGCCCCTCTTTCGTGCAGCGATCAGTGGAAAGTCGCGGGAGAGACTTCCGCTTCGAGAATGCGGAACGCTTCGTCCAGCGCGGCCACGAGAATGTCCGTCAATTCATCCGCATCGTTTTCGAGGAGGAAGAGCGCGACCGTTGCATTGTCCGGATCGCTGTAGCGCTCGAGGTCGTTCGACATGTCATTGTCCCCTTTTCCAGCCGGCACCATCCCGGTTACCGGAAAGCTTAGGGACGAAGGCTTGCGTCTGGCTTGTGCCGGAAAGACACACGGCGCGCAAGGCAAAAGCATTCGCTAACCACACCAGGATCGGTGTTGTCCCGTCCATGGCCGGGCAAGGCCCTCGCGCACCAGCCGGTTGCCGATCGACTGGCCGTTCCTGACGACGAGATGCCGCGATGCGCCCTCCTTGCCGGGCGCGCCTTTGGCCGAAACGAGCGTGACATCTCCCTCGTTCAGGATTTCGCGCAGCCGCAGCTTGGCATCGCCGCCCCGCGAACGCTCGGCATCGCAACGTGCCTCGGCAATGGCCGGCGCATCGATATCGGCAAGCCGCACCTTGCGGCCGGCATAGAGGATGGTGCTGCCGTCGAGCACGCAATAATCGGTCTGCGTCGTGCAGATGAACCACGTCCCGGAAAAGGCCGGCAGCTTCTCCGGCTCGGGAAGCTTCTGCTCCACCCGCGCGAGCGGCTTCGGCCGGACGACAGCAGCCTCGCGCTCGACCTTCTTCTCCCGGCGCTCGATGGAGGCCGTGCGAATGCCGGTGGCGGCGCTTTCCGGCCCCGGCACCCGGTTGTCCATGTAAAGGATACCGCCGACGATAGCCGCCCCCAGCACATACCAGTGCGCCATGCCGCCACGCCGCGCCGGGGAACGCTTCGTCCCCCCGCTCTTCTTGCCTCTTGTCGTCTTCTTCGCCATCGCCGTCTCCTGCGCGAGACAGTGCCGCGATCTCTTGAAGATATGGTTACTCCACAGTCGACGACCACAGCGCGACGGGCCGCGTATGGCGCAGGAGCCAGGAGCGGGTCTCTGGACGAACATGCGGCTCCAGCCGCGCGCGAACGAGTGCATGGTAGCCGTCGAGATAGGCCACCTCGGATGGCGTCAGGGCGCCCATCTCCACCATCGTCAGGTCGATGGGCGCCAGCGTCAGCGTGGCGAAGCGGCGGAAACCGGGACCATCGGCCACCACTTCCACCTGGTTCTCGACGCGCATGCCGAAGGCACCCTGTTCATAATAGCCAGGCTCCACCGTCATGATATTGCCAGGCTCGAGCGGGTGGAGATTCGGCTTTCGGTCGAAGCGGTGCGGATATTCGTGAACGAGAAGGTTGTGGCCGACGCCATGACCCGTGCCGTGATCGTAATCGAGGCCGACGTCCCAGAGCGGACGGCGCGCGAAGGCGTCGAGCTGGTGGCCCTGCGTTCCCGCCGGGAACCGCGCCGTCATCAGCGAAATGAAGCCTTTCAGCACGGCCGTATAAGCGACCTTCATCCTGTCGCTCGGCGTGCCGAACATGATGGTGCGCGTAAGATCGGTGGTGCCGTTTCCATATTGCCCGCCCGAATCGACGAGATAGGGCGCGGCCATGTCGATCGGCGCGTCGGTCTCCTCGCTTGCCGCATAGTGGCACATGGCGGCATTGGCGCCGGCGGCGGAAATCGTGCGGAAGCTCGATTCGAGGAAGCCGGCCCGCTCCTGCCGGAAGGCGAGCAGCCGTGCCTCGGCTTCGAGTTCGGTGATCTGCCGCGCGGGGACCTCCGCCGACAGCCAGGCGAGGAAATCGGCAACGGCAATGCCGTCTTCCAGATGGCAATCGCGATAGCCCTGCAACTCGGCCGGCGTTTTCATGGCCTTGGCAAGGGTGATCGGGCTTGTCTGCGGCACCAGTCGTCCGCCGGCCGACAGGATGCCGGCCCGCACCGCCTGCGGCGCGAAATCGGCGTCGATCACCGCCGTTTTGCCCGCCACCACCCCGGCAAGCCGGTCGAGCAAGGCATCCGGCGACGAGAGGGTCACGCCTTCCAGTTCGTAGGCATCGAGATCGTTGCCGAGCTTGCGGCGATCGACGAACCATTCGAGGCGATTGTCCGCCCCGAGCAGCAGGAAGGAATGCGGCACCGGGTTCATCGGCACATCGGAACCGCGCACATTGAGCAGCCAGGCGATGTTGTCCGGCAGCGTCTCCACCAGCAGGTCCACCCCGCGCTGGCGCAGGCCTTCAACAATGCGCTCCCGCTTTCCGGCAACGGCTTCCCCCGCGACTTCCGGCGGCATCGCACGGATAGCGCCGAGCGGCCGGGACGGACGGTCTCGCCAAATCGCGTCGAAGGGGTCGGCATCGAGGGCGACCAGAGCAGCTCCCGCCGCATCGCAGCCCTTTTCCAACCGGTCATGCAGGTTGCCCGCCACCAGCATCGTATCGATACCGATGCGCCAGCCGGGCCGCGCGTGATCCTTCAGCCAGCGGTCGAGCGGATCGTCGTGCAGATGATGCACCTCGAACAGCGTCGGATCGACCTCCTGCCGCACCTGAACCTGGTAGCGCCCGTCCACGAAGATCAGCGCCTTGTCCTTCAGCACGAGCGCAAGGCCCGCCGAGCCGGTAAAGCCGCTGAGATAGCGCAGGCAATCGTCGCGCGGGGCCGTCACCTCGCTCTGGTGGGCGTCGGTGCGCGGCACGATCAGCCCGTCGAGCCCGGCCGCATCCATCCAGCCGCGAAGCGCCGCAAGCACCGGCGCACGGTCGTTTTTCGTCATGTCTCTTGCTTTCGTTTAGCGGGTGGCCTTCAGCGGCCCGCCCTTTTCGGCGACCATCGTGACGAGCCGTTCGAAGACCGAGCCGGATTGGCGGATGCCGTCATGCTCGAATTCATTGGTGATCCAGACATCGGCATTGCCGACGGCGCGGGCGGTCTCCAGCGAAAGGCCGGCGTCGACATACATGTCGTCATGGTAGACGACCGCGGAGACCGGCACCGTGTTCCCGGCAAGGCGCGCCTTGTCGTAGAGACGGCTGTGGCGCGGGCGATGGGCCAGTGCCTCGGCCGCGGCGCGGAAGGGCTTCAGCAGCGCGATCTCCTCGAACATCCACGGATAGATCATCTCGCCGGTGAAGAGCAGCGGCCGGGCCTTGGCGTCGAATTCCGGGAAATCGCCGAGCAGCCGCTCGGCCGACCACGCCGTCGCCCCCTCGCCCTGCCCGTAGATCGCCTCGTGGATCGCGGCGAAGAGCGGCGCGCCGTTATAGGCCGTCAACTGCATCACCGAGCCGAGGAACTGATCGGACAGCCGGTCCGGCGCTGCAAAGGCCTCGTCGAGCAGCCAATGGATATTCTCGAAACCCGGCCCCATGCCGAAATCGAGACCGAGACTCTGGAAGCGGCGTACAGAAAGGCGGTCGCCATCGGGCAGATGCACCGGATTGGCCTCGATGAAATCGGCGATGCGGGCGACCAGCGCGCGGTCTTGCGGATAACGCTTGTAGAAGATGTCGTTCTTGGCGCGCACGCGCGGATAGGTATGGCGATAGACGGTATCGGCGCACGGATCGATGCTCGGAATGCCCCCGGCGACGTAGCAGGCCGAAAGACCTTCGGGCGCACGGCTGAGATAGGTCAGCGTCAGGAAGCCGCCATAGCTCTGGCCGAGCGTCTGCCAGCGCTCGCCGCCGAAGCTCGCCTTGCGCAGGTGCTCAAGGTCGTCGACGATGGAATCGGCGCGGAAGCAGGCGAGATAGTCGGCGCCCGCCTCGCCGTCGAAGCCGGCAATGGTCGCCGCGTCGACGGGCGTGGAGCGGCCGGGGGTCGCCGCGTCGACGGGCGTGGAGCGGCCGGTGCCGCGCTGATCGGGCAGGATAATGCGATGCGTCTTCAACGCCTTGGCGAGCCAGGGCGGGCTATTCTTCGTCGGGCGCGGCGACTTGCCGCCCGGTCCGCCCTGCAGGAAGCAGAGCAACGGCAGCTTCTCATCCTTGCGCGCGGGATCGACCACCTCGCGGGCGAAGAACTCGATGGTCCTGCCCTCGGGCTTCGTCCAGTCGAGCGGCACGGTCACGACATGATCGCGCACATGCAGGCCGGGGATGGTGTATTCGGAGACGATCATGAGATTTCCTTAGCGAACGCGCGGGTCGAGCAGCACGTAAAGCAGGTCGACCACGATATTGGCAATGACGATGAACACGCCGCCGAGCAGCACCACGCCGATGATGATCGGCCGGTCCTGATTGGCGACCGCCTGCACCGCGAGCGCGCCGACGCCCTGCAGGCCATAGACCTGTTCAATGACGATGACACCCCCGAGCAGCAGCGCGATATCCGCGCCGAGTTGCGTGACGAGCGGCGTCAGCGCCGCGCGCAGGCCATGTTTCCAGACCACCGTCCGTTCCGAGAGGCCCTTGGCGCGGGCGGTGCGGATATAGTCCTCGCCCATCACGTCGAGCATCTGGCCACGCGTCAGGCGGGCGTAGATCGCCGCCATGGTCAGCGCCAGCGTCATCCAGGGTAAGGCGAGGTGCCAGGCCCAGAGCGCAGGATTGGCGGTCAGCGCCTTGTAGCCGCCGGCAGGAAACAGGGTGAAGCCGGCCTGCTTCGGCAGGAAATAGAGCAGATATAGCGACATCATGCCGAGCACGAAGGTTGGGAACGAGAGGCCGACGAGAATGAAGGCCTGCCCCAGCCGGTCGCGCAGGCTCCCGACATGGCGCGCCGACATGATGCCGATCGGCACGCCGATGGAAAGCCAAAGCAACGCCCCGCCCAGCACCAGCGAGAGCGTGACGGGGATGCGCCGCAGGATGATCGGCGCGACAGGCTGCTGGTTGCGATAGGAAAAGCCGAGGTCGCCGGTCAGCGCCTTCTGCATGAAAGCGCCGTATTGCACGATGATGGGCCGGTCGACGCCGAGGTTCTTACGGATCTGCGCAAGCTGGGTCTCGGTCGCCTTGTCGCCGGCGATCATGCGGGCGGGATCGCCCGGCGCGACGAAGAACAGGAAGAAGACGAAGGCGGAGAGCACTAGCAGCACGCCCGCGCCGAAACCTATGCGCTGCGAAAGGAAACGGATCATGGCTTGCCTCCGGCCTTCTTCCTGAGACGGCGGGCGGTGCGGGCGCTCTTGGGGTCGAGCGCATCGCGCAGGCCGTCACCGAGGATGTTGAAGGCAAGTGTCGTCATCAGAAGCGCCGTGCCCGGCACGAAGATCAGCCACCAGGCGACCAGATAGAGCGAGTTGGACGAGGCATCCGCCAGCATACCGCCCCAGCTCGGCGTCGGCGGCACGATGCCCATGCCCAGGAAGGAGAGCGTCGCCTCGAAGACGATGGAATTGGGGATCTGCATCGTGGTGTAGACGATGATCGGCACCGCGAGATTGGGCAGGATATCGACGATCATGATCGACAGCGCCCCGGCCCCGAGCGAGCGGCTGGCCAGCACGAAATCCTGCCGCCGCAGCGAAATCACCTGCCCGCGGATGACGCGCGCCATCGGCGCCCAGCTGAAGAAGACGATGACCGCGACCGAAAGCGTCAGGCTCGGCCCGAAAGCCGAAACCAGCGCCAGCGCGCAAAGCAGGAACGGCACGCTCATCACCAGATCGGTCAGCCGGCTGAGCACGAGATCGACGGTGCCGCCGAAATAGCCCGCCGTGGTGCCCACGACGACGGCGATCAGCGAAGCGAGCATCGAGGCGAAGACGCCGACGAGCAGCGACACCCGCGCGCCATAAGCAAGGCGCACCAGCACGTCGCGGCCGAGCTGGTCGGTGCCGAGCCAGAATTCCGCGCCCGGTCCGACGGGAATGCCTGCCGGCGAAAGACCCGTCTCGCGGAACTGCTCGATGGGCGAATGGCCTGTCATCGATGCGATCCACGGGGCGACGATGGCAAGCAGGATCACGGCGAAGATGACGCAGAGCGCCACCATGCTTGCAGTGTCGCGCCTGAGCCGCCGCACGGTCAGCGCGAAGGAGCCGCGCTGCACGACATCGGTTTCGGGAGAGGATGGGTTCGTCGTCACGTTGCTCATGATGCCACCCGTGTCTCGACCAGCGACCGGCGCCCGCCCTCGGCAAAGGCCGGCAGGGTCTTGGAGGCCGAAAGCAGCGTTCGCGTATATTCGTGCTGCGGCTCGGCAAACAGCCGCTCGGCCGTCTCCATCTCGACGATACGCCCGCCCTGCATCACCGCGATGCGGTCGCAGACATGGCGCACCACCGAAAGATCGTGGGAAATGAAGAGATAGGTCAGGCCCAGATCGCGCTGCAATTCGCGCAGGAGATTGAGGACCTGCGCCTGGATCGACACGTCGAGTGCCGAAACCGGCTCGTCGCAGATGATCAGCGCCGGATTGAGCGCAAGCGCCCGGGCGATGCCGCTCCTCTGGC
>APMI01052504.1_pt1 | contig 12036 bp, 6 predicted proteins | sample 667938 | NCBI WGS metagenome assembly APMI01 (sample SAMN01084076, study PRJNA167559) | wastewater metagenome | biome: Wastewater | place: Denmark: Ejby Moelle, Odense | collected 2011-11-28 | reverse complement strand
AGTATCTCAAAATATTCATTGACTTGCTCATGGTTGTAGTTACCGAATATATGGAACTGCATGACACTCAGCAAGACAGCGACAGTGGTAAAACTCAGAAAGATAGTCAGCAATCAAGTGATAATGATCAAATAGTTAGCATCAATGAGACAGAAAAACAGAGAATTCGAGGAGAGTTCAAAGTACTTGCTGATCAAGTCAATCTCTTATTTATTTAAGCCTTCTAAACTGAGACTCAAATTTGTCAAATCTTCTGCAGGCTGAAATTTAAAGAAGTAAAACATCGCTATCAACTGGGTGTCAAATATTAGAAAATAGCCAGCAAAGCAGACAAGATTAGGCTCTTAGTCAGATATACTGAGTATACTTACATTGAGGGATCTTTCTTGAAAAAAATGGAGGAGTCTAATCTTGAAGCCGAGAGAAAAATATTGAAAAAACATAAAAAATATGGTCAAAAGCTGGTAAAAACTCCTGAGCCTGTTTTATAATTCATTCTATAGACTAAACCAATAAAAAATTTAATTGACAAAATCTAAGATTTTTATGTTGAATTTACAAGTGCAATGGAGTAAAAACCAAAATAAAAGAAGAAAAAATTTAAGCGAGACTACATTCGGAGTATAAAATAAGAGGACTAAGCTTCTAATAGAGACTCATTTGTGTTCGGGCTATGGGTCGGCATTTTTCTCACCATTATTACTTTTATGAGCATTCTGTTAAGCTAGCACAATAAATCTGTGGAGACCGATCCTATATTTAACAGAGATTTTCCCACATGGAGAGGTATCGCTTTAATCATCTGCTACATTTGGATAGTCGGTATTAACGTAGCCTGTTTTGAGTTCTTCATGATTTCGTATAGAAATGTGATGGATTTCAATGACAACTATTACTCAACATCCACAGCAGTATTCAAAATAGCAGGTTTTCTATCTACTCTATTCGCCATATTGTTCTCACTCTATGCCCTCAGCTTAGGCGATCTTATTGCTGTCTCCCTACCTTCACAATATTTGGCTTTAGTTGTATGGGGAATGCTCATAGTCTTCATGTTTAATCCTCTTCCTTTCTTAAGATTCCATGCTCGAGTATACACAGTGAAGTTGTTCTTAAAAATAGCAATATCACCATTCATCGGAGTGCCCTTCGTGGTTGCTTGGGCTACTGATCAGCTCGTCTCCCTTATTACTCCTTTTTAAGATCTGCTCTACACTGTGTGTTATTATACGACCACTGATTTCAATCAACCAGTACCGGCAGTAAACACATGCAAACAGCCCGCCAAATTAGGAGTCTTTGTATACGCCATCATTATCTTGTCTTATAGAATCATCCAGTGCGTTCGACAAGGGTATGACAAGAAGAAATTCCTATTCTAATTATAATTCTTCAACTCTTTCAAATATGTCTTCTCGCTTACTACATTAGTACTTTCTTATCTTTGGACGTCAGGCAATCAGAACATCTTCGCAGCTTGGCTTACATTTGCGATTGCTTCAACCATATACTCTTATGTGTGGGATTTGAAGGTCGATTGGGATCTGCTACATCGCAAATCTCATAAATGTTTACTTCGGAAAAAACTATTTTACTAGAGTCCCAAGTTCTACTATGCAATGATGCTTCTCAACCTAATACTTCGTTTGGCTTGGGTGTTAACACTTTCGCCCAATATCACATCAAAAACGTTCGGAAGTCCATAACTTTTTAGATTTATTACTGGTTCACTGTAAATATTGAGAAGAGGAATTTGGAATCTTTTCAGAATTTAGAAAGACCACGTCAAAAACTCAGACGATCTCAGGGCCATCCAAAAAGCCAGAGATCGATACGAAAAATAAATCTTAGTGAAAATTTAAGATAAAAAAGGTAGCATGAATACTGTTGAAAGGATAATTGAAGAAGATGGGCTTGAATTAGACGATAAAATAGTATAAAGCAAAAAATAACAGAAAGGATTTGACCAAAAACATCATAATGAATAAAACGGAGAAAAAGTCAGTTCTTTTGCTGAATTGCGGTAAAAATTGAATAAATTATAAGCTCATAAAAAGTAAGTACTAAAGATTATTAAAGGGTATAGAAAGCAAACGAAAAGCTTAATTAAGTAAATCAAGTAGATGGAGCATTGAGAAATTTGAATTTATTTTAGTTCATATTTTAAATATATAAATCTCATCAATATCTTGCTGTTTTATATCATAAAATAATCACTACTTATTCTTTTGTCAATCCTACTAAAAATTCATAGTATTATTGATTTTTTAATATGGCTTTATAGTTGGCTCAATTTTTTCGAGAAATAATAGGCAATTGTTCGTAATGAAAAATGCTGTGAAAGCAAAAGTATACGAGAAGAACTCATTTGTTTTGAGCAAATGACTGAAGTTAAACTGTCTAGAGAACAGGCTTGAAAATTTGATGCAGAGTTAGGTTCTTTGGAAATCAAATAAATTTAAGATATTTTATTAAAAATTCTAAGAAATTCTAACACGATAAAGAATAAATTGAAATAAATCATTCCTGAAGAAGACGTTTTAGGTTCTCCTCCAAGGCTCCCCCTATTTAAATAGCCTCTTCCCATTTACAGGTGATGGCTTGGATGATGTTATACGAGAGCTGAGGCTAGTTTTTTGCCCTGCAGCTGTAGATTAGGGCTCCAAAGAAGATGCCCTCAGCGCTGGCTGCCCTCAGTTCTGGTAAAGACAGTGCAAAGTCGATAATAGAATTAAGGATGGCCATTGCCTGCTTGAGATGTGGCATTAAACATTTAACAACAACGAACTAGTAAGGGGATGTCATCCTCATTCTGAAGTTAAGAGCCCGTAACAGTTCGATTTCACACTGCACGAAGCCTTCCCGGTCATATTGCCCATTGGATTGCTGGATACAGTATTCCAGTGTGTAAAGTTCAGAGACCTCCACTGTTTAATTGAACTGGGTTAAGGTCAAAAATACCTTGGCTGCCGACCGGAGACAAGTAATGATGACAAGGATCGAGTTTTGACCCACGAACTCTGGATATTTGGAGAGGAAAATATCAAAGTATTTTTTAGCCAGGTACTTGGTCGTGTTTTTGAACTGGAGCCTCTCTGATTCCTAAATATAAGAAAGGGATGGAAAAAAAAGGGAGAGATTTCTCCCGGTGTGAAGTTCTGTACCTCGAGGAGCAGTTGGAGCTGTTCAAAGTATTGCAGTCCATCAGTAGGGAAAAACGAATTGGGCTGGCCACACGCATTCTAAGAGAATGAGAAATAAATTACATTGTCGGTCCGTCGGATTTCAGCCACATGATCCATCAGCTCACTGCTTATCATCTGAACCCTCTATGATAATTTGTATAATTCACTCGCAATTTATAAATAAATATCAACTACCTTTGATCCAGTTTGCTTTTTAGAAATGTGTGGAATTCCAGCATTCAAAACTAGAGTTGCCACATCTTCACGACAACGCCTTCCTCAATTTTTAATATAATTATGATTTTATGCATTATATTGGTTATCTGCTAATGTTTTCAAATTTTCCAAGTCTGCAAATCCTCCACACATTTCAACTTTTACCTGCTCTTATGAGCCCACTCGTCTAACTAAAGCACATTGACATATTTGTGAACAAAATGTGGTATGTTTCATGCCAAAATAATTATATAGCATAAACAATTTCCTCAATTATCCGACCCAAATTGAGGTAATTTGCTTATGAGGACTATAGTGGCTGCAAATTAAGTAGGCATTCATTACTCCTGATGATGATCCACCTAGAAACTGACATATTATATTTTTCATTTCTTCTATTTTCATAACTAAGAAAAGGTAAGTAATAAAATATCAATTACTAAATTTTAGGAATAAGTATCTAAAAATAAGCAAGAAAGTGAGCCAAGTTAATTTATTAATCGAGAAATAAAACAAATATTGTCATACTTAACTTGAAACATAAAAATGAGTTTGATCAGCAAACCTGGGCGTTCGCCTACAAATTTACATCTCGGAATCTGCAAAGTTGTTCTTCAGCTATGATACGTCAACTAATAAGACAAAACAAAAAGTTTATCGGTTTGGCATCATGTTGACCTACCTTCGATGTATGTTACTGTCAGCATTAGGCTGGTATGCTTTATGTCGCCATTTGCTGCACAATTTATTATATAATTCAATATTTTCAAATCACATTAGAGGCACTGCCTTTTCCAAAATATCTTTTGTCAAGTTGTGGACAACGTTGTTTATGCGAACCGTCGTTAGAGATACTCTGGATCCGAAACTTTTTTTATATTGTTTTCTTCTTTTCTTTTTGAATACGATTATCTTATCACTCAATGAAATCGATTCGACTACTCCGGTAACTTGAGCATTTCCGACAGTGGGTCTTCCTAAAGCTGTGTAAGACTCAGTGCCTATCATCAAAACTTATGGAAATTTGATCTAATATAAATATATGTTTACTTCCTGTCCGATAGCGTGTTCTGGCTTTGAGTCAAGTATGATCATACAATCTTTGGTAACTTTGTACTGACGAGTGTCCACTTTAACCACTGCGAATAAGTTATTGGGATCAGGAGTTCGTAATCCGATGACTGGATTGTGTACGATAAGCTTTTCTGGTTGTTATACCGGTTTCTGTATTACTCATTAAAATACTGGTAATGATTATTTTATTGTTCTTATTCTAGCTTGTCGAAGTCGCTTTTTCTCGAGCGGTTTCTGCCATAAGGCAAGTAAGGCTCGATACTTTTTGTTCCTGTACTTTTTGTCATTATATTCCCACATGTCCTTCTGGTCTTTTTCCCGGAAGAACTCACTGAAGGCAACTAAGTCAAACATTAGGTACAGTTAGGCCTTACGAGCAGAGGACTCCTGAATACGAATCTCAGAGATGAACTCAAAAGGTTCATTAAATAATATACACCATATATATTAATTAAAGTTTGGTTAACAATATTGATATGCTGGTTTAATATTAGATGTTTATAAATATCATTTACGACCTAGTCCCTTCTTTTAGAAGGTGCCTCTGCCTGAGTCGAACTGCTTCTGTAGCTCCTATGCTGCTTTTTTGCTATTATTTCTGTCTGCAAATTTTGATTTACCTTCTAAGTAACTCTCGATTTATTCCCAGTGCGCATCAACATTTTTACACCCCATTAACTTTAAGAATTTAATCTTCTCTACTTTTGATTTCTTCTAAGCTGTCATTTGCTGCAGCATTTTTAGTGATGATTCGCTAACCTTTAAGTCCTTTAAAAGCGAGGTAATATCATTGCCGTTTTTCTTCTTTTCTCTTGATCTGCTCAGACTGGAACTATCACTTTTGCTTGAGCTTCGATCATGCTTTTTATTTGTATTTTATTCTTATTTATCTCCAGCTCTTTTCGAAACAGTAATAGCAGTCTAACTGTCTCCAAGTACAATCTTATCTCCACAATTTACTTTGACCCATTGATTAGGTTCCACTTTCTGACCATTGACAGTGGTACCATTACTTGACTGCAGATCCATAATAGTCACTCCTTTGGTGCGTAGTTTCATCATCAGATGACTACGACTGGCTGTTGGTTCATCCACTGTGATACTTTCGACACCTTAGTCCGGTTTGGGATTACGGCCAATCAGTACATTTATTTTTGATGATGGGTAACTATATTTTTAGGGCTTCTAGTTATCTGCCCTTTCGATGCTGATTATCATCGATGGTGATCACAATCACGATACTTTATTATTATATATTCTACAATCCAATAAATTCTATACTAAACAAATTATATTAAAACTTTCAGAGCAGATCAATGTAAATATATTATCTTGCAGTGCGAGATAATTTATTAGTCCTCAAATAATTTGTGTAGTTGTATCATATGTTTATTTGTGCGTAGTATTTAATATATTGACCCAGTTTATAACGATAGTGAGATAATAAGTTTCCTTAGATTAGCCAGCCCTGCACAATCTGTCTTATGCAAGCTAATAACACATAAAATTTGGATCTGTTCAAACATCAGGTCAGTGGCAAAGCACCTAAATTAATCACAGCTGATAACCGCACTGTACTCAAGTGCTATACTCATGAGGAATATCTGTTTTACTAATATTTCAAGAATTAAATTCATGCAAGTTTGCCTCAATACTCTTTGGTTAAGTTCATGCCGTAATATGAGGGATTGATAGTATTGGACTCTAAACCTAACATAAATAGTGAAGTTAGCTAAAATAAGGAGATTAAAATATGGCTATAGCATGTAAAACATAGATACGATGCCAAAAACTAAGGTAATAAATTCATTCTGATGCGTAACTTTTTGCATGGGTACTCGCACCCGAATATCCTGGACATTAAGACAGGTGGAAGGCAAGGCAAGTTCAAACCTATCATGAAATCTGTCGTAAAGTACAAATTAAAGTTAAATGGTATGTTTAAGACAAGTTATAATGGCGAGAATTAGTTCATCAGCAAGTATATATTGAATCCAATTTGCGAATTTTAGTAACTTTGCAAGTATGTGGCATACTTCTTCAAAGCTAATGGGCAACTGCGTACTGATCTGATGAGTGTTATTGTGGAACAGCTCAAGGATTTAGTGTTAACGCTTAGGTCTTTGCGATAATGGAAATTGTTATCTACTTCTATCTGTATTGTTTACAATTCTGGAGACGGTGACGCTCGTGTTCAGTTAAAATACATTGATTTCGGCAGGGCTATCAAAAATGAACTCGCTGACTAAGGGACTTATGACACAGTAACTGTAATGGGTATATAAAATGTTATTGTTTTCATGCAGCATATTTTGGACAATCCAAAATAATATGAGCAAGTTTAAGTCCAAAAAAGTGAATAATAAGTTGTACCAAAGGTTAAAGTAGCGAAATTTTCAAGCCGATAAGTTAATAATGAGTAAAAATCGGCATGATATGTTTGTATATAATCTTCCTGTTTATAATATTTGCAAAAGCCCGCAATTCATGGACTTCCAACCATAGATAATCCAAGCCCTCAAATAGTTACCCCCTGCCGAAAGAGTCGTTGCTCTTGCTCTCAAGAACATTTACGAGAAGATTCGAGGCCTATATGAGAAAGAAAAAAGCGAGATCGATTCCAATCGCCTCCAGTTCACGGACAGGTACAGACAGCTTGAGGCTAATGTAAAATTGTTATGTAATACAGGCATCAAGCATTATTGCTGGTCGCAAGATTAATAATAGTGAGCTTGCTAAACCTGACGATTACTTTGTTGAAGAATAAAAACAAGAAATCAAAACATTGTTAGAAACCCCTGCGCCTATTAAAGATTACTGGGTGGATGCTATCAAAAACTCAGAGCTGAAGCTGGTGGGCAAAGATCATGATTGGAAGATTCTTTCACATTTAATCAAACTTGAAGAAAATGTGACAGACACAACCGTCTAACTTAAGTTTACATTTCAAGACAGCCCTGAAATCGAAGCTGGTACATACACTCGCACTATGGAACTGCAAAATGGTCTTCCCATTCGTTTCAAAGGCGATAAATTCAAGCTTAAATAAAAAGTGAGTGAAGGTCTAGTATTTGAACTTTCTGAAGATACCACAGACCAGTAGAAAACTTACTCCAGATTCGAACTAATGACTTTCATCATGACCAATTTGATACCATACAGCCTACGGTATTATTTAGGTGAAATTGATATTGAAGAAGAAGACTAGGATGAATAAGATGATGAATAAGGAGAAGAAGGATCCCCTGAGGAAGAATCAGAAAGTGCTGCGAAACAAAATCAAAAGGGTAGGAAGAAATGATCATGATTCTACATCTACTTGATCATAATTAAGTCTATAGAATAGTATTATTTATATATAAATGCATGAAAATACAACTAAATTCATCCGATGCCCTTCCTCAGAATAAACTGTGATAACGTTGGGTGCGCTGTCTTTACAACACAAAAACACAGTCGACTGCGCATTGATCCTTAACTGTCAATAAAATCAATACTAGCTTGATGTTGCCATGTAGTGCTGTGAACATGTGATACTGGTCGATGGTGGAGCCAATTTTGTGTATAAGTCTAAACATAGAGACAGTCAGAAGATTTTGTGCATTATTGGAGATCTAGACAGTCTCGAGGAAAAAGTTAAGGAATATTATGCTAAGACCAAAGTTTAAATTATCAAAGTATAAGACCAAACATATAATGATTTTGAAAAAAGTATTAATAAGGCACTCTCGCTTAACTTTCATTCTTGTCTATGTGTGGGTGCATTGGGAAACCGACTTGATCATACTCTGTCAGCTATGAGCATTTCTAGTAAGTTCGGATAAAGCCATCCTGAACTAAAATTGATATTGATAGGAAGTGGAAACATGATGTTTCATATTAAGCCGAAAATCCAATATGAAATTAGAGTCTCTAAATAAGTAATCCAAATGGGTGGATGCGGGCTAATCACCTTTGGCAAAGCAGAACATGTTTAAAATGATGGCTTCAAGTGGAATATGGGGTCTAATTATTAATTTAAAAGCATGGAGTGGGGAAATTTTCTATCGACATCTAATTAAATTGTCAAGGACATTGTTAAGGTCAAAACATCACATTCAATATTTTTTGTCGCTCAGCTGGCCTGTATATACCCAAGGTAAATAAATCGTGGAAATTTATGAATAAATATGTCTATTATATCTAAAATTTAGCTTCTAGTATTTAATAATTAGAGGAACATTATTAAACCCGATGATCTTCAGTCAAACTGATCTACTTCAAGAGAAGGACAAATTTATAGATGAATCTTTACTTAAACAACCTCTGAATGTGACTATTGATGAAGCAAGCTTACGAATAACAGTCGATGGAGTTCCTATTGATTACAATCATCAGAGTCTTACAGAGGAAGGTTTATAAATCATAAGAAGCTCAACAGATGACACTTTTAGTGCTCGGATCCTTCTCTAGCCCAAAATATCAATGTAGTTCGACACCAAGTATAGCGAAGCCAACTATTGTCAATAGCTAGCACATGCACTAGACCGTACGTCTCATTCAGCAGCAGCAATATATCGTAAAGCGAAACTAAACAAAAATAAATAGTTCTCTCCATCCAGTCAGTACAGCTTAGAGATCTGTGAGTATTTAATAAAGAAGATTCCCAGAAAGGCTCGATGTTTTGAAAATGTGTTTGCGAACTTACCCATCGATAAAATCTTGGTTTTGTTTTAAAATGATAGCTTCTTCGTTCATGTACTCAAACTTGTGGTATTTTTTGTGTTTAAAGTCGATGTTTAGCAGATTTAGAACTCTGAATAAAATAAACAAGTTCTAACTATTAACTCAAAATCCAGATAAAACTTGTAAGATGTTCAAAATGACAGTAACAGTACGCCTAAAAAATCCAAAAGCAAGCTCAAAAGAGAAAAGAATTTTTCATCAAATTACAACATTCGAGTATTCAACTTATACGAATCCTTAAAATAAAATTTAAAGACATACAAACTTTGTTTTGAAAGGCTGAACTTACTAAAAAAATTATTTAGTCATGAAACTCGACTTTATACCTTCCTCAACTAGCTTAATCAGACAATAATTGCTCGATAGCTTTCATAATCAGTACCTTAACTCCACCAATTTTCATAGTAAAACATAATAAATAGTCTGTTTCCAAAGCCCAATCTCATACTTGATGTGCTGAATAAAAACATTGCGATTATCAAAACGGTGTATTTGTCTTTAGGGAGATCAGAAACAGCTTCAAAAGTAATCAAATAAGCATTCATGGAGAACAAAGCATTCTCAGATTGGCTCAAATCAAACCTATAATCAATCAGTTTCAGCCATGACAAATCGATGAAATTGATATAACTGTTTGGTATCTTTAGCGAAATATGTCCGATATTCATGGGAGGAATATTTCAACAAAACCAGAACATGATTGTAACAATAATATCCTCATAAATCCGTATAATATACTAAAAAATAAACAGCCAGTATCAGACTTAATCCTAACGCAAGTCATAGTTATAAAAATCGTACACAACTTTAGACACACTTCTTCGTATCTGCAGACTGACTATAAAATAGACAAGCACAACTATAAACTTAGGCCGTATAATATGCAAATTAATATGCGAGACAGCAACTATATTACGGCCATCTGATATCCAGTTACTAACTTACTCATGCTGTATCAATACGCATTCCAGACAGTTATTAATCAGGTACTTGTTTGCGTATTTTCGGAGATTAGTAAGAAAATTGAAGAATCATATCAGTATCAGTATCAATAACCAACATCGGAATATTAATGTGAATATGAATGCGTTGAAGTAAATCAAAAAACATAAGCATTAAGCATTGGAAATTATACAGTCTATCAGGAAAATTGCATAACTTGACTGCATTGATGTAGAAATCGGAGCGGAATTTGTTTAAGATATATCACTTATTGTTGCACATATGCAGTACAAGAACTACCATCAAATCAATAAACAAAAGAGAGGAGGTAGTGAAGTCAAAGATGTTAGGCAAAGCAAAAAGAAACTTGAATCAATAGACAAAGCCACAAAAATAAGGGATAGTTGCCTTACAAGTGCTTTCGACAATATGCTTAAGAAAATAAAGTTATAAGGAACAAAAGAAAAGAACAATAATAGTATTTTAGCAGATACCTTATGATCTCAATTTTGTGTATAATAGATTAATAATAAATCTACGATAACTAATACAATAAATATCAATCAGACTTATTCATTACAATTACTTTTGTATTCAGTGAGCGAGTAAAAGTTGTTCTTGCGTTTGGTTGGAAAATTGAACTATAGTTGAGCTTGGTTTAATTTCTATTGTGCTTGTTCGAACAAATTCTAAAACTGTATTGTAATATCGTTCTATTTTCCTTTGTTTGTTGTCAGTCGAGCACCTGATTATATGTTCTTTTATGAAGCCTGACGGATATGTCTAGGAGCATAGTATTTTGGTCGAACATGCGGCTTCGATGTACAAGGCTTAGCTAAAGGTATTTTTATTTTGTTCTATTTCTATTTTGTCAAAAGTTCTAAATAATTTACAAATTCTTGCTATTTAATAATTTCGCCAACCATCTACCCTTTGATGAGTTCATATATCTCAGAATTTCGTTTTTTCAGTTAAATAGCTGCTGAGTTCTCATATATTTTGGACATTAAATTCTCCATAATATAATGATTGACCATGTAGACTCGATATTGTTTGCTAAGTTTTTAGTTTTTCACCGTACTTAACTATTACTATCTTAATATAATTTGTTTAATATTATTGATGTGTTTAGTTTTTTATTCGTCCATGATTTCTCCAAAAATGCATAATTTCTATTGAAGTTTTGCTTAGCTGGGGATCACGTTTCTAAGATTGCGAATACCAGAAATTAGAGCGTTCTAAACGAAAGCTTAAATCGATAAATCCTTTTATTTTCGACTCTTTAATTATTTTTATAGTTGAGTCAAATCGTACTTTTTATACTTCTTGCGGCACAAATTACCTTCGGTATTCCTGATTTCCTTGAAAAGTGGATCGTATGACTTTCTATTTTCATCACAGTTAATATTTTTCATTCTCTTGTAACTCAAAATCGATCGCTATCTGCTTTGTATTATTTTCTGATTACAATCAGCGAGACTCATCAACAATTTATAGTCTCGCTTCACTTTTTTAGATGTCTATGGTCTCTTAATCTGAGATTTTATAACGGTCGATATTTTCTCATGATGGGATGGCCGCATTGAGAAATTAGTCAGTGTGCGAGTGACTTTCTGGAAAAACTACTATTATTGATTTATTTTTGATGTTTGTCCGTCGATTGGCTTCTTGTCCACTCGCTTTTTAGTCAATCTTCTCATTTACAGACAATAGAACTATAATATGGAAAATTATCTACACACTGGCTAAATTTATTTGTAAAAAATTAGAGATATTATATTGTATTCTACTTCTGTTTTGATGTTACAATATATACATTAATAATAAATTTGTAAATATTTCATTATCTGTTGCATTGAAAAAATACGATATAATATTCCTTTGTTAAATTATA
>APMI01020531.1_pt1 | contig 12036 bp, 7 predicted proteins | sample 667938 | NCBI WGS metagenome assembly APMI01 (sample SAMN01084076, study PRJNA167559) | wastewater metagenome | biome: Wastewater | place: Denmark: Ejby Moelle, Odense | collected 2011-11-28 | reverse complement strand
CTCGCGCCAGCGTGCGCATTCCTCTGGGCTGTGACGCCCGCCGTCGCCGAACGGGCGCCAGGCCCGTCAGTCCGCGATGTCGTGGAGTTCACGCGCATCGTCCAGCCGATGGGCAACGATGCCGAGGAACTCCGTCGGCAGGTGTCTCCGGACGGCACCCGGGCCTTCATCGTCGTTCGCAGGGCCGACGTGGCCAGCGACAGAAATCACTACGAGATCCAGCTGTTGTCGCTGAGGCCGGAGCAGCTGGGCGGCGGGAATCCACCGGCGCCTGAGGCGGTGTTCTCGTTTGATTCGGATCAGGACCCCTACAACGGCGACCTGGCAGTCCAGCAGGTCCGTTGGCTTGATGACCAAACCCTGGTGTTCACCGGCCGCATCGAAACCGGCTTCAACCAAGCCTACCGGCTGGACCTGACGACCAAGGTCGTCACCCGGCTCACGTACGAGGCCACGCCCGTCTTTTCCTTCGACGTCTCCAAGGACGGGCGGCGCATCGTCTACGCGGTGCAAGTACCCAACCCGCCGATGAAGGACGGCGCGCGCAGCATCGTCATAGGCACCCAGTCGTTCTGGTCGGTCAAGTGGGGGCAGCAGCGCTTGCAGTCCCAGGTTCGCAAGTACCGCTTTTATGTCGCCGACATCGGAGCCGCCGCGAAGCCGCGGCCACTGGGGGAACCGTTCTTTGAAGCGAATGTCGCCAAGCCCGTGGTGAGCATCGCCCCGGACGGCCGGTGGGCGCTCCTGCCACGCTATGAGCCGGAACGAACGCTTGGCTGGAGTCGAGACTACCCGATGCTGGGTGAAGTCATGAGCCGATGGGCGCCGGCGTTGCAATCGGATCCACTGCGCTACTACACGGGAACGCTGCTCAAGACCGCGCGTCGCATGACGGCATGGCGACTGGCCGATGGACAGGAGCAGGCGGTCGTAGACGCACCGGACGACGCGATGCTGGGAAGCCCGCAATATCGTTCAGACCGGCTGTGGCAAGGGACAGGCGACTCGGTGATCCTGGCGGGGACTCATCTGCCCAAGGCGGCGGACGGGAGCGTGCCGAAGGAGTCCTACGTCATCGAGTACTGGCCGGACAGCGGTCGCAGCGCGGTCATTGCAAAGATGTCCGAGCGCGTGCGGACCGCGCACGCCACCCAGGACGGCTTCGTCGTCGTCGATGGCGACAAGCCGCGTCGCTTCAGGCGCGCCGGCGGCGCCGGATGGCGTGAGGTTCCGGATACCGAGCAGCTGAGCGCTGGGCCGGCATGGTCACTGCGTATCCAGCAGGGCCTGAACGAGCCCGCGGATGTTGTTGTGGACGGCCCCTCGAGTGCGATTGTTCGACTGACCCGGCTGAACCCGAAATTCAACGTGGCCACCTGGGGTGTGATGAAGCCCTATGCCTGGCGCGACCTCAAAGGAGGGCAGTGGACTGGCGGGCTCATGGGTCCGCAGGACATGGAACGTCGTGGGCGGCTGCCGCTGGTGATCCAGACCTACAACGTCGACCTCGACGCGTTCTATCTGGATGGGCCGAACTTCGGCATCGGCTTCAGCAGTGCGTACCCCGGCCGCGCCTTCGTGCGCGAGGGCGTGCTGGTGCTGGCGATGGGGTTCTGGCCTCAAAACGGCGTCCGGGGCATCGACGGCTATTCCAAGCTGACGCAGTTCTACGGAGGCGTCCGAGCGGCCGTCGATGCATTGGTGAAGGACGGGCTCGTCGACCCAGCTCGCGTGGGCATCATCGGGTTCAGCACGACGGGAGAGATCACGCTGAACCTCGTGACGTTCTCCGATCTGCCGATACGCGCGGCGACGCTGGCCGATGGCGACACGAACACGCTCTTCAACTACTCGGTCGCCTATGGCGTCGAAGGCTGGCAGCAGATGGAGGAGATGAATCGTGGCCTGCCCTACGGTCCTGCGCGGGACCAGTGGGTGCGCAACGATCCGGCGCTCAACACCGACTGCGTGCGCGCAGCGCTGCGGATCGAGTCGTACGGGGCGCCGGTCTATGGGAACTACGACATCTACTCGCTGCTCCGGCGGCAGTACAAGCCGGTGGAGATGGTGCTGATCCCTGGCGGCGCCCATTCGTTGTCCATGCCGAGCGAACGGATGGTCTCACTGCAGGGCAATGTGGACTGGTACCGCTTCTGGCTGAAGGGAGAACAGCGAGCGGAGGTCATGCTCGCTGGCGAGAGTGCCGCGTCGCTGAAGACCCAGTACGACCTGTGGCGGCAGATGGAGAAGATGAAGGCCACCCACGACGCCGAGCCGCGTTGCCCGCGCGAACCCAGTCGCGGGTAGCGTCAGCCGGCGCTGTCGGTCTGTTGCCGCCACAGCTGCGCATAGAGGCCGTTCTGCGCCAGCAGCTGGGAGTGGTTCCCACGCTCGTGCACTCGGCCGCCATCGAGCACGACGATCTCGTCCGCGTGCATGACGGTTGAGAGCCTGTGGGCAATGACGAGGGTCGTGCATCCCGCAGTCAGCTCCCGCAGGCTCTGCAGGATCGCGGCCTCAGTCTTTGCGTCAAGCATCGACGTGGGCTCGTCCAGCACATAGAGCGAGGGTTTGCGCAGGATGGCGCGGGCGATCGCCAGCCGCTGTCGCTCGCCGCCGGACAGCGTCTGGCCCCGATCACCGAGCAGCGTGCCGTATCCATGGGGAAGGGCCTCGATGAGCCCGTGGATATGCGCCTGCCTGGCAGCACGCTCGATGGCATCGCGTGTGGCTTTTGGCTGGCCCAGCGCGATGTTGCCGCTGACGCTCGCCTGAAGAAGGCTAGTGTCTTGGGGCACCAGACCGATCCTTGCGCGCAACTCGGCGACTTGAAGGGACGCGATCGGATGACCGTCCAGCAGGATGCGGCCTGCCTGCGGTTCGTAGAGGCGCAACAACAACCGCACCAGCGACGATTTTCCGGAGCCGCTTCGGCCGACGATGGCCGTGGTCCGGCCTGCGGGCACGTCGAGGTCCAAGCCGCGAATGATGGGACGCAGTGGGTCGTATCCGAAGTGCAGGTTCTCCAGACGAAGCGCGGCAGCGGTCGGCGGCGGATGTTGGTCGGCCGCTGAGGGTGCCACCGTCAACGACTCGGTCGGCTGCGCCAGGATGCCCAGGAACGGGTGCATGAAGCCGACGGAGCGCGTGAGGTCCCTTGCAGCCGCCCCCAGCGTCTCCAGGGGACGCACCATCTGCAGCATGTAGATGTTGGCCAGTACGAATCCACCCACGCTCAATTGACCCTGGGCCACCGCGGTCGAGGCGATAGCCAAGCATGCGGTCATCGTCGCCGCGAAGATGACTGAAGCCGCGAGGGCGCTTTGTAGCGTCAGCCGGTTGAACCGCCGCCACCGGGATCTCAGGCACGACGAAGCGTCATTGAGGGTCTTCTCAGCATGGTTTGACGCGCCGAAACACCGAAGCGTCTCGACATGCGAGACGCCGTCACCCAGTCGAGCGTACACATCGAGGCTCGCCGCTGACAGGGCCTGGATGGCCGGGCGCTGCTGCATGACTCCCGCGGCAAAGACCGCCAGGTAGAGCACCGTCGTGGCGGCGAATAGAGCAACGAGTCCGGGCTGATGCAGCTGCCCCAGGATGGCCGCCATCAAGGTCAGCTCGATCAGCACGGGGGCAATGCTGTTGGTGAGGTGGGAAATCGTTGCTTGGGCGCCGGCAATGGCCAGGTCAACAGCGTGGACCAGTTCGCTGGTGCGGCGATTGGCCAGGTATGACATCGGCAGGCGCTGCACGTGCGCGAAGAATCGCTGCCGCATTGCCGCGATCACGCGCTGCTCGACCTCGCTCACCAACAATGGCCTGAGATCGGACGCCAGACGGCCGGCGACCAGCATCGTCAGGTAGACCGCTCCAAGGATCAGCGCCGAGCTGGCGATGCCGCCCACTCCGACGCGCAAGGGCCCTGCCATGGCGTCGACGAGGTGCTTCAAGGCCAGTGGTGCGGCTGCGGCGAGCACACCACCGAGTACCACCAGAAGCAGCGCGCCAAGGAAGTGGAGGCTGGCGGCTCGATCTGTCGAAGTCTGGATCAGGCGTAGCGCCGATCCGAGGCTGCCAAGGCTCGGCATGGCGCGTTGATCAGGCCTTCGCCCGAACCTCGCGATCGGTCGCACGTTGTAGCCAGGCTTCGGTGGCGATACAGGCGTGGATCTCCGTCATGTAGGTGGCCTTCGCGCCAGGCTTGCCGGCGAGCGCCGATTCGACCTGAGCCCTGTCGAGCAGGCCGTTTTTCATCAGCAGGCCGTTCATCAGCATCTCGGTCGCGAAGGGGAGGTTTCGCTTCAGGACGGTCGCGATGTAGTCCTCGGCGCCGCCCTTGGAACGGCGGCGCGCGATCTCAGCGGGTATTCGGTCGGCGAAGGCTGCTCTCGCGAGTGCGCGGCCTCTACCGCCGTGCGTCAGAACGAAGGTCGGTGTGGCGAGGCAGAGTTCCATGAGCGGCTGTGACATCAGCGGCTGGACGCGTTCAGGCGCTGCCTCGCGCAGGTAGTGGTTGTAGTACTCGAGCGGCGAGATCACCATGCCCAGTTGGTGGAACTTCCCTATCGGCAGATCCTGGGCGGCCAGCCAGCCTGGATGCACGAAGCGGTGCGCGGACTGCAACGCGGCATCAATGGCGTCGCGCTTCATCAGTGTCAGGAACCTCCCGGCGCCGTCGATGGGATTTCCGCGAAAGGACTGATCACTTACTGCCTGGCGCAGAGACTTCCAGAAGGACGCGTTGCCGAGGTGGGCGGCGTCCAGCGTTGCCCCGAAGAAGTCGCGGCGAAAGCCCAGCAGCTTCAGATAGTCGGCTGCGGGCCAGGTACACCGCATCTCGAAGAAGAGCTGATCACCTCCGGCACCGTTGAACACGGCGCCAGCCTGATGCGACGCAACGACTGCAGCATCCGTGCGGCTCGTGCCCATGGAGCCGAGGTAGTTGGCCGGGACCGGCGTTCGCGCCACGTCGAGCACGTCTGTCAGGCAATACCCGTCGTCTAGGGCTTGCTCGAGGAGCATCGCCCCGTGTTTCTGCGCGGCGAGCCGCGCATAGGGGCGCTCGTCGCTGTCCGTGCCCAGGGAGTAGTAGTTGAGGCAGGTCAGACCTCGCAGATGGGGCTGGGGCGCCAGGTTGGCGAGCAGGATGGCGGAGTCGACGCCACCGGAAAGTCGGAGCACGATCGATCCATAGCAGGACGCCCAGCTGCCGATGCATTGCTCGACGGTATCGCGCAGCTGCCTTGTGGCGTCGGCGGGGCTTTGCGAAGAAGCAGACCTGGCGCAGTCAACAGCGCTCCAGAGTTGTCGCGGTTCGTCGTGATCCGATGCCATCGGTGCAAGCTCTCCAGCAAGGAGCTGCGTCACGCCGTTCAAGAGCGTCCGGCGCCCGCTTACCTGGCCGAGCACCATGTGCGCAGCCGTTGCTTCCCAGTCCACGGATGGCGACGGCATGTCCAGCAGCGAGGGAAGGTCCTCCAACCAGGACAGCACGATGCTCACACCTTGGATCTCGATGCGGTAGCAGGGTAGGGTGCCCGTCGGGTCTCGCAGCACCCGGGCTTCCCCAGTCCACGACGGAAGGAACGCGATGTATCGGCCCCAGAATCGATCGACGAGTGTCCGACCCTCGGAATGGACGATCTGCTGGGCTTCCGCCTCGCTGATGTCGACGTCGCTGTCGGGGGACGGCCGTGCCTGGCCGCGGCGGAACAGGCGCCCGAGGATCACGCCCTGGCTGGCAGGTAACCGATAGGCGCCGTTGGTGCCTGGGGCGGATCCCGTCATGTAGACGCGCTGCCCAGCCGTTTCGAAGGCCAGTGTCCAACGCTGGCTCCCGCGCAGTGCCTGCTCAAGCCGGTCAGCCAAGCCAGCAGCTTCCTGATTGATTGCTTGCCAGCTGAATGCGACGTAGCGAAACATGCGTGGGCCTTTCAGACGACGAGGATGGGCGTGTAGTCGCGCGCGTGCTCGTGCACGTCGTTGAGCACCATGGGGCCGCTCTGGACCCAGGAATGCGCGGCAAACGGCCGGGTCCGCACTCCGATGACCCACCTGGGAAACAGCTGCTTGGTGGCCAGGAAGCGCACGAGCGTCAGCGAGTCATGCAGGCACCGGTCGTGAGCCGTGAACAGGAAGGGGCGAAGCCGAAGATATGCGGCCACTGCAGCATGCATGTGCTCAGATGGTGTCTCCAGGTCGCCTGAAGGCTGTTTGTGTCGCAGGCGACGCACGGAGATAGCAATCTCGGCAAGGCATCGCCGCTTCAACCAGATGGCGGTCAGCCCGGCGCATCCGGCCATGGTCAGGAGATCGCGCCAGCTCGATGGATCCAGTGCGCGGCCCCAGCTGTCGAAGCTTTCCAGCGGCTCATCGAGGACCAAGGCAGGCTGGCAGGGCGTGCTCGCCGCCGTGAGCATCTGTTGCTCCAGCAGTGGCTTGACGAAGCTGTCGGATCTTGCGTCATTCGCTGCTACAGCTTGGTCCGACCAAGCCACGGGCCAGCCGGCGATGCACCGGGAGAGCACTGCGGACTGTGCGCCTCCGATGCCCAGATACTTGTTGCGCCGTGCGTCCAGCAGCACGACCTGACCATCGAAATTGCAGGCATGCACGTGGTCGGCCAGTCGGTATGGTGACGAATGGGGAGTGACAGATCGCATGGTGACCCTCATCGAGGTTGGCGGACGGCGGATGGGTTGCGGGCCGCACCTCTGCTTGGAAGTTCAGGGCTTTTAGGTGACGACCTCGTTTAGCTCCGTAGCCATACCCGTGGGAGATCCCTGGGTCACTTGCTTGGCATCTCCCAGCTCGACGATCTCGAGTTGCTGCTCCAGGTCCTGGTCCACGATGTTTCCCTTCGGCAAGTGGGTTTCGAAGAAGGCGTGCAGCCCGCGGATTGCACGCCTTCATGGCCGCGCCTGATCAGGGCTGCTGCTTGTACGGCGCGGCTTCGTTGAGCTCACTCGGCACGCCCGAGATGTAGCCCTTGGTCTGTTCCTTGGCGTCGCCCAGGTCGACCAGTTCCAGTTCCAGTGCATCGTTCATGACGATCTCCTTCGGTTGAGTTGAGAACACAGATGCCATTGGTTTGCACCTCCGGCGAGCCAAAGATAGAGACCTCGATTCGTCGCTCAAAGCACTTTTGCTGGCGACCGCTGTGCGTTCGGTCAGTTCTGCCATCCGTCGTCGGCGCCGTTGCTGGAGCTGCAGGCAAGGCGAGACCCCAACTATTTTTTGGAGCCTGAGTGTTTCCGTTCGGTTTTTTGGTTAGCTTTTTTGTGCACCGAACGAAGTGGACGCTGTCAAGAAGATTAGGGGGGAAATATGCGAGCTGGCGACGTCATGGAGTTATGGAGAACTCCATCCGCAACGACGACAGGCCGGCGACCTGGCATATCTACTGGCAAGCAGCCCTTGGCCGTGACTTGCTGCTTCGTCCTGAACTCGCCGAGCGGATCCGCAACCGTCTATTGGCCGCGCACGAGGTGGCAGGTCGAAATCTTCTCTACTACTTGCTCATGCCCAGAGAGATCCACCTGATTTCGACGCTGCGGCCGGAGGACTCGACGACGAGTTTTGCCACCGGCGTGTCGAACGTGATCGGAAAGTGGGTGAGGGAGGCCGACGGCACCTTCGGCCCTGTGTTCGCCGATCGATACCAGGCGCAGCGCGTCGACACCGTCGATGCTTTGCGGAACGAAGTTCGAATGCTGGCCTGGCGGCCGGTTGCCTGCGGGCTCCAGGCCGTTCCCACGAACTATGCGAACTCTGCCCTCAAGGCGATCCTGGGGCTCAGCTTGCCGAACGGGTTCCATGCCACGGCGCTGTTCGATTGGCTTGGGGGCTCCGTACCGCAGGAACGCGCTGCGCTGCAGCGCGTGCTGGCAGTGGAGCCTTCGAACCTCGAGATCGTCCAGTGGGAGCTGGCCAAAGGATTGGTCTCCGCGAGAGGCTCGGTCGGGCCATCTGGTTCGATGGCACGACGGGTGCGAGGTGCGGCTGCTGCCCTTGTCGCGGCCAGCAGAGATCGAAGCGTCGATGGCGCGCTCAAGCTTCTGGACCGATGGGTCGAGGTCAAGCTGGGACTACACGGCGGCCACGGGCTGTCGTCGCGAAAGGGCTTGGATGGCTCACGTGGTAGAGCGTTGGTCGCCAATCTGGCCATGAGGTCGGGGCTATGTTCGGCCGCTTGCGTCGCCCGTCACTACGGTCGGGCCAAGGCGACTCTCAGCGAGCAGATGACCGCCAGCGGCGGGCGAGCTGCCGATCAGGCGATCCTCTCGATCCCGATGGAGCAGATTGCTCGTGAAGCCATTGCGCTTGCGGCGCATCCTGCTGCAGGTGGCGGAGGACGGTAGGTCTCGGGTGTCCTGCCGTTCAAGAGCAGTGGAACAGTGGCAGGCCGTCGGGCTTGGGGACATCGGTACCCAAACCAGATCTCTTGCTAGCTGCCGCGACGGGTCAATACCTTAGGCAGGCGAACACTGAGAAGCAGGGGCGTCGCGTCGGAGCTATGAATCTGGAAGCGTTTGCAAGGAATCCGGGTGACTGGAATCGAATGTCGACTCCCAAATTTTCCCAAGGGTTGCGCCGCTCCTGCGACTGGATCCTGGCGTTCATGTCAACCCTGAGCCGGCCGCATGAAGTCGGAAAAAACATCCTCTTGGACATTACTGCATCCAGTATTCCCATGCTGCTTCGGCGGCAGGGCTCACCTCGGATTTGCGTCATTGGGGTCATGCGTCCGCCCGTGACTCTTTGGTGGCCCAAGTTTCAGCCTCCAACACTTGTTCAGACAAACTATGCAGATACCGTCTACGACGCATCGATCTTTGGCCTGGTCTACACGTCGCGTGGCGGCGAGGTGATCACATCGGGAACAGCGATCCAAGGGCGGAACCCTGCCCTAATGCCAGAACATGGCCAGGCGCAGAGCATCCGAGCGGTCTGGGAGCCCGGCGGCGGTCTCGGCACGCGACTGGGCGTGACGGCCTGGCTCCTCGCGTGGGGGACATGATTGGCGTGATCCTCTCTCAGACAGTGTTGGACGCGGAGGCGACGGTCCCCCAACTCGTGACACGTGGAACCGGGATGAACGGCGACCCGTCAGGACTGTCGCCAAAACGATTGACGAGGTCCTGGGCTATTACCCACTCGTTCGTCGTCGAGAACGCCGCGTTCACGAAATCTGTGTCCCAGGCTGAATGCAGGCCGTGCTGCGCTTCAGTCCACCCAGCAGCGCGATCTGCACCTTGGTATCGTTGTTCCCGTGATCATCATGGTCCGAGCCATGCAGCGGCAGGTGGACATTTCTATAGATGGCAAAGGTGGATTGCCTAGGGCGGGCGCGTGTAACTAGAGGCAGGTAACGGGTACACCCTAGCTAGACAGGCTCATACATGCTTGATGCAATGCAGCATCTGACCGTCTATTCAATGAAACTCATCGGCTTCTGGCTCCTGATCGTGCTCGCGGTGCTTGTGCCTGCGACCGCGAGTGTGGCTACGTCGATGTTCTGCCCGACGGGCTCCGCGACCAAAGCGAAAGGGCTAGGGCAGATCGTGCGGGCTGAGAGCGCTGGCAAGCATGCAGCGCTGTCCGCCGTGCATGCCAAGGTGGCCAAAGCCAGTCCGCAGAGCAAGAAGCCTGCCGCGTCTGATGCTGACGCACAGACCCTGCATTGCTGCGACGCTTCCCCTTGCAATCACTGCACCAGCTGTGGCACTTGCATTTCCATGGTGACCGAGCTTGCCTTAGGTGCGGCCGGTCATCCCCTTGTTGAACTCGTTCTGCCAGAGCGTGACGGCCCGCGCGCCGAGTTCCTGCTTTCTGGGCAGGAGCGGCCACCCCGAACCGCCTGACTCAGCACGACCGCCAGCCGGCGGCCTGCGCGGACGCGCACGCCGAAACGAGCTGGCCAAGCGTCGGCTGAGTTGCATGCGGTGGCAGGCTGAGCGACCTAGTTCGCATTGACCTGTTCGGAGCGCATCTGCGCTCGCATCCATCGCCATGCGCTTGCCGACGAACCCTTGGTTCGATGGTGCCTCGTAGCGCAATCCCGCCCTGACTGGGCGGCGCACGGCACCCCACTGGATGCACACGATGTCTACACCCCTTTCGCGCACAGCCGTCGCGACGGCCGTCCTCTCCCTCGTCAGTCACGCTTTTGCCCAGCAAGCCGCACCGGCCGCCGATGCCCAGCCCGCCTCGCTTGAGAAGGTCCAGATCACGGGCAGCCGCATCAACCTGAAGCAGGCTCAAATCTCCGGCGTGGGCCCGGTGACGGTCATCGATGCGGAAACCATCCAGCGCACGGGCGCCATCTCCGCGGAGACGCTGCTGCAGCGACTTCCGGCATCCGCCGGCACGGCGGGCAACCAGACCAGCGCCTACTGGACCGGCAACGGTTATGGCACAACGCAGGTCAACCTGCGCGGCCTGGGCATCAACCGGACCCTGGTGCTCTTGAACGGCCGCCGCGTCGTCAACGGCGGTACCGGCGCCAACAGTTCGGTCGACCTCAACATGATTCCGGTCGCCATGATCGAGCGCGTCGAAGTGCTCAAGGATGGCGCCTCGGCCATCTATGGCGCAGATGCCGTCGCGGGCGTGGTCAACATCATTACCAAGAGCGGGCTCAAGGGCGGAGAAGCCTCGGTTCGGTATGGCCAGACCAGCCAGGGTGACGGCGAAGAGACCGCGGTCGACCTGGCGTATGGCCTTCAGGGCTCTGCCGGCTCGCTGGTCACGGGCATCAACTATTCGGAAAGTGGCGCCATCAACATGGCGACGCGTGCGCCCTGTGGCCTCGGCGAGGTCAGCGGCAAGCTGGAATGCGTTGGCAGTTCCTCCACGATCGGCGGTCGCGCCCGCCTGGCCGACGGAACGCGGATCAATTTCAAGCAGACCCTGGGTGGCAACCCCGGTTTCTACGAGCCGTACTCGGCGGCCAAGCACAACTACAACAGCAACCCGGCGCTGAATGCAGTCAACCCGATCAAGCGCCTGAACCTGAGCGCATTCGGCACGGTCAATCTCACCGAGGACACGAAACTCTTCACCGAAGCGCTGTTCTCGCACCGCGAGTCCAACCAGTTGGCCACGCCCGGCACGCTGGGTGTCTACCGGCCCATCAACATCGCGGCGAACCACCCCACGAACCCGACCGGCCAAAGCCTGGTGCTGGAGCGCCGCAGGCTTGAGGAAGGCGGTACGCGAACCTTCGGGCAGGAGTCCAACATCTTCCGCATCGTGGCCGGCGCCAAGGGCAGCTTCGGCAAGAGCTGGGACTGGTCGGCGGCCGTGAACTGGGGCCGCAACACCGGCGTGGACAGCACGACCAACGTGGCCAACCTGGACCGTGTGGAGCAGACGCTGGACCGCACCAAGTGCAGCACCACGGCCGGCGCGGCCATCCCCTGCGCCAACTACCTGGGCTACGGCAACCTGACGCCCGAAGTGCTGAAGTACATCATGGCGACGACGCGGGATACCGGCGGCAATGACCAGAAAGGCGTCAGCGCCAACATCAGCGGTGAGCTGTTCGACCTGCCCGCCGGCACCGTGGCCTTTGCCGCCGGCGCCGAGGTGCGCAAGGAAAGCGGTTGGCGCAATCCGGACAACCTGACGGTGATCGGCGTGGCCAACACCAACCGCCAGGATCCGATCGCCGGCCAGTACACGGCGCGCGAGGTCTACGCCGAACTCGCCGTGCCGCTCCTCAAGAAGCTGCCGTTTGTCGAGTCGCTGCAGTTCAACACCGCCGCGCGCTACTCGGACTACAGCCTGTTCGGCTCGAAGAGCACTTACAAGGCCGGTCTGGACTGGCAGGTGTTGCCCAGCCTCAAGCTCCGCTCCAACCTGTCGTCGGCCTTCCGCGTTCCCAACATCCCTGAGCTGTACGGCGGCGTGTCGGAAGGCAATCTGACGACCACGGACCCGTGCAGCAACTGGAGCGCCTTGCCAACCACGTCGATCGTCTCCCAGAACTGCAAGGCCGCCGGCGTGCCCGCCGGCTACAAGCAGCTCGGC
>APMI01041392.1_pt1 | contig 12041 bp, 11 predicted proteins | sample 667938 | NCBI WGS metagenome assembly APMI01 (sample SAMN01084076, study PRJNA167559) | wastewater metagenome | biome: Wastewater | place: Denmark: Ejby Moelle, Odense | collected 2011-11-28 | reverse complement strand
ATATTAAAAATCAAATAAAATAGTAAAAATTTGATTTACAATTGATACAGAATATAATGTACTTATAATAATATAGTTCGGTTTACTGTTCACTTTTTACTTTTCATGACCAAATGTTTCTCCAGCCAACTCTCTGCTTATTATTACATCTTTTACAGTTTAAAATATTTGTCCACTTTCGGTTTTGGCTTCATAATATTAGAGTCATTTGCATATTTAGGTGTTTTATTAACTTTCCAGTTTATTTTCAGTGCTTTGGAGCCTCCCTAATTTAATAATTCCTTAGAATATCGTAATTTACTTTCTTAAGTGCTAGCTGCAGTCAATTCTTATAGACTAACTGATCTTTATCTATGTTACTAGCTTTTGTTTATTTTTTTGAGCTTGGGCAATGAAGTATGCTCCCCGCTTTTGAGAACAGGAAATTTAAGAGAGTTTTTAGTGTTTTAATTTGAATTTAATGAAATTGATCGCCGTCTATTCATTATAAAGTATGAGGGATCTTGCAATTTTAACGTAATTTTGTTCGGGTATTATAATTTCATGTTGTTTTTTATAGGAGACTACTTATGATCGGACTGATTTGAGCTATTATGTTGATTTATGAATGTGTATCTATGACATAGCTCAGTCATTGATAGAAATCTTTAGTCACTCTCGAGTTGTAAGTAGTGTTATGAAGTTTCTACCACTCGAATGCTGTTTTATTTTCTACATATAAGCTCACTCATTTTCTTTTTGGCTGAATCTACTAACTTAACAGATTTTACCTTTTAGGGCTGGTTCCATTGTGAAATTTATTATTCCTTAAATGCTTTAAATGCTTTAAATGCTTTTATCTAATCAACTCCTTTATGACTTGTCTTGTTTTAGTCAAATTGTTTGAAAAACGATTATTGGTGAACACTTAATTAATGATCTTCCTCAAGTGAAATCTAATGCAGTTCATCTTCGGGTTTACTGTTGAAAATATGCTTACACATCTGTGATTCAGGTCGGACCATCGAGCATATTTAAACTTAATAGCCCTTATTGTTATTTTTATTGTTATTGATTATGTTATTGCTGCCTGTCTGCATTGATTACTTATTATGATAGGAATCGGATCAGTGCAGTACATCTCCAAAGCAACTGTATATCGCATAAGAAACCGCAAAACAAACACCTATCTAACAGCTGGGACTGAAATAGTCACTGCTCCCTTGCATAAGTAGAAAGTATCTCAACTTTGGGTTTTCGAGGAAATTAAGCCAACAATCTACGAAATCGTCAGTATGCAATCCGGGCAGGTACTGTCACGTAAGGAAAATCTGACCATCGAAAAAGGCAACTGGTCAGCATGCCAGTTCTGGAAACTCGAAAGAGCTGAAATGACTGTCACGGAAAGCTATTTTTGGATTGTCTCTAACTAAGACGAAAGTCAATATTTATTTGGTTCTGCAACTTCACCCAAAGTAGCGATGAAAAATTTCGACAACACGCTCTTTGTTTCAAATTGGCAGATCGAATAAGTAGACCTTGATAAAGATTTAAAAGGGTGCTGCATTTTTAAAAATGTGTTTTCAGGTCTAGTTATTGATGTCCCCGAAGGATCTGATAAAGAGGGAGTCAGTATTATTCAATACGGGTTTAATGGGCGTGGTAATCAGAGATGGGTGTTATAAAAAGTAGTAGATAGCTTTGTAATTCGCAATCTGTGTTCGAGTATGATATTATGCCCCAGCAACAGACACGCAAAAAATGGAACCAAAATAATTCAGTCGCAGTTCTCAAATCGTGCCTAAGAGAAATGGCTTTTTTAAGAAGAAGCACCAAATAAATACATAATTTGCAACAAGGCTGACAGTTCTCTGTATTTAGGAGTAGCATCCAATAAAGAATCCGCTCACATTCAGCTCAGTAATGAGAGAGAGAAGGGTGCATGGATTCTGTAGGGCTCAATTTCAGTCCTAAGTAAGACTTGATTGTGTTTATTTTAATAGTGCGGATCAATTCTGATGGCTGTATTTTAAACTGCCTCATTTATTAGAATCAGGAACATAGTTGGATATTTTTGCTTTACTTATATAAAAAATAATCAACATGTGTCATACACTATTTGTGCTTTACATTAAAACACTTTCAGGGCAGACCTATACAGTGGACGTCAACGAATAGGATACTATTTACGATGTCAAGGTAGCAATTGAAAAAGAGACAAACTATATGACTGATAATCAGAGACTCATATTCGCAGGAAAGGGACTCGAGGATGGCCGATGTCTTTCAGACTATAACATTAAAACTGAAAGCACTCTTCACTTGGTGCTCCGATTACGGTCTTGAGGAGTCGCTTGATATTTTAACACTTATTTTAGTAGATAATATAAAATGTAATTCGTATAATACTAGTATCCTGAACATTATATTCACTGAACATTATCAATCATACTTGTAATCTTTATTTTGACTTGATCTCATATTTCCAGTGGCAACTTTTATAAAGTAACAATTTTAGACACTGGCTTCACTCGAACTCCTTAGGTGTAGACATAGTAAAAGTAGGTTTGAATATTATTATAATGAAAAGTTAATAGCAAAAGTTCCAGACAGCAGTCAAAGATTTGAAGCTCAAGGTGGGTGGTAGCGAAGACAAATAAGAACTTAAGAGGGTGTTGAACTATTTTCTATGCTACCCTGACGTGGATGATGCTATACAGCACCACAATGCCAATAACATCGGCACTAATGATCTACTGACAGTTCAAGAGAAAATAAAGTAACAAGTGCAAAAAAAAGTAATACTAGATTTATTTAGGATTTCACCAATCTGGATGCTTGCTCCTGTTGCGGAGTATTGATTAACAACAATAGGGTCCCATATTGCACGAACCTAGACTAGCTCAATTTAGGCGTTGGAGTTTATTTGTTCTTCAAAAACTACATATTTCACGCCATTATCTTCTTCATTATGTTTTTGCTGTATTCCCTGTTCGCACTCATCACTAACATCGATATTTTCGATAAGGCTAATGGCACAACTGTCCTATGTATCCTTAATCGGTCAGTCGGAGGGTGCGGATTGAGCCCACTGGGAGCAGGTAGTAAAATACTGAACCAGAATGCTACATCCAATCGGTTTAGTCAGATTCAATCTTGGATCAGTGTTGCATTCGTTATCTTATGGGGGCTGCTTTATATTGTCAAAACTATTGTCGAGTAAAAGTTCATTTATGAAATGGATTCAAAACGATTAGCTGCTTCTGATTTCACCCTTATGCTAACTCATATTCCAAAGTCATATTTGGAGGCAACTTCAACTGCTCCTGCAGCACCTGAAGTCACTAAAAGTAAGCTGACTGGTCAATTAAAAACAAAAGGGTATAAAAAATATGAGGAGATTAAATAGTATGATAAAAATATGTTATCCCAAGAAGACCTCACAAAAAAGTTCAACGATTAATTTACTAGATATGCTTAGAGAATTGGAACAAGCCTAAAGTATGATGTTGTTAAAGTTAATGTGGCTAAACCTCTGTATCAAAAATCTCAAGAAGATTAAAAAGCGCATAAAACATTCCGTAAGTAAGTTAAAAAAAGACTAGAGAAATTCAGGGGATGGATTAAAGAAAGACAAAAATCAAACAAATTTAAGACTCCCATTGCTCAGAGGACTTAAGCTTACGACTCTTACATGAGCTTTTACGTTGATGAAATTGTAAAATATAAAAGCAGAACAGTGGAATTGGCTGAAGACAATCTAGTGTTCGTAACTTTTAGATCAACAGAGGCTATGAGAGAAATTCAAAAACGCAATAAGCCAGCCTCTTGGAAAAACTTTTGGAACTGCTGCAAAGAAAGTGACTTTCCTATTATAGGCGCTAAAGTTCGTAAAGCTCCTCATCCTGAAGAGATTAAATGGAACAGTGTTGGTTTTCCTATTAGGCAGAAAAATATTCGACGCTTTTTGATGTGGATGCTATCTCTATTTCTTGTTGGTGTGTCATTAGGAATCAGTGTCGGCATTGCTTTTATTAACAGAGAAACCATTAACATTGGAGTATCTATCGGCATTTCGCTAGTCGTCACTGCAGTTAACATCGGAATCCAAATGATGATAGCTTACACCAGTCTATATTAGAACGAGTATATTGCCAGTCGAGAGCAATCTAGCATCGCTATCAAGATTGGAGTTGCTCAACTTGTGAACAGCATAGGAGTACCTATAATTGTGACAGTAATTTCACAGGCTAACACTTCAATGCAGAGAAAATCGTGGGTTGGTGCAGGTGGTCTGGTCGACGATGTCTTCTTTATTGCAGCTATCAACACACTTGTACCCATTGCGATTTTGTTCGACCCTTGGGAAATATTCTTGAAACTTAGAAGAAGATGGTTTAACAAGCCACTCAAAAGACTGGAATTGCATGGTCAAGAGCGGTTGAATAGGCACTACGGGAATTACACGTTTGATATCGGATATGAGTACGCTTATCTGATTAAGACAGCTATTTTTACCTCGTTCTTCGTTTGCATGCAGCCCGTCATTGCGATTTTTGCTCCTGTCGGACTGATAATTTACTACTTAGCAACCAAAAGAAACTTGCTGTACCACTTCCAAAGGCCTAATTTCCATTTTTCAAATATCAATGACACCGTGGATTTCATGCTGTTATTCTCGCTATTGGCATACGGCTTCGGGTGCCTAATGGTGAACAATTTTATTCGCGATGAAATTGCCTACCTTGAAAATGGTACTCTATTGACTAACTGGATTATTGTGATGATCGCAGCTGGCTTTATTATTATAGTGCCTCTCAAACTATTCCATTTTTGCATTAAGAAAAAGCCTCCAAAAAAATACTAGTTTGAAGCTGTAAACGCGTCTCTGATTTCGGATTACGACAGGCTCAACCCGGAAACTAAGTCCGCAGCAATCACTTAATTCAACGAACTATTCCAAGGAGGTAATGGCTTAAAAGGTACAGAGATCAACAAGTTGACAACTATGAACGTGTTAGAGTTCATGGAGAAAAAGCAAAATGAAAATGAATTAATTGTTAGCAGAATGTCGAGAATGCTGGGCCAAGCTTCTAGCTAATCGGCACCTTAATACAACAATAACTTAGAAGACTACAAGAAAATAGCGGAGGATATTAACAAAGATAACATTAAAGAGAGTCCGCATTCAATTATCAGTCACCCAAATAATGACAGCAAATAAAACCTATGATTTTAGTTATATTTCATTTTATTGTATCTAAATTAAAATTGTCAGCAGCATGAAGGGTCATAAATTTGCACAATTTTATCGCAGGTTTAACAACGTGACTATAGTTTTTTGCAAGCATCCACAACACAGGGCACCCAGCAGACCAGGCCAAGTGTGAGGGACAGTGACCAGACAGCAGTGAAGCAGGTACAACTGTATTTCACTTGCAGTAGACTGTTGCACTCGGGGCATCGAGTAATCCGAGATATTGTCTACTCGCTTCCATTTTGGTTACTGGCTGCTTGGATCTGTGACAATTTTTATCTTCGGCCCTTTTGATTTTACGGCAAATTAATTGGCTCAAGCTTTTTAGATGCTGGTACTTTAATGTTTGGTTGTAAATTAGGCTCAACATAATTTAAACGATCACCTTTATTATTGTTGGGGATTCCTTAGGTGATTTACCGATATATTTGATCAGCTGATACATTTCTATCATTCGGCTCCTGCTCAGATACTTCATTGCGTTTGACCTTATCGCTAGTGGATTTGTGGTGTTCATCTTCATTCTGATGTGTATTTGGTGATTATGAGCTGAGTTTCATGATTAAATGGTGAGTGATGGATTATTACATAATAAATTCTGATGACCAAAAAGTATTACAATTCTAACCTAGGATGTTTATTAATTTTGTTACTGAAGACTTACTATAAAACTTTAAAATTCTAATTAGTAATTTAGATTAAGAATTAATAATTTCGTAGTTTGACTTTTAATATCATATCGAACATGACGACACGAAATTCTTCTATATTTGCGGTGGATCAAATAAAATGCAAGATCCATAGTGACGAGTGTATCACAAACTTCTGCTGGCAAGGTACTGATATCATAAGCAAGAGAGCTGTCTGACAGAGCTATGCGCCAGTTGTATATGCGAGCACACTGAGATGCACAACCACAAGAAAAGCAAGCCGCACTACTAAAACATCAAGGAGACCTATGCCAATATACAAGACAGTCTCACCAAGCTTAAAGAGTGCCTAGGCAAGGAGAAAACGCGCGTCGTAAGCATGCATATATATATTCAGAAAACTTTAGTGGAAGGAATCGAGAAGAGAAGGAAATAAGTACAGAAGCTATTCAAGCAGGCCCGTGAAGAAGTGCTTGCTCTTGTCGATAAAACATTTATTGTACTTGAGAAGTAATATAATCAGCAACTAGAAAGAGAAAGAAGTAAAAGCGGCTTGTTAGATCCAACTCGGCTCGACTCAATATATGCTGAGATCAACAAATCATCACTAGATATATTTACAATTACGCAAGAACTTAACAGTATCAAAAGTGCAGAGACGATCAAGAAAGTCGTGAAATAATTTATGCCGAAGTCAACATCATTCAAAAACGGGATATCGCTTGAAATATCTAACAATGAGCTTTTTCAGCCAAGCGTCACTTACAACTCAGCTAACCTTGAAGAAGTATAAGGCGCTCTCAAAAGACTGATTTCCTTATCTATCAGTTGTCCTACTCAGAGCAACGGTGAGAAACAAAATAATAGCAAGACTCCAAACAAAATGCAGCCGCGAGTGAATATGGTCATTGGGGAAAATTTTAATCCGGGACCTGCTCGGAATGTGTAAATTCGTTCTCCTGCTAAACAATGGCGAATTCTAGCTCCTACTCCTGGTAAAGAGAATATCATGAGGATTGAGAAATCACAATCGACTGCTAAAATGTTTGCGAATACTTTTTATTGAATTTCTTATAATTTATACTTTTAATTCGAATGGGAGGAGACGTAAGCCGTGAGGGATTTGAGTACTCCAGGCAGTATGGCCTCCATAAAAGAACTTCAGACTCCATTTTAAAATAGTACGAACTAACTTCAAATGAAGAGCAGAAGTCATTCTAAAACTTGATCAGCCTATATACAAGTTTCGATGTACCTACGATACTTCCTATTTTGTCAAGCTCACCCCGTCTATTTTAGCACTCAACACAGTTTGGATGGAGGCTATGTTTTAAACGCTTGGACTTGACTCTTGAGCAAGAAATCACAGTAATGATAGGGCAGCAATTAAGGTACTCTTAGGGACAAATTCTTAAAGCAGTAGACTGTATATTGTCTGCTCTTATTGGATTTCGGCTCAAAAAACTCAATCATGGTAATTTAAGCTGCGATACTATATTCGTTGATTACTGTACTTAGTAGCCTACTAATTTTGATTGTCTTGAAACAGGTAAAGAGCGTGAAAAAATATATGTGATTGGACTTCCATTGTTTCTCAACTATTCGGACGTTGAGACAATAATTAAGCAAAAAGATTATCACAAATTATATGCATCTCCACTTCGTCTTATGGAAATTTCTAATAAAAAATAAAGATTAAGTGCTACTTAAAAGGACGATGTTTTCTCACTTGGGCTCGTGATGCTTCGAATGGCTACAATGAGTAAAGTCTCCGACATTTATGACTTTGACAAATTTATCATCAAATAGAACATACTTAATAGAAAAATATACTAATGCAGGCAATATTATTCATTGGCCTTTTGCAATTTTTTAAAAGCGACGCTAACTTTATCGGACAGGTAAAGACCAGATCTGCAAGAAATATTCACTTTGTTATCTTTAATGGAGAATTTTCAATAAGATTTTGATGAACCGATTGTTACTCAACCGAAATTATAAAGTCCTAAAGCAACTCCGAAGAAAAAGAAAGGCTTTATCTCATTGGCATCGAAATCTAAATCAAATCAAAAACAAGACATACAAAACATTGAGCCGATACATTTACAAAAAGAATAAAAACTGAGTGCACTGGCCCCTAAAGTATTTAAGGTAGAGTCTCAAGAGCTAATAAGCTCTTTTCACATTAGTAAAGCAAGTCACAACAGTTGGAACAAATTCGAAAAGCGAATGTCAGAAAAACAATAAAAATAATTTGGAAATAAACTCTTTTAGAATAATCAAATTTGATATTGATAATTTTTCGTTTTTTTAATTATCTTATTCAAGTGGAGAGAGCTAAACTACTTTTTCTTGAATTACTATTTGTGAAACTGTCTATCATCCCTCCTAAAAAGTCATACGCAGCAGACTTCATGAAGAATTTTTCATAAAGTCTATTTTCCATTTCAAGTCGACGCCACTTAGTTTTATCGATAGTATTGTCAAACCATTCAATAAGATATTTTTCCTTGTTGAATCTAATGAAGGCTTCTCCGTAAACGTCCATGTAGTACCCTTCTCGATCCCACAACCAGTTTCTCGTTTGAATGATGTTAGTTTATAGCATTTACATAGCGAGACGGCTTTGAAAGATTATCTCCCCAATAGTTGCAGTTGTCCATCTTGTGTTGAATGCGTTGGCCTTGCTAACGAGATGAGTGCTAATCTTATTTTTTCTAGCTGTTGAAATGGTATTCTCGATGAACTAGTTCACATATGTGGCGCAGCAGTACTCCCATTCTATGATGATCTGATAAAAACAATTGGGATTATACTCCGTGTCAAAAATCACATCTATCTTTTCAGTTTTATATATTTTGTTTTTAAGACCTTAAACCAAGTTGATGCTGACGGTATATGTTTCGGATTTCAATTATTTCTCCTTCTTCATATTGGTTATTTCAAATTTAATGCATTCATACTTCTACTTCATAAGTTTGAGGAAATCTTTCAAGCATGTTCCTTAGCTTTTGGCATTTTCCTCCAGCATTACCAACTTCACTGACTTCTTCTCCTGTTATTTTTCCCTGTTGGTGTAAAAGTTTTCATCCGAAAACATTATTGATTTGGCACCGAAGCGATAATCTTTTTACTCGTAGCACAAATATCTGTATAGAATACGGGGCACGATGTATTTCTGCTTCTCCACGTTGATAGCCTCGAACAATGAGATGTTGTTCTTGGCCGTAATTAGTAGTCGTAAATGCACATGACCTTTGCTCATTGTGATTTACCCATTTAAATTTTCTTTCTCAATTTGAAAATTCTACATTAGGTGCTTGCAAACTTCTTCTTAGACGACGTACTCTCCGCACTTGGAGTATTTGGAGTTCATTTGTTCTGATGTCATATCAGCTCTATAGTTCGTGTAAATGGGTGTCAGAATAGGAAACACAATGTTTTTCCACTCTTTCTCAAGCTAAAAATTCTCATAAATAATTTTCTCTTCTTCAGTTCTGGCTTAGGGCTTGTGGAAAAATGCTGACAAATGCTGTAGGCTGTTTTCGTTAAAATAGGTCATCATATAATGCAGGTTTGATTATCGGTAATTTTTCTTATGTCTCTCTTTGTTGTGAGTGCTCTTCTTATTCTGCCTTTTGTACAGGTTTATCTTAGGCGTGTACTCCTTCTTTTTATATGTTTCTTCGAATATATTCACAAAATTCATAGATGATTTTTTCGATTTACTGACATCTTGAGTGCTTTTATTTAGGTCAATCACAATGTCATCAGAATTTTTGCGTTAATTTTTTGTAATTTATACGCTACAGTCTAAAAATACAGGGGAGTTATCATCGGAGTTGTTAGAGTTCGACATTACAAGTTTCTTTTTCTACTTTAATCGTTCGAGCCGATCATCTTCATCTTCGAGACTACTAATGGCGAAAAATTTGCTTGCATATTTCATTTCGTAAATATTTTGTTCAACATTGAATATATGCGATTATCTTTGTTTATTTTGGTCTTATAATCTTGTAGCACTCAGCACATAGCTATTCATTCTTTTAACTAGAGAACTTTCATTGGTTAAACAAGTGAAGTTATGTTTTGTTTTTTTATTTATTATCACTTTCAAGTCTCGTTAAAAAGCGGTGAAGTCGGTTTATTAACCTTTAGGTTGCTTTTTTTTTGCAAATTAGGTCTCAATGCTAATGTTATCGTAGAAAAAATTATGCACCGAAAATGCTTTCTCACTGATGTAATAAGATGAGATCCATTCGATTTCCTTGGTTTTAGTTTTAACTTCCATAAAGCTCTCCATACCTTCAATGTTGATGTAGTGGATCGGTTTGACACAGTAGTGGTATAATTATGACAATTTTTTGTCTGACTCGCTGCACAGTTTCAGATTCTCAGGAAAAATGGAACTTTTTAATTAGAAATCATCTGCAAACTAAATATTCATAATTGTGGGAGACTTGTAAGCGTCTTCTTCAATACACCAGTCCAATAAATTTTGCAGTTTTTCAATATCCTACTTCTGATACCTAGGTTTTTTCTCCATCATTAAGATTTACACTTTTAGTTTAGGCTCACGTCTTTTCAAGTTGATTAAAATGCAACTAATGTTAGTCAAATTAATGTTTGATTTTGCCATTTTGTAAGTAGTTTCATCTACAGTATAGATGGACTTGCCTGCAGATAATATTGTTATAGCATTACCACTCTCTGTCACGCTCCTAAAGTAATAGTGGTGTTTATAATGTTCAGATATGATAGATATTGCCTCGAAAAAACAGCTATCTTGAGAGCAGGACAGCTCACAAGGCATGCGGTGAAGAAATGGTTTTACTTTGAAATGATTTCCATTTTTATTAAACATTTTTTGTCTTTATATATTTTCTTATATGCTTTGGCTAATATGTCGCGCGTAAGATTTAGCTCCTGTCCAGTTGATTGTGAACATGAATTCGCTGACTCTTTCCCAAAATTTTTCTCTGAAACCGCTAATACTTCCGCTAGGCCATAGGAGTCTTCGATAAACATCTTGATAAATTCGACCTCGACAGTCTTTTTGAAAGGCAACTGCATAGTTGATTGTGAAAACATTGCCTTTCACATTTTTTTAGTCGGTTTGCTGCATTATTAATTCATTACCAGGCACTAGTAGGCCTCTCGAAGTGTGCTGAATTGAGGGTATAACAGTCGAGCATACAGTACTATTTATATACGATGCTTGTTGTTGAAGTACATATTACGCTGAAAGAATACCAGCAAAAAGCTAACAGTCTTTTCAAGGTATAATTCTTTGTCTTCATTAAGTTCAAACATTTCCTTCGAGATCTCAACTAAAATAGTGTACTTTGAGCACCCTGACCGAAAAATTATTTTGGTATACTTTGTAATAATACCTGTTTTTCTAATTTCTTCATTGCTGTGCATTAAATTGGTAAATTCCAGTTTAAGTTGATCGAAATAGAGAGTCTTACGATTGTAAACGTGCACTCTTCGATCCCCTAGACTTTTTAGTACTTTATACTGATCTCTGCGAGACAGGTACATATTCTTAATTGTGTAAATAAGTACTTTTACTAATATTTCAGCATACTCCAGCTCGTAGCTCTTGGGAATCTTCTACTTATCCAAACATTTCATTTCGCCTTTGAAATGGTTTGTATTATCGAGAGCGATGCCAGCGATTGTGACTAAGTTTTGTAAGATCGATATTTCAGCTACACTTTTGTCTGCGAAAGTGCTCTCAGATATCTCTGCGTAGAAACTCACCTTTCCGCATGATATCAGGAAAATGAGATCTTAATTTTTGTTGGAAATGTTAAAGTTTTGTGGCAATAATATTTCTGCCTGAATATTTCATGATATACATCTGATTGAGAGATCGTGTGGGTGCGAAATGTTGTATAAGTAGCACTCATATTCTGCTCAGTGCGCTCAATTTGATATCTTTCAAACTTCAAAGCAGTCCTAGAAGCTAATCCTTTTTTCATTCTGCTTATTATAAACACTATAATTATAATGTTCGTATATTGAATATCATGTATTAATTAATGTGAGTATAAAATTAAAAAGAGTAATATATAAATATCAATAATAAATGCTCGGACGGTTAAATCTTATATTAGTAACGCTCGTTATCAACTCATAAATATAAAAAC
>APMI01060998.1_pt1 | contig 12043 bp, 10 predicted proteins | sample 667938 | NCBI WGS metagenome assembly APMI01 (sample SAMN01084076, study PRJNA167559) | wastewater metagenome | biome: Wastewater | place: Denmark: Ejby Moelle, Odense | collected 2011-11-28 | reverse complement strand
AACAAAGTGTGCTTTCGCCTGGCCCCCCGCCACGCCCCGCAGCCGGAGTTGCATGCGGTGTATGCACACGTGCGCGAGCGTTTGCGCACAGGCGCGCTGCTGGCTTGGACGTTGCGCCGGTTTGAACGTGATGTATTGGATGCGCTGGGGCTAGGGCTGGAGTACACGATGACTGGTGATGGTGCACCCATCGACCCGGCCGCGCGCTACCGACTGGACGCAGAGCAGGGCCCATTGCGGGTACACAGTGAGCGCATGGGGGAGCGACAGACATTCGCCACCGGGCGCGCCTTGTTGGCATTGGCCGCCGATACTCTGCCGGTGCGAGAAGATCTTGCCAGTTTGCGCTTGCCGCTACGCACGGTGCTGCTGCATCACCTAGGAGGGCGTGGGCTGAAGTCGTGGGAAATGCTGGGGGAATTGGGGCGGGTTGTGCGGGGCTGAGAGCAAGCGTGCCCTCTACCGGTGCAGTTCACCCGCCGCTTCCGGCTGGAAACGAATAGCCAACACGTGCAAGCGCGCACTGCGACCACTGGGCATCGGCCAATCGATGCTGTCGCCCACACGCAGGCCAAGCAGGGCACTACCTACCGGGGCAAAAATTGACACCTTATCGGCGCTGCCGTCGGCATCACGCGGGTACACCAAGGTGAGTTCGTATTCGTGGGCGTGCTGTTGATCATCCACCACCTGCACCTTGGCGGTAGAGTTCATGGTGATCACATCTGCCGGCATGTTGCCGGGCTCGGTCAGTTCTGCACGCGCCAACTCCTCGCGCAAGGCTGCCGTGTTGATGCCGCTGTATTGCGGATGCTCCAGCAAATCCTCGATGCGTTCCACATCGACGCGGGACAACAACAGGGCGGGGCGTTGGGCATGGGTGGTCATGTGGTGCGGCTCCTGCAAAGCAAAACGGACGGCGCGACGGCGCGGCAGGCGCGTCGCCCGTGGGTTCACGAATTGAAGCCTATTATCCGCCGACGATGCTGCCCGGGGCAAGCCAGAGCTGGTAAGAGCACTTACGGGAAGATAAATGCCGCCACGATGCGGCGGCCTTCGCCGGCCAGGATGGAGTACGTGCGTGCAGCGGCGGCGTTGGTCATCACTTCCAGGCCAACGCCACGTTGCAGGCAGGTCGCCAGTACGATGGGCGGGGGGAAGACTTGCGTTGCGCCGGTACCCAGCACGATCAATTCCGGGTGCAGCGCGAACATGTCATCCAGATCGGCCGGCTGCATTGCAGTTGCCGTGTGCATCGGCCAGTGTTCACGCAAGGCGTCGGGGGCGATGATGAAGCTGGTGTGCAGGCGCCGGGTGTTGACCAAGGCACTGCCACCGTCGGCACCACGCAAAAAAAATTGATAATCCGGGCGTTCCAGAAGCAGATGCATGGCGACGGGCTGCTATCTCAGGCGCGCGGCAGCACGATGTGCCGTTTGTCCTTGCTGGGGCGGTAAAGCACGGCGATATGGCCAATCCGCTGCACCAGCGCGGCCTCGGCACGGGCGGCCAAGTGATCGATCATGGCGTCGCGATCCTCACGGTCGGCGCCACCGACCTTCACCTTGATCAATTCGTGGTGCTCCAGCGCCAGTGCAACTTCGGCCACCAATGCATCGGTGATGCCCTTGCCGCCAACCTGCAACATCGCCTTCAGATCGTGCGCCTGTCCGCGCAAAAAACGAATCTGGGCATTGGTCAGGGCAATCGACATACGGCACGCAACAAGATAATCAAGGGTGTGCAGGGTATCATGCACGCCTACTTCTCGCGTCTTTGGCGGCTATGGCCACCCGCAGTAAATCCAGCCAACGCTGGCTCAAGGAACATTTTTCCGACCCCTACGTCAAAAAAGCGCAGGCCGAAGGTCTGCGTTCGCGCGCGGCCTACAAGTTGGAGGAGCTGGTCGAGCGCGACCGCCTGCTCAAGCCGGGTATGGTGGTGGTGGACTTGGGTGCGGCCCCGGGCGGGTGGTCGCAGTGGGTGCGGCAAGAGTTGGACCGGATGGACCCGGCCAAGCCCGGGCGGATGATTGCCAGCGACATCCTGGAGATGCCCAGTTTGGCCGGTGTGGAGTTCCTTCACGGCGACTTCAGGGACGATACCGTTCTATCGCAATTGCTGGATATGCTGAATGGCGACAAAGTAGACCTTGTCTTGTCCGACATGGCCCCCAATAAGAGTGGAATGGATGCGGTAGATCAGCCGCGCGCGATGCACCTGTCCGAATTGGCGATGGACTTTGCCGATGGCCAGTTGCGTGCCGGCGGCAGCTTCCTGATCAAGCTGTTTCAGGGGATCGGGTTTGACGAATACGTGCGGGAGCTGCGGCGGCGTTATGCCAAGGTAGTGATTCGCAAGCCGGCGGCTTCGCGCAAGCGATCGCCGGAGGTGTATGCCCTGGCCACCGGCAAGCTGGCGCAGATGAAGTGATGAAGGCGACATAAGGACGACATGAACGATCTTGCGAAAAATATCTTGCTCTGGGTGGTGGTTGCCGTCGTATTGATGGTGGTGTTTCAGAGCTTCTCACCAAAACTGGCGGCCAGCCAGGACGTGATCTATTCGCAGTTCGTGCAGGACGTGGAAAACGACCGCATCAAAACCGTCGATATCTCCAGCAACGAACGCAGCATTGCCTTCGAGCGCGCCGATGGCAGCAAGGGCAGCACCACCGCACCAGTGCGCGACCGTGACTTGATCAACGACTTGATCCAGCACAAGGTTGAAATCAAGCAAGCACCGCCGGATTCGGGGGTCTCGTTCTGGTCACTGGTGCTGAACTTCCTGCCGGTGTTGCTGATCATTGGGTTTTGGTTGTTCATGATGCGGCAGATGCAAGGCGGCGCTGGCGGTAAGGGTGCGATGTCGTTTGGCCGTTCGCGCGCCAAACTGCTCAATGACGATCAAGTCAAAGTCACCTTGGCCGATGTCGCTGGCTGCGATGAAGCCAAGGAAGAAGTGGGCGAGCTGGTCGAATTTTTGCGTGACCCCTCGCGTTTCCAAAAACTGGGTGGCAAGATCCCGCGCGGGGTGCTGATGGTGGGCCCGCCCGGTACCGGCAAGACCCTGCTGGCCAAAGCCATTGCCGGCGAAGCCAAGGTGCCGTTCTTCAGTATTTCCGGTTCCGACTTCGTGGAAATGTTCGTCGGCGTGGGTGCCAGCCGCGTGCGCGACATGTTCGAGCAAGCCAAGAAGCATGCACCGTGCATTATCTTTATCGATGAAATCGACGCCGTGGGCCGCCATCGCGGCTCCGGCATGGGCGGTGGCCACGACGAGCGTGAGCAAACCCTCAACCAGATGTTGGTGGAGATGGATGGCTTTGAAGGCGGCGAAGGCGTCATTGTGATTGCTGCCACCAACCGCCCCGATGTGCTGGACAAGGCGCTACTGCGCCCCGGCCGCTTTGACCGCCAAGTCATGGTGGGCCTGCCCGATATCAAGGGCCGCGAACAAATCCTGAAAGTGCATATGCGCAAAGTGCCGCTGCACGACAACGTGCGCGCCGACGTACTGGCACGCGGCACGCCCGGGTTTTCGGGTGCTGACCTTGCCAATCTGGTTAACGAGGCCGCGCTATTTGCGGCGCGTCGCAACAAGACGCAAGTGGACATGCAGGACTTCGAGGACGCCAAAGACAAGATCTACATGGGCCCCGAACGCCGCAGCATGGTGATGCGCGAAGACGAGCGCCGCAACACCGCCTATCACGAATCCGGGCATGCGGTGGTGGCGATGTCACTGCCCAAGGCCGACCCGGTGCACAAGGTCACCATCATGCCGCGCGGCTGGGCGTTGGGTGTGACTTGGCAACTGCCCGAGCACGACAACCTGAGCAACTACAAAGACAAGATGCTGGAAGAAATTTCCATCTTGTTTGGTGGCCGCATCGCCGAAGAATTATTTGTCGGCCAGATGTCCACCGGCGCATCCAATGACTTTGAGCGTGCCACCAAACTGGCGCGCGGCATGGTCACAAAATACGGCATGTCCGATGCGATGGGCACCATGATTTATGCCGATAGCGATGCTGGCTTTGGGGTGCAAAACAAGACCATTTCTGAAGCCACGCAACAAAAAGTCGATGCTGAAATTCGCCGCATCTTGGATGAGCAATATGCGGTGGCACAACGCATCTTGGAAGACAAGCGCAGCGTGGTGGAAGCCATGACCGCCGCTCTGCTGGAATGGGAAACCATCGACGCCGAACAGGTCAAGGCACTGATGGAAGGCCGCACCCCCAACCCCCCGGTGGGTTGGGAAGACAAGTCCAGCAAGGGCAAACGTGATGGCGATGCTACCCCGCCGCCGGCGTCGATCGGTGGGCCGGTGGTGCAGCGTTGAGCAACAGCGGACATCGACGCCTCTGACACAGGGCCGGGAGGAATCCCGGCTTGTGTGTTTGAGGCTACCTAGTTGCCGATAATGCGGGCTTTGCCGATACTTCCCAAGAATCCCTTGGGGTAGGGTCAATTGGGTAAATTGGCGCACTGGTTTCACCAGCTCAAGCGGCGCAATGTGCTGCGCGCGGCGGCGTTGTATATCGGCGCTATTTGGGCGTTGGCGCAGGGGATTGCGCAATTGGCGCCGGTGTTCGGGATTCCAGATTGGGCGGTGCGTTGGTTCATTATTGCGGGAGTGATTGGCTTCCCGTTTTGGGTCGTCTTCGCGTGGTTTTACGAGTTCACACAAGATGGGCTGAAGCGAGAAAGTGAGCGCGATGCGGATGATCAGGCTGCGCATTTGCATGACCGCCGACTTGATAAATGGATCATCAGTGTTTTGCTGGTTGCGGTAGTTTTGCTTGTCACCAACCAGTTTGTATTGCGGCGTGATGCCACTAGTGTTGCCGATGCAACGGCCATGGCCGAACAAGGTGGCACCGGCTTGAAGTCCATTGCCGTGCTGCCGTTGTTGAATGCCAGTGGTGACCCGCAACAGCAGTTTTTTTCCGATGGTCTGACTGAAAACTTGATCGATATGCTTTCCACGGTCAATGGATTGCGGGTCATTGGACGTGCCTCTTCATTCCAGTTTCGCAACAGCAAGGAAGACCCGCGCAGTATCGGCAGCAAGTTGGGGGTGGGCTATTTGCTGAGTGGCAGTGTGCAACGCACGGCTGATACGTTGCGAGTGCGTACCGAGATGGTGGATACACGTACCGGCACGGTGTTGTCGATAAAGCAATACGATCGTCCGGCGGGTGATTTGTTCGCATTGCAAGACGAATTGGCCAAGTCCATTGCCGATACACTCAAAGTGAAACTGCTGGATGGCAATGGGTCGGTGCAGGGAGAGCGTCCGCCCAGCGGGAGTCTGGAGGCTTACAGCGCATTTTGGCGTGGCAATTTTTTCAGTGATTTGGGCAGTGAGCGCGATACCCGTCGGGCGATTGATGAGTTCACTCGTGCCACACATTTGGACTCGCGTTATGCACGGGCATGGGCATCCCTGTCCCGCAATTGGACGTCACTGGCGGCCCTGTATCTGACGGGAAACGATGCGCAGAATGCCTATGCACAAGCGCGTATCGCCAGTGACAAGGCGCTGGCATTGGCACCTGATTTAGGCGACGCGCATGTGGCACGTGGGTGGTTGCTGGAGAATGCAGAGCTGGATTGGAGTGGTGCCGCATTCGAATATCAACGTGCGCTTGAGCTGTCTCCCTCAAGTTTGCAAACCAAGTTCAGCGTTGCCGGCATGCTGGCGTTACAGGGGCAATTGACGCAAGCCGTGATGAAGACAAACGAGGCCATCGCCCGCGAACCAAGGGTGCCAAATTGGTGGAATTGGTATAGCGCCTATCTCTCCGGATTGAACCGACTGGATGATGCTGAAAATGCCATTCGCAAATCCATTGCGTTGCGCCCGCAGGGCAACTCGGCATGGGCACAGCTTGCGATCATTCAGATCCAGCGAGGTGATGCAAAGGCGGCGTTGGCGGCGGCCACGAATGAGCCAGAAGGCGCTTGGCACGATATCGCGCGGACGATGGCATTGCAGATAGGCAAAGACCGTTCTGCAGCGGATGTGGCCGTGCAAGAATTGATTAAACAATATGGCGATGTCGCCGCGTACCAGATCGCGCAGGTGTATGCCCTGCGGCGCGATGACAAGGCTGTATTTGAGTGGTTGGAACGGGCTAGGCAGACGCATGACCCGGGGGTAGGCAATACGCTGATTGATCCATTGATCATGCGTTACAAGCAAGACCCTCGGTTGGCAAAATTTTGTGCCAAGGTGGGTTTGCCTGTTCCCACCACCAGTGAAGCCATCGGGATTTAAATCTATGTTCGACACCGCCCCCCAGCTTGATTGCAATGGCCGCACATTGGGGCTCGATCATCCAAAGGTGATGGGGATCGTCAATGTCACCCCGGATTCCTTTGCCAGTGGCGGCGAACATTTCGATGCGGATGCGGCGATTGCGCACGGGTTGCAACTGGCGGCGGAGGGCGCGGCGATTTTGGATATCGGCGGCGAATCCACCCGTCCCGGCGCGCAAGATGTGTCGGTAGAAGAGGAGCTGCGGCGGGTGATCCCGGTGATTACGGCGCTGGCGGCCACGGTGTCGGTGCCGATCAGTATTGATACATCCAAGCCCGAGGTGATGCGTGCTGCGGTGGCTGCGGGTGCGGGCATGATCAATGATGTGTGTGGCCTGCGCAGCGAGGGCGCGTTGGATGCCGCCGCCGAGTTGCGGGTGCCCGTGGTGTTGATGCATATGCTGGGTGAGCCCCGCACGATGCAAGATGCGCCACATTACGACGATGTGGTGGGGCAGGTGCATCGCTTCTTGGCGGAGCGCATCTTCGTGGCCGAGATGGCCGGTATCGACAAAAAAAACATTCTCATCGACCCCGGCTTCGGCTTCGGCAAAACCACCGCGCACAATCTGCAGTTGCTGGCGCAGTTGCGCCGTTTCACCGAATTGGGCGTGCCGGTGCTGGCGGGGTTATCCCGCAAGCGCAGCATTGGTGAATTGACCGGGCGTGAGCAGCCGCAAACGCGGGTGGCAGGCTCGGTGGCTGCGCATCTGATTGCTGCGCAGCACGGCGCGATGTTGCTGCGTGTGCATGATGTGGCGGCAACCGTGGACGCACTGAAGGTCTGGCAGGCGGTGGCCGCAGTGCCGATGCCGCGCAAGGATGCCGGCAAACCGGCCCTCGTTTGGCCGGATGAGGCGTGATGGTCCTGGCGCTGTCACCGAATGCGTTGCTAGTTTGCTAGAGTCTTGCAAGGGGCGTTTGAAATAGATTTTTGTCGGTATTTCAGGGTTGTTTTGCATCCGTCTGGAACCTGCCGTATCCATGAGCTTCATCGCCGAACTCCGCCGCCGTAACGTCATTCGCATGGCCGGGTTGTACTTGGTCGGTGCGTGGCTCATCACGCAGGTTGCGGGCACGGTATTGCCCATGTTTGATGTGCCAACGTGGGTGTTGCGCAGTGTGGTGGTGTTGCTGGCGATTGGGTTCGTCCCTGCCTTGGTGGTGTCTTGGATTTTTGAATTGACACCAGAAGGACTGCGGCGCGAAACCGATACGTCGGGGACTGATGGTGCGTACCAGGGGGTTGAACGACGCGGGCGTCGTAGCCGCGATCAGGCCGAAGACGCCGTCGCATCCGCACGGGTCTCCAAACAAATCGGCCGCGCCTTTGTCGTGGTGCTCTTGGCGGCACTGACCTTTTTTGTGTTTGATAAATTTTATCTAGGCGCGCAGCAGCGTAATGCCAAAGCCGCCGCATCCACGCTGGCATCGACAACGGCGACGACGCCAATCAAAGGGTTGATTGCGGTGTTGCCATTTCGTAACCGCAGCGGCAACGCGGAGGATGCTTATTTTGTCGATGGCATCCATGACGATCTGCTCACCCAGTTGTCGAAAGTCACCGGCTTCAAAGTGATCTCGCGCACGTCAATGATGCATTACGCCGATACCAAGCTGACCATCCCACAAATTGCCCACGAACTAGGTGCTGCGGTGGTCTTGGAGGGCGGCGTGCAGCGTGCCGGCAACAAGGTGCGCATCAATGTGCAGTTGATCGACGGCGCAACCGATGTCCACCTATGGGCAGAAACCTACGACCGTGCGCTGAACACCGAAACCTTGTTCACCATTCAAGCCGATATCGCCCAAGCCATCGCCAATTCCATGAAGCTGGCCTTGAGCCCCGCAGATGCAAGCGCGCTGGCGGCAGGCTCCACCCGCAACTTGCAGGCCTACGAGGCATTTATGCAGGGCAAGTTGCTGGCAGTATTGGATCGTGCAACACCGGAGCGCTTGCAGGCGGCAATCCAGCAATTTGATCACGCCATCGCATTGGATCCGCAGTTTGCCGATGCGTGGTCACGCAAGGCGCGGGCGCAATTGACCAGCTACTGGTATGGGTTCACCGATGCAAGCTCGCGGGATGCTGCGATTGTGTCGATGGAACAAGCGCGCCGGCTGGCACCCGAAGCGTTGGAAACATGGATCGCGCAGGCATATCTCTATTACTGGGGAAGCCGTGACTACACCAGTGCCGAGTCGGTGTTGGCGCGGGTGATCGAGCGCGCGCCCGGGCTTGCCGAAGCGTGGTATGCCCGCGGCTTGGTTGCACGCCGGGATGGGCGCTTTGCCGATGCCATTTCGGCGTTTCAGCATTCGCTGGCTCTTGATCCTCTGAATACCGACATTTTGTTGGAACTCTCCAACACGATGATCAGCCTTGGTCAGGATGAAGATGCGGCCCCGCTTTACAAACGCCTGAGCGAGTTGGGCAAAGATGCACATCTTTATAGCCCAGAACGTGAGTACGTACGCGGCAACGTGAGTACCGCATGGGCGGCGGTGAAAGGGCCCAACGAATTTTATGCAGCATTGCCGTTCCGGATTGCAGTGGCCAGTCGCAATTGGCAATGGATCAAGCAATCCTTATCGGAAGAGCTGTGGCCCGAGCGCCTGCGACAGTCACCTGACTACCCAGAAAATTATGCATTTGCGGAAGCCGAAGGCCTGCTTGCCACGGGCCAGATCAAAGAGGGCAAGCAGCACTTGGCCGGGATCAAGGCACGCTTGGACAAACTGGCAACACCCTATCCAGCGGGCTGGTCTTCCAGTGGTGAATATTTTTACTACCCATGCCTGTTACCGGGCCTGATGGGGGACTTGGCCGGGGTGCGTGCTGCCGAAAAAGACTATCTGGACAATGCGCCGAAAGATGCCTGGGCCGACTCCAGTCGGCGCACGGCCTTGGCGGTGGCGTTTGCACGGGCCGGCGATCCCGACCGCGCGCTGTATCACATGGAAACGGTGATGCAATTATTCGGCCCGTTCTCGTTTGTGGGCTTCAAACTGTTGCCAGGCTTGGATTCATTACGTGACACGCCGCGTTATTTGGCGATGCAAGAGACCTACCAACGCTGGAGCAATGCGCGCAAGCAGCATCAGGCCCAACAATAATTTCGGCAGTCGTGTCGCGCATCAGCAATCGCATCTGCGCCACGAATGATTCACACTGCGAGCACTCCAGATCATCCATCACGGGCCCGCCATGCAAAGCTTGCTGCGACGTAAGGACATCGACCAAATCACCGTGCACGAAGAAGGCCGGCGGTTGGTGCCTACCCTGAGTTGGCCGCATCTGGTGGCGTTGGGGATTGGTGCCATCGTGGGTACCGGCATCTACACCTTGATTGGCGTGGCCGCCAATTTGGCCGGGCCGGGGGTGTTGCTTTCATTTTTGGTCGCAGGTGTGGTCTGTGCCTGCGCGGCCTTGGCCTACGCCGAAATGGCCACCATGATGCCGGCCGCCGGCAGCGCCTATACCTACAGTTATGCGGTGCTGGGCGAGGCCATTGCGTGGGTGGTGGGCTGGAGTTTGATTCTGGAATACACCTTGGTGGTGAGCACGGTGGCGGTGGGGTGGTCGGGCTATGCGGTGGGGTTTTTGAAGGGCATTGGGGTTGACCTGCCACTGGCCATCAGCGTGGGCTCGCATTCCGGTGGTTTGATCAATCTTCCGGCAGTATTGATTACATGGGTGGTGGCCGGTTTGTTGATGGCCGGTACGCGTGAAAGCGCCACCCTCAACGCGGTGTTGGTGGTGGCCAAGCTCATCGCGCTGGCGGTATTCGTGGCGATTGCACTGCCGGCATTTGACGCCAGCAATCTGCACCCGTTCATGCCGCACGGTTTTACCGAAAGCTTGGGCGCGGATGGCAAAAAATACGGTGTGATGGCGGCTGCAGCGATCATCTTCTTCGCCTTCTACGGCTTTGATGCCATTTCCACCGCCGCCGAAGAAACCAAAAACCCGGGGCGCAATCTATCCATCGGGATCGTGGGTTCGATGGTGGGCTGCACCTTTATCTACATGTTGGTGGCGTTGGCCGCCGTGGGCGCGATGCACTACACGACGTTTGGCCAAAGCCCCGAGCCGCTGGCCTTGATCATGCGCGAATTGGGGCATGGCGCGGCGGCCAAAATCGTGGCGGCCGCCGCCGTGATTGCCCTGCCCACCGTGCTGCTGGCGTTTTTCTATGGGCAAAGCCGCATCTTCTTTGTGATGGCACGCGACGGCCTGCTGCCGCGCAGTTTGTCGAAGGTGGGCAAGCGCGGCACGCCGGTTGCTATCACCGTATTCACCGCGCTGGTGACATCGGCGCTGGCCGGTGTGGCGCGGCTGGATGAAATCGCCGCATTGGCCAATGCCGGCACACTGGTGGCGTTTGTAGCGGTATCCACCTGTTTACTGGTGCTGCGCAAGCGCGACCCGCAACGCCCGCGCGTGTTCCGTGCGCCGCTGGCTTGGCTGATTGGGCCGGTGGCCATTCTGGGCTGCGTGTATTTGTTCTCCAGCTTGCCGGCCAAGACACAATTGTGGTGCCTGCTGTGGAATGCATTTGGCTTGTTGGTGTACCTGCTGTACGCACGCCGCAACAGCCTGTTGGCGAAAGAGCGCACTGCTAAATCGCAATGACGCTTGACCTGCGCCCACGCGCCATCGCGCTGATGGGCCCGACCGCGTCGGGTAAAAGCGCGTACGCGCTGGAACTGGCGCTGCGCTTGCACGGTGAGATCGTCAGCGTCGATTCGGCGCTGGTGTATCGCGGTCTCAACATCGGCGCGGCCAAGCCCACACGCGAAGAGTTGGCGCAGGTGCCGCACCATCTGATCGATGTCTGTGAGCCTTGGCAACCCTATTCGGCGGCAGACTTCGCGGTAGCGGCGCGCGCAGCCATCGACGCGATTGTGGCGAAGGGCAAGCTGCCGATTTTGGCCGGCGGCACTGGGCTGTATTTTCGTGCGCTGCTGGAAGGCTTGTCCGACATGCCGCAGGCCGATGCCGCTCTGCGCGCGCAACTTGCCGGCGAGGCCGAGGCGCGCGGCTGGGCGGCGCTGCATGCCGAGCTGGCCACGATTGACCCCGCCGCCGCCGCACGCATCCACGCCACCGATGCCCAACGCATCCAGCGTGCGCTGGAGGTGTATCGGCTAAGCGGAAAGCCCATCAGCGCTTGGCAGCGCGACGCACGCGGCACACGCTGTCCGTTGAAGGTGTTGAAATTGGTGCTGGCCCCACCCGAACGCGCAACCTTGCATGCGCGCATCCAGCAACGCTTCGACGCGATGCTGGCAGAAGGGTTTTTGGATGAAGTGCGCACCCTGCGCGCGTTGCCGGAACTTGCCGCGCACCCGCAACCGCTGGATCTGCCCGCGATCCGCGCCGTGGGCTACCGGCAGGCGTGGGAGTTTTTGGATGGCATGAGTGATCCTGCCACCTTCCGCGAGCGCGCCATTGCTGCCACCCGGCAATTGGCCAAACGGCAATACACCTGGCTGCGCGGGGAGCTGGATACGCGCGGGTTTGACCCGTCCAGCCAGCGCGGTCAATTGGATGCGGCGGTGGCCGGGTTCCTTGGTGGCGTAGCCGCCTGAAACCCGCAAGCCCCACTCCTGCGTTACTATCGGCGACGGGTGCGGGGCCGGGCGTCACCCGCTGGCCCACGAAAACAAACAACAACATCTGAACTGTCACGGGGAATCCATGTCGAAGT
>APMI01011939.1_pt1 | contig 12047 bp, 7 predicted proteins | sample 667938 | NCBI WGS metagenome assembly APMI01 (sample SAMN01084076, study PRJNA167559) | wastewater metagenome | biome: Wastewater | place: Denmark: Ejby Moelle, Odense | collected 2011-11-28 | reverse complement strand
TCCGGCTTTCCGCGGCAGCGCGGTAGGGCAGATGGCGCTCCTCGGCGTGCCAGCGGAGGAACCCGTCCTCGGTGCGAATCCAGAGCGGGCTGCCGGCCTCCCAGGCGCCGTCGGCCACTTCATCCATCAGCAGGGCCGTGTGGGTCTTGAGGTGAAGGCCGTTGTCGACGAACTGCTGCTGGGTTTCGCGCTGGGCGTAGTTCCAGCGGATGGTCAGACGGGGGGCTTCGCTGTCCGCACTGTCGCCACGGCTTTGCTCCGTGAAGATCACCTTGTCGCCATCGCGCTCGATCCAGTCCGGCCGCAGGGAGAGAGACGTGCCCAGGACGGTCGCGACCAAGCCTCCGGTGACGCCCGCGCTCCAGTGGCGCGGGGAGGGATCGCCGGGCATGCGATCCGAGGTGCCGAGCAGCTCGGCATCGTCGATCTGCACGGCCTCCGCGTTGATGCTCGTCGAACCGGCGGGGCCGATGTCGCTTTTCGCCGTGCCCAGGGGATCGTCCTTGTCCAGCCACCAGCTGACGATCCAGCCGCCGTCGGGGCGGGTGACTGCCTTGTCCTTGAGCTTGCCGTACAGGGTTTCGCCCTCGGTTCCTCGGAGGGCCAGCAGACGGCCGTTCACGGCATAGCCGCATTCCAGGGTCGCCGGCTGGCCATCGAATCCCTTGAACGGCTTGTTGTCGGCAACGACGCCGTCCTCGGCAGCGCCATCCAGCAGCAGCGCGGGCAGGCTTTCTCTTTCTGAAGGCATGTTTGTGTCCCTCCCGATTTCACTTCTTCGGCGGCGTTTGAAGGTCCGACGAGCCGCCGCCGCGCTTCCACAGGACGCGCAACTCGGAAGCCTTCTGGCCTACTTTCGGGGAGAGCACCAAGTCCCCTGGGTGGGGGCCAGAATCGAGCAAAGTGAGCAGACCCAGCACCTCCGTGTCGCGGTAGGCCACCCCCCACCGAACGGTGGTGCTGCTCTCCCTCGTCCAGTTCGGCTGGGCCTCGAGCGATGGCTCTGTGTCCTTGGTGACGGAGGGGCCGAAGAAATAGGCGCAGGGTCGCAGCACACCGTCCGTGTTGACGAACACCGTCGCCGAGGCGGCGGGATCCGGCAGGCGAAGGCCGGGAAGGGGTGCGACTGTTGAATGGATCTCACGGCCGATCACGTCTTCGACGGTGGGCCGTGCCGAACCCTTGTAGCTCCAGCTCAGCCGAGCCAAGGGAATCACGAGTTCCTTGTCCTCCTCGTGCGCGTAGCAATGATCGGCCGGCACTGCGTCGATGTTGGGGAAGTCCTTCCTGGGCGCACGCTGCGCCGGCTGCTCCAGCTGCGTCGGTTCTCCCGCCTTCGTGTCGGCGCGCGGCTGGACCTTCAGCATCACCTCGAAACAGGCCGGCTGGTGGATCACGAGTTGGTGCCCGATTTCGAGAGACTCCAGCGTTTCGGGCGTAGCAGACGTTTCGGGCGTTTTTCTAGCGCACCAGCTTTCGATGAGCGGGTCCACGATTTCCGCGCGCGCGAAATCCTTGTCCAGCAGAGTCTTGGCGCTGGCCTGGATCACCTCCAGGCGCAAAGTGCCCAGTGCAGTGCGTGCATGGGTGTTGTGCGTCGCGCGCCGGAACTCCGGCGGCAGGTTGACCTGCCAAACGAAGGCGTCTTCCTCCTCGGGGTCGGGCAACGGAATCAAGCCGACACGCCCCCCGAAAGGCATGCGCCGCAGGATGGCCAACCGATGGACGCTGGCCTCAGTTGCGGGGGTGCCGGCCAGGCCCTTCTGCCACGGCGGGACCGCGTGCCGGGGCTCCACCTTTGGGCGCTCACCCGGCGCGCTGGCAGGCGGCGGTAGCCTGCGCTGGCGCAGCGGTGCGTAACGGGACAGCGGCTCGACAACCCATTCGAGTTCATGGTGCCAGGCGTCCTGCAGCCCGGCCCAATTCCAGGTCATCTGGCCGAAATCGTCCACGGCCACCGTGTCCTCGGTGTTGGGCACTTCGTGCAGGACATGGATGCGCGCCATGCTGGCGGCCAGGTCACCGCTGAATGTCCATGCACGCCCCAGATAGCCGCCGTTCTGGTCGCAAAAGAGGATCCAGTTGCCAGGCTTGTCGTCCAGCCAGGCCGCACCGTAGCGCGTCAGCTCGCGCCGCTGAGCGATGCTCAGGATGACTTCCTTGCACAGGCCCGGATCCAACAGGCGCCAGAACTGGAGCAGCAGTGCGCCACTGCGCACGTCCTGCTTCGGTGCCCGCTCCTCCGAGCTGCCCGTCAACAGCTTGTTCAGCTGAGCCACCACCTGCGCGACCGTCGGCCCCGGTTCCTCCTTGGCCTTGTTTCGAACTATGGCTTGCGGCGAAGGCGAGGCGAGGAAGATCTTCTCGTCCGGTACGTCGGTTGCCTTTCCGTTGGTATTGGAAGCGATCTCTGCCCACCACTGCCGCCCCATCTCGATCGGGGCATAGGCCTTCACCAACTGGGGTACGGCCTGCACCACCGCTAGCGCTTCGAACGGGTAGCCTTGCGCATGGCGCGCCGGCAGGTCCCGCATCCAGACGCGGTATCCGCCGATCAACTCTGCCCCGAGGTCCATATCGGGGGAGAGATGCTGCACCTGCATGCGCACGCGGGCTCGGTCGTCGGCCTCGTGATCTGGCGGTTTCTCGGCGGGCATGTCGGCTTCGGTGAAGTAGACCCGGTCTTCGTCCAGCGGTGCGAGATTGACGGGAGCGTCCGTCCAGAATCTCTCGAAGTGGGGAATGACCAGATCGCGTTCGGTGCTGGTGGTATGGAAGCCGATCAGCAGCTGCGGCTCCAGCACCGGCGACTCTGGCGCCGGTCCATCGATGACCGCGCCGGCGACGTTCGGCGACGCCACGCGACGCAGCGAAATCATGAGGCGCACGGCGCGCTTGTCGGGCAACAGGGTCTCCAGCGACTCAACACTGACCTCCCACCCGTACTGGGACCAGAGACTGTCGTCGCCCGGTTTTGGCGCGGGGAGTCGGCGTGGCCCGGGTTGCGTTTCCACGGGCGGGGCGCTGGTGTCCGTCGGTGCCGGCTTCAGAGGAATGCTCGCAAACGGTGTCAGCCCGTGGTTCGACAGATGGGCCTGTGCGCTTTCCGACGAGGGGCCGGTCAGCACCTGGTCGCCAGCGCGCACGTCCATGAAGGCGGCCGGATCGATGTCCGACAGCAGGCGCGCCACCTGTACCGCGGCGTCGTCCGCATCGCCGTAGAAGCCGGTCGGGAGCACCGGGTTCTCCAGGCGGTACAGCACCAGTTCCAGGTCCGTGCCGTCGGGCTTCTCCGTGGGTGGCAGGTCGAAGCGGATCGTCAGCGCGGGCGTGTCGTCAAGCGGGGCGACCAGCCGCGCCATCGCGCGGGTGATTGCGGCCGGCGGATCGAGCCGACGCCGCTGCAGCATGACGCGGCCTGCGCGCACCTGCCGACCATGGGGGTTGAAGAACTCGATGCGGTAGTTGAGCAGTTCGCCGATGAGTTCATCCGGCGCCAGGCTGTCGGTGAGGCGAAAGCGGCGCTGCTCCCATGGTTCCTTGGCCGGCATGCCCTCTGCCGGCACCTTCCAACCCGGGGCGTCGTCCACCTGCGTGGGTATGGCCACCAGGGCGCCGCGGCGCGAGGGGCGCTCGACGACGCCGAGCGTGCGCGTGATCCGGTAGTAGCCGGAGTAGATCGTGCCGTCGACCGCTTTGAGCACGCTGCTGTTCGTGAAGGCCTTGCCGTCAGCCGCGTCCGCGCACTCGAATGCGACGCCCTTGCTGTGCTGGAAGGCCTTGACCTGGAGTGCGCTGGGCACGGTCGTTGACGGTTCTTCCGCGTCGATGAACACGCCGTCTTTGGGGACGGGCGCCGCATTGGCCTTGACCAGGAAAAGCAGGCCGCCGAAAGCTTCGATGGGCAACTTGCCTGGGCGCTCGGACAAGGCAGCAAGCACGAGGTCCCGCCAGCCTTCGAGGTCGAGGTGGGCACTCGTGCCATCTCCTTGCGTCTGGATGTAGGCCTGGTAGGCCCGCAATGGGAGCGAAACGCCAGCCTTGTCGCCGGACTCGGTCAACTGCTGGCGGGCGAAGCTCTTCTTGTCCTCCGCCACGGGCAGCAGCTCGAGGTCGGCAAGGACGCCTGCAAAGGCCGGACCCGTGAACTGCACCCACGGCACCGCCTTCCAGGTTAGCGAGATGTCGTCGGCATCCTCCTCTGCGGCCGGACCGTAGTAGACGGCATCCGGCCATTCGGGCTCGGGGGGCGCGTTGAGCGTCCACGGCTTGTCCAGCACGCCCTTGTTGTCGGTGCCGGCCACGATCGTCAGGTCCGGCGGCATGCGCAGGCCGAGCCAGTGCGTCGTATCCAGTCTCTTGAGGAACAGGAGGTCGTCCATGCTGGCTCAGATTCCTAGGATGGTTTTGATGTCCTTGCCGACGGCTTCGTACTGGCTTCTCGCCTCGTCAACGGCGCCGGTATTGACCGCCACCGGCACGGTGAGCCTGGCAGAGATGCCGAGCACCGAAACACCGGCCGTGGCGTGGCCGCGCAGGCCGAAGCCCTCGCTGCCCGTCGTCAGTGCGGCCTCCAGGCCGAGGTCGACATGCACCTCCATCCGGAAGTCGTAGCCCACCGACCAGGAGATCGTGTAGCTGGCGAACAGACACTTGATCCGGATGCTGAAGCCGACGCTCGCGTGCAGCGACAGCGCGGCGTTCATCGCGATGGACGCGCTGCCGTACACCATCAGCTTGCTGTCGCCAAAGGTGCCGAGCAGCAGCAGCTCGGCGGCGAAGCCGGCGTTGAAACTCGCACTGAGGCTGACCGCACCGACCGAGGCCGAGGCGCTCCAATTGAAGCCGGCACTCAGGCTTGAGTGCGACATCGCGTAGGACTTGCCGCCGTCGAAGCGGGCGCGGAACGCGAGCAGCGACGTGCCCCGCACGCTGAGCGGGCCGAGGCTGCCACTCACTTCATTGGGGCCGAGGTAGAGGGCGATGCCGTTCTTCGTGGCTTCGAAGGCCAGGCGCATGGGCGGCAGGCTGAAGCCCATCAACTGGCCGGAAAGCCCGGCCGACTTGAGGCTCGTGAGCCCGCGACCGGTGGTCTGCGCCGCGATGCGCAGCGAGGGCTCCTGCGCGTCCAGCAGCATCAGGGCCAGGCCGGCGGGCTGCTGCTGGAAATCCCCGGTGCGCGCATCATCGACCGAGGTGTATAGCCAGAGCTTGCCGAAGGCCGTCGCCTGGGCCTCGGAGGTGATGATCAGTGTCATGTCCGCCGCGTAGAACCCCGGCGTCGCGTTCACGCCCGTCGGCCCGAGGAAGAGGCGGGCGAGCAAGGTGAGGGCCGTGTCCTTGGACGGCGTCCACACATTGGGATCGCTGACGTCGGGCAGGCCTTGCTCCACCCGCCGGCGGGCCTCGGCCAGCGTGAGACGCGAGGTGCCCTGGACCTCGCAGTTGACGCCCACGCCGAGTCCGAGCTGCTGCACGATGACCAGCGGGAACAGCGGGATGGAAACCGGTGCGTCCGCGTAGAGGAGCACGGTCGGCGTCCAGGCTTCGCTTGGACTCGTGCGGAACTGCCCCACCCGGAAGGCCACCGCCACACCAGGCAGGGTCGGCGTGCTCAGCTGGCCGCGGCCTTGCAAGTAGCGCAGCGTTTCCTTGTCCAGGTACTCCACCCTGGCACTGCCCTTGACGCCGCCCGGTGCGGAGAGCGAGAGATCGAGGCTCAGCGAGTTGCTGGTGCCGATGGTCAGCTTGCCCTTAAAGGGATCGATGTTCAGTGGCGGGATGACCCCGCGCAGGCTGACGTCGCCGATGTCGAGCCGCAGCTCGATGCCTTGCAGATCGAAAGCGACCTTGTTGTCTGTTCCCGGCCATCTGAGGTCGATGCGCGGTACACGCAGCTCGAACATCTCCAGGGCCTTGAGCTTGAACGGCGCAAAGGGGCGCAGACCGATGGTCGGCATGGAGCCATCGAACTTGCTGTCGAACTCGGTGCTCATGCCGTCGAACAGGTCGCCGAACCAGTCGGCGATGGTCGGCCCCAGGCGCTCCATGGCCGTGGGCAGGAAGGTGATCTTGCCGCCAAGGCGGGGCTCGGCCGACCACCCATCGGCTTTCTCGACGAAGCGCAGGCCGAGGCTTGGCTTGTCGATCTGGAACCAGCCCTGCGGATCGCCCCAGCGCTGCGCGTTCGCGAGCAGGACGGTGGATTCGACCGTCCACTTGCCCGTGTCGCGGCGGGTCGCCTTGACCTCCATTTCTCCGGTGCCGTCCACAAAGAGCGGAATGTTGAACGCGGCCTTCAACTGCACCGTCCAGGCGTCGTTGGCCACCTCGAAGATCAGCGTCGAGACCTCCGCCACCTTGATGCTGGTCCCGACTGTGGATTGCAGCCTGTCACGGAGCTTCTGGCGCGTGGCCGGGCTCGCCTCGCATTTCCCTGTCACGCCGTCGGCGGTGAAGGTGAGCGGATCGGTGAACTCGAAGTCGGCTCCCAGCAGTTTGAACGTGCCGGCGGCTTGGCCGATCTTGGGCTTGAGGATCAGTTGAACGGGTTTCTCGCCCAGGCTCAGTTCGGCGACGCAATGCTGGATCGCCAGGCCCGGCCAGCTGAAGTCGACGGACTGCTCCAGGGCGATGAGCCGCTGGACCGTCGCACGCTGGTCGTCGTCACGATGGATGACGAGCTGGGCCGCGATGTTCTGGAACGCCGCCAGCTTGCCGCCGAGCAGCGAGACGGTCACGGGAACCTCAACGTCAACGCCCTGGCCGGGGTGCGGGAAGGTCGCACCGTCCTTGAAGTTGACCTTGAAATGCGGTGTGGACAGCGGTGTTTCACCCACGACCTTGGCCGAGTCGATGCCATCGTTGATGTTCAGCTTTGCGTTGAACAGGTCCAGGACGACAGCTCCTCCCGCGAACGTCTCCTCCAGCAACAGCTTGACTGCAGGCATCCTGCGTCTCCATGAGTGCGGCGACCGTTGGAAGTCGAGGCGGGTCTTCACGCATGCCTGCGCTGGGCCGGACGAATCAAACGACGTGCCGGCGGCTCTCTTGTGGGTCGCGAGGATACAAAGGCCGAGGACTAAGGCGAAGCACGGCTGTACGCGCTGAGACGCTTACGTCCTATCGATTGGGGATGCCATAGGTGCTCAGGCGCAAGCCCTGACACCCATGGCAGCCCCCCCGGTGCGCAGAGCCGCGGCCGGTTCGACTGACGATGTCCGATCACTCACGTGACGGCGCAACTGTCGGCCCATCTGTCCATACATGCCGCCTATGCCCAGCAGCTCAGCGCGCGTGCCGCATTCGAAGACCACACTATGCGCTGCGATTCACGGCGCCCAGTGCCCCAACTACCGCAAGCCCATCATTGCTGCGTATCGAACGTCCTGGGCATCACCAGTTCTACGGATTCGCAAACGCCAATCGCCTCGCAAACTGTTCCTCCGCGTGTGTGAAATGGACCTCCCACTTGCCCGCAAGCAGAGATGCGAGGATCGCAATGATCAGAACCGTCCTTCCCATGCTCCCCTTGTTGCTGGCCGTGTCAGCGAGCCCGGCCTTCGGCTGGAATGCCGTCGGGCACATGGCCGTCGCGGCCATCGCCTATGACCGGCTGACGCCCGCAGCCAAGGCCCGGGTGAAGGAACTGCTCAAGCTGAATCCTGACTACGCCAGCTGGATCGCCGAGGCCGGCGGAAACGATCCGGACAAGGTGGCGTTCATGCGCGCGGCCCACTGGCCGGACGACATCAAATTCAGCGCGGCCTACGACAAAGAGGACGAGCAGTGGTTTCCAGACGCGGACAAGATCACCGGGTACAGTGACATGGCCCGTCACAAGTACTGGCACTACAAGGACATCCCCTTCTCGATCCAGGGCGCGCTCGTACCTGCGCAGGCAAAGAAGCCGAATGCCCAGACACAGATCGCGGAGATGCGCAAACTGCTGGGTTCGGACGCCTCCGACGACGTGAAGTCGTACTCGCTGTCGTGGCTCAACCACCTAGTCGGTGACGTCCATCAGCCGCTCCACGCCGCAGCACGTTTCAGCCCCGCTCACAAAAAGGGCGATGTTGGCGGCAACAGCGTGGCCATCTGCGCCAGCTTCTGCACCAACCTGCACTCGTTCTGGGATGGGGCGGTGGGCGCGGCGAAGACCACCAAGGCTTCGATTCTCATGGCCCTCAATCTGCAGGAGCGGTTGAAGAAGCACCCACCCAACGCGGGTCAAGCGGCGAAATCGGACGAGAACGTGTGGATCAGCGAGAGCTCCGCACTCGCGCGCAAATTTGCCTACGCATCGCCCGTGGGGACGGGCACGGACTCCTCCACCTTGGACGCGACCTATGTCGCCAATGCCGGCTCCATCGCCGAAAAGCAGGTCGCGCTGGCGGGCGTGCGGCTGGCCAACCTGATCAATGCCAGCCTGAAATAGGGAGCGGCTTTCGGATGAGGCGGAAGGTCGGCTGCGTGAGTTCAATGCTGTGAACAGCGGCCATTGACCGGGCCGCACCGGTGCCAGCCCCACACCCGTGCCGGCAACGTCTGCAGCACCTCAAATTGCGGTCGCACGGGCCAGTCTTGGCAGCCGCACCGACGGTCGGCTTGAGAGCGCTGACCGTGAGTTCACAGGTCGACCGCGAACGGCCGCACCCGCTGCAAACTTGCCGCCCAACACGCTACGAAGCATCAGGCTGGTTCTGCTGCTCGCGGCGCAGGGTCCAAGCGAATGCTCCAGCCAACAGCCTCCCTCTCGGGTTTGGGGCGACTGACCTATTGACCGATGACTTCGGTACTTGAGCACGACGGGCACTTGAACCGGTGGTGGTGGCCATGCTGGCCACCGGCAAGCGTTCGTGTTCCGTGAGCGCCATCAGTGGCAGCGGAGAGCCCTGGGCGACCCGATGGTCTGTGTAGGGCTGGCGTGCATTGAAGGAGGCGGGCACTGGCGCCGCCCCTGAATGCCCCCCCGCCAGCAGCAGCGGCGTTCCGTCTCAAGGCCTGCAGCGCCAATGTGCCCTTCTCCTACAGGTACGGTCCTCGGGGCCCTCCTAGAGTCGGTGAACACAACCTTCCAGGAGTTCCCATGACATTCATTCTCTGGCTCGTGATCGGCGGACTGATCGGCTGGGTGGCCAGCATCATCATGCGCACCAACGACAAGCAAGGCATCTTTCTGAACATCGTCGTGGGCATCGTCGGCGCGCTGATCGGCGGGTGGCTGCTCGCACCGTTGTTCGGCACTGGAACCATCAACAGCAACGACTTCAGCATCGGCAGCCTGGCTGTGTCCCTGCTCGGCGCCGTGGTGCTGCTGGGCATTGTGAACTTCTTCCGCCGCGGCAGCATCCGCTGAGCACCGCACTTCCCAACGGCCGGCCATCGAGCGTGATGGCCTGACCGCCACCTACGGGGCTGAACCCGACGTGACAGTGCGTATCGCCACGTACAACATCAATGGAATGAACGCGCGGCTGCCGGTGCTGCTGCGCTGGCTGGAGCAGAGCCGGCCCGACATCGCCTGCCTGCAGGAGTTGAAGTCGCCGCAGGAGCGCTTCCCGCGCGAGGAACTCCGCGCACTCGGCTACGAGGCAGTCTGGCACGGGCAGAAGAGCTGGAACGGCGTGGCCGTCCTCGTGCGCGCGGCCAGCTTCGTCGAAGTCCGGCGCGGCCTGCCGGACGACCCGGACGATACCCAGAGCCGCTATCTTGAGGTCGATGTGGGCGAGCTGAAGGTGGCCTGCCTCTACCTGCCCAACGGCAATCCGGCCCCAGGCCCCAAGTACGACTACAAGCTGCGCTGGATGGCGCAGTTGATCCGGCATGCCGCACAGTTGCACGCCAGCGGTAAGCCGGTCGTGATGGTGGGCGACTACAACGTCATTCCGACGGGCCGCGACGTCTACAAACCCGAGCGTTGGGTGGATGACGCGCTGTTCCGCACCGAGACCCGGGCTGCCTTCGAACGCCTGATGTCGCAAGGCTGGACGGACGCGCTTCGGGCGCTGCATCCGGATCGGACGATCTACACCTTCTTCGACTACTTCAGGAATGCGTACCAACGAAACGCCGGCCTGCGCATCGACCACTTCCTGCTGAGCCCGGCCCTCGTCCCCCGCCTGCGTGCCGCTGACGTGGACCTCGACGTGCGCGGCTGGGAGAAGTCAAGCGACCACGTGCCGGTCTGGATCGAACTGGACTGAGGGGCGACCCTCAGCCCCGATGCGGCTCAGTCCAGCAGAGACTGGGGCACCTTGCCGCCATTCACGGCAATCTTGGCGAGCACCATCTTGTGCAGCCAGACGTTCATCTTGGCCGAGTCCTGCATCAGCTCTGGCGGGCAACGCAGCTCGACCGCCAGCTCCTTGCGGGCGTCGAGGCTGGCGTCGATGTCCAGCAGCTTTAGCAGGTCCACGATGGACGTGCGCCAGTTCAGCTTCTGAGGGTTGCTCGCGGCTCGCTTCTCCAGCTGGGCTTCGACGTCCACGATCCCTATCGGCGCCGGGCTGCCATCGGGCATCAACCCTGGTGCCGGGGCCGCCGCTGTCGCCGCTGGTGTAGCGCCAGGCGTCAGGTTCGGCGCGGCCTGCGGGGCGCTTGCTGCGGGCGGCGACGTCGGTGCAGCGGGCTGGGCGGCCTCACTTTGCTGCTTGCCGATGCCGAGTTTGTCGAGGATTTTGGAGAAGAAGCTCACGTCGGTTCCTTGGAGTGGGTTGAGCTTGAACAGTAGAGGACGCGTCTCGGGTGACCATCAGCGTGAACCGGCGGGCCACGTAGGATAACGACGCATCTGCACGGCGCGCGTGAGCATCCCCCTAATCCAAGTTCAGAAACAGAAACTCCTTTTGGATTCCAAGTGGATGGTTTAAGATGCCTCATGCCTTCCACACCCCAGCTGGCACCTGCCAAGCCACCGGACGAAAAGCTGACCTTGAACATCGGCTGCGTCGACCTCGGCCAGATCGACCTCCTCGTGCAGGAAGGCTTCTACGCCAACCGCAGCGACCTGATCCGCACGGCCATCCGCAACCAGATCGCGACGCACGCCGATGTCGTTCGCCAGGTCGTCACCCGCAAGAGCATCATGCTGGGCATCCAACAGTTCAGTGCGGCCGACCTGCAGCAGGTTCGCGAAGCCGGGGAGAAGCTGCAGATTCGCGTGCTGGGCCTGGCGGTCATCGCGACCGATGTCACGCCGGAGCTTGCGCTCGCGACCATCGAGTCGTTGACCGTGCTCGGCGCCCTCCACGCAAGTCCCGCCGTCAAGTCGGCGCTCGTCGGGCGGCTTCTGTAGCGCCGCCTGACCCCCTGAAAGTTCCCATGCATCCCCAGTTTGGCCAGTTGATGACTGACGCCACGGCGCTGACCCGCGCCGGCGATCTCAAGGCCGCGATGGCGGCCATCACCCAGGCGCTCAATCCCGGCGTTCGGGCAGCGCCCGCCGGGCCGGTGGCAGAGGGCGACGTGATCGACGTCGAGGCCCGCGTCATCGAGAACGACATGCCGCTGCCCCAGCCGAGTCGAACCGCAGGCGACGCAGCGCAGTTCGTCGCCGGCCACTTTGCCCACCGGGCCGGCGCCCGCGATTACAAGCTGTTCGTCCCCGCCGCGCACGCCGACAAGCCGCGCTCGCTGATCCTCATGCTGCACGGCTGCACGCAGAACCCCGACGACTTCGCCCGTGGCACGCGCATGAACGCCGTCGCCGCGGAGCACAACGCCCTCGTGCTGTATCCGGCGCAGTCACGGCCGGCCAATGCGCAGGGCTGCTGGAACTGGTTCAAGCACAACCACCAGGGCCGCAACCGCGGTGAGCCGGCGATCCTGGCCGACATGGCGCGGCAGATTGCCGCCAGCCATGGTGTCGATCCCGGCCGCATCTACGTGGCCGGCCTGTCCGCGGGCGGCGCGATGGCGGCCATCCTGGCGGAGACCCATCCCGACGTGTTCGCCGCCGCCGGCGTGCATTCCGGGCTGCCCGCGGGTGCCGCGCGCGATCTGCCGGGTGCACTGGCGGCGATGAAGGGGCAGGCGGCCGCCGCCGC
>APMI01001270.1_pt1 | contig 12048 bp, 10 predicted proteins | sample 667938 | NCBI WGS metagenome assembly APMI01 (sample SAMN01084076, study PRJNA167559) | wastewater metagenome | biome: Wastewater | place: Denmark: Ejby Moelle, Odense | collected 2011-11-28 | reverse complement strand
CCGCCACCGCGCATCGCGGGCGCACGGCGCCTTGTCCGTCCGGTCGGAATCGCCGCTGCACTTGCCGCGATGATCGCGCTCGGGTCGATCGCCTTCACGTCCGGCAACCGGACTGCCGGTTCCGACCGGACCCCGGTGGTCGTCGAGGGCGGCCCGCCGCACCTCCAGCGCTTCGGCGACGGAACGCTCGTCCTGCTGGGCGCCGCTAGCCTCGTCACGGCGAACCTCGACGACGTCGTCCACCAGCTGAAGATCGAGAGCGGCCGGGCGCGGTTCTACATCGCGGCATCGCCCGAACCCGTGCTCATCCTCGCCAATGGCCATCATGTGACGGCACGCGACGCCATCGTCGACGTGGCGATCGACGGCGAAGGCGTCCACGTGACCGCGATCGCAGGATCGGTGGACGTCGCCGGCGACGCCAGCGATGCCCCGCAGCCCCTGCGCGCCGGACAGATGATGCTGCTCGGTCACGAGGTCGGCGAGCCGGTCACGGCGCCCCAGTCTGCCTCTGACTGGCTGCCAGCGCGGCTCTCGTTCGACGCGACGCCGCTCGCCGATGTTGCCGCGGTCGCCAACGGGTTCGGCGGCAAGCCGCTCCGCTTCACGCCGGAAGCCCTTGGCCGCGCGGGCCTCACCGGCACGTTCGACGTGCGCGACACCGCCGCCCTGTCGCGAAAGATCGCTGCGGCGCTCGCACTGCGCGTAAGCGAGGACAAGGACGCGATTACGCTCCACCGGCCGTAGAAATTATTTTCCAGGGGCGAGGTGCCCAGCCGCGTCACCTCCCATCGAAGCCGGATCGCCGATGATCCGGCACGAAGGGGGATCCGGAGATGCACCATCTGAAATCGGCAAGCCTGATCGCATTGTCGATAGCGCTCGCCACACCGACCGGCGCCTCGGCGCAGGCCGCGCAGCGCTACGATATCGCCGCGCAGGACTTGTCCGCGGCGCTCAAGCTGTTCGCCGGGGTGTCGGGCCGCGAGGTGGTCGTCTCCAGCGACGTCGTCGCGGGCAAGCGCGCCCATGCGGCAACCGGCGACCTGAGCGCCGAGGCCGCGCTCGACCAGCTTCTGGTCGGAACCGGGCTGCGCGCCAGCGTCGTCGACGGCAGCTTCGTCATTCGCCCTACGGCGTTCGCCGAAGACACCGGTCCGAATGACTCGATCGTCGTGACCGGCACGCGCATTCGGGGCGCGGGTCCGGTCGGTTCCCCGGTCGTGATCATTGACCGCAAGGAGATCGATCGTAGCGGCCGCGCGACAGTTGCCGAGATGGCGCAGACCATTCCGCAAAACTTCGGTGGCGGCCAGAACGAAGCGACAGTCGGCACGACCGTCCGGAACGGAGCCAATGAAAACCAGTCATATGGATCAAGCATAAACCTGCGCGGCTTGGGTGCTGCATCGACCTTGATCCTCTTCGACGGCATCCGGCCGCCTTTGGCAGGCGCTAACGGAACGTTCGCCGACATCTCGCTACTACCGGCGACCGCGCTCGAGCGCATCGAACTGCTGACCGACGGCGCTTCGGCGATCTACGGATCGGACGCGGTTGCAGGGGTCGTCAATCTGCGTTTCCGCAACCGCTTCGAAGGCGTTGAGAGCCGGTTCAGAATCGCGAGCGCCGATGGCGACTACACCGATGTTCAGCTCGGCCAGCTCGCCGGAACGCGCTGGTCGACCGGCGGCGTCATGATCGCACTCGAATACAGCCATCGGGATACGCTACCCGCCAGCGCGCGCCGCTTCGTCAGCGAGGATCTGCGTCCGTTCGGCGGACCCGACAATCGTTCGCTCTACAGCGCACCGGGCACGATCATTGCCGCCGACGGCCGCATTTTCGGAATCCCTGCCGGGCAGGACGGAACGCGGCTGACGCCGGCGCAATTGATCCCCGCACAACAGAACCGGTTCGACCAGCAACAGCGGTATAGCCTGCTTCCCGAACAGGAAACGATGAGCGGCTACCTCGCAGTCGACCAGGAGATCGCTTCGAATGCATCGCTGTTCGTGCGGGCGCTCGTCGCGCGTCGCGAATATGCGGCGAATGTCTATAAATACGGCCAGTCGATGCTGACCGTCCCCGTAACCAACCCTTTCTACGTCGATCCGATCGGGACACGCCAGCCGATCCGCGTCCAGTACGACCTGCAGAACGATTTCGGCGCAGAGGGGATCAGGGGCGCGATCGATGCCTTAAGTGTCGTCGGCGGTCTCAAGGCGCGCCTTGCAGGCTGGACCATCGAGATCGACGGGACCTACGGACGCCAGCTGGAAAACAATTCCAACACGAACATCGTCAATACCGCGCGGCTCATGACGGCGCTTGCCGACACCAACCCTGTCACGGCGTTCAACGTCTTCGGCCCCGGCGGCAACAACAACCCGGCCACCATCGCGGCGATCCGGGGCGGTTATATCACACGCGCGGAGTCGCAGAGCTGGGGCGGCGCGATCCGCGTGGACGGCACCCTGATCACGCTGCCGGCGGGTGCGGCCAAGCTCGCGTTCGGGGTCGAGCGCCGCGACGACCGGCTCAGCTACGATATCACCACGGATCGGACCGCCACGATCCAGCGCGCGACGATCAACGGCCTGCCCGGACACCGTGTGGTCACTGCGGCCTATGGCGAACTGCTGCTGCCGCTCCTGTCCGATGCGGTCGCCGGTTGGTTCCCCGGCCAGCTCGAAGCATCGGTCGCCGGACGGGTCGAACGCTATACCGACGTCGGGGAAACCGCCAACCCGAAGCTTGGCGTCCAGTGGCACTTCCCGGGCGGATTCACGATGCGAGGCTCCTATGGAACCTCCTTTCGCGCGCCCTATTTCCGCGAACTCGTCGGCTCGGGACAAAACCTCTATCAGACCTTCGTCCTGCCAAATCCACAGTCCCCGACGGGGACAACGCCCGTTATCGTACTCTTCGGCTTTCCTGACGATCTCGGCCCGGAGCGCGCGAGAACGACCACGCTCGGCTTCGATTTCCGGCCATCCGCCGTCCCCGGACTGAGCGTCTCCGCAACCTGGTTTCGCATCGATTACCGCGACCGCATCGCAAGCGCGTCACTCGACCTGTTCAACTATTTCAACAAGCGCACGCTTTACGCCGGACTCATCCAGGATGCGCCGAGCGCCACGCTCGTCGCGAGCTATTACGCGAACCCGCTGTTCCGGAACCCGTCGAACATCGCACCGGGATCGATCGGCGCTATCGTCAACGGCTACACGATGAACCTGGCGCGCGTCGTTCTCAACGGGCTCGATTTCGACGTGGGATATACGCGCCCGGTGTTCGGCGGAACCGGTGCGGTTGGCATTGCCGGTACGCACTATGTCTCGATCGACCAGCAGGTCACGGCGAATGCGCCGTCGGCCGATGTCGCCGGGATGCTCGGCAGTCCATCGAAATTCCGGTTCACCGGGCGCGCCAATTGGGCGAACGATCGGATGGATATCGGGGCTGTGGTCAACTACACCGACAGCTACACCAACCAGCTTGTCACACCGTCTGCCGCCGTTCGCGCTCAAGTCACGGTCGATGCGCATATCGGCGTTTCGGTCCCGGTGTCGGACGGCCGCCGTCTCCGGCTCCAGCTCGCCGCGACGAACATATTCGACCGCGACCCGCCGTTCGTCGTCAATCCCACCGCGAACTCGACGCTTGGTTACGATCCCGAGCAGGCAAGCGCGATCGGCAGGCTCATCTCGTTGCAGGCGATCATGTCATGGTAATGCTTGCGCCGGTCCTTGCCGTTGCGACGGCATTGGCCGGCGGTACGGTCGTCGGTCCCGAACGCGATCCGGCGAACGACGCTCTGCCGACGGTGCGCGACATCGTCGAGACCGCCGACATTTCCGGTCTGGCCATTTCGCCCGATGGCCGGTGGCTCGCGTTTCGTATCGCCCGGCCGTCGATCGAACGGAACGACTATGACATCGGCTGGTACGTCGTGCCAGCCAACGGATCGGCCCCCGCGCGCAGGATCGCGGGGGGCGGCAAGGCGCAATTCACCGACGCCGGAATTCTCGCGGTCCAGACGCCGCTGTGGTCGCCCGACAGCAGCGCTCTCTATTTTCTCGCCGTCAGCGAAGGGGGTTCGCAGGTCTGGATAGCGCGGACCGACCGTGCCGATGCGCGGCGCGTGACCACAGATCCGGGCAATATTGTCGATTTCGTGGTCGGCGCCGACGGACGCACGATCAGCTATCGCGCTGGCGCGACGCGCGATGCAATCGCGGACGCGTCTCGCGAGGCGCGCGAGAACGGGACGCTGATCGATCCGACGGTCGATATTGCCCAGCCGTTGGCGGGGGTGACGACGCTCAGCGGAGAGCGAGTCATGCACCGGTTTACCGGCCGCTGGTTCAGCCGCGGACCGCTGCTTTGGGACGCGCCGATCCGCAGCATGTCGATCGACATCACGACCGGGGCAACGGTGCAGCTGCCGGGCACCGAAACGCCGCCGGCGCCATCTGCGGCCAGCGCGCGCGTCGCGCTCTCGATCACGGGAGACCGGGCGGAAGTCGTGTCGGATGCAGATGGCCGCAGGATCACGATCACGCGCGCTTCTGGCGCACGCATTGCCTGCGGCGTCTCGCTCTGCCGTGACGGCACGGTCCGCTCGGCACGCTGGCTGCCCGGGAAGGATGCACTGATCTTGAATGTTCGGCGCGGACCGCGCGGCGATGCCTATCATCGCTGGGCGATCGGCTCGTCGGGGACGACGATCGTCGCGCAGAGCCAGGATGCCCTCGACGGGGGACGGCCGAACGATGGCGGATGCGTCGTCTCCGTCGCCGCGTTGTTCTGCGTACAGGCAAGCGCGGCATCGCCGCCCAGGCTGGTCAGGATCGCGTTCGGCGAGCGGCGCATCGCAACGCTCGACGATCCAAATCACGCCTTGCGCTCACGCATGTCGGTGACCGCTCAAGCGATGGCATGGCAGGATGCCCGGGGCCGGAATTTCTCCGGCGTCCTGCTGTCTCCGCGGAGTGCGGCGCAACGAGCACCGCTGGTGATCGACTATTATCACTGCGGTGGATTTCTGCGCGGCGGCGTCGGAACAGAACTTCCGATCCTGCCACTCGCCGCACGGGGAACCCGTGTCCTGTGCATCGAGGAGTTCACGGTTCCGGGTCCGCAGGACGCGGTTCGAAACTACACCAATGCCCTTGAGGGCGTCCGCGCGGCGGTTGACATGCTTGCGGCGCGCGGCCTGATCGATCGCCGCCGCGTCGGAATGGCCGGTCTGAGCTTCGGCAGCGAGATAACGATGTGGACGGCGCTCCATTCGGATCTGCTCGCAGCCGCATCGATCGCGTCGTTCCAGCTCGAGGACAGCTATTTCTGGCCCAACGCACTCCCCGGCCGCGATGTGCCCGATATTCTTTCCAGGGTCTGGGGTCTCGGCAATCCCGACATCGATCCGGCCAGCTGGGACAGGGTGTCGCCGGCGCGCAATACGGCGCGGCTGAATGTCCCGCTTCTTATGCAGTTGCCGGAAAGCGAAGCGCGCTGGTCGTCGCAGCTTCACGCACGTTTGCAACGGGCCGGGAAACCTGTCGAACTCTACGGCTTTGCCGACGAACCCCACATCCTGACCCAGCCGCGCCACCAGGCGGCGTCATTCGCCCGCACCCTCGATTGGTTCCGGTTCTGGCTTTCAGACGAGATCGATCCGGATCCTGTGAAGGCCGCGCAATTTGTACGATGGCAGAGCTTGCGCCGACGATTGGGCGTCGTGGTCAAAAGCTGACAAGCCGCGTTGTGATCGCTCCAAGGCTGGCGTTCGAGGTGGAGAACCAGAAATTTGGGATTCCGACGATCCGTGAAACCTTGTCGCCGCCCGCCTTTTTCTGACCAGTGCTGGCGGAGCGGGTCGATACGCTACTCGCTCACAAGGTTGTGATACCGCCGTGGCTGCGTCACGCTCACCTCAATCATCTCGTGAGCGCGCCATGGTCCACCTGGCCTGGGAGGACGATTAGGTAGCGTGGGACAAGGCGTCGATCACTTTGCACTCGGCGACGATGCCGGCAGTGCATTTCCCGCTCCATTGAATGATCTCGGCACGAAGCGCGGTAAAGTCGGCGAGCTTGCGGTCGATCACCTCGATGTGGCGCGTGGCTATCGCGCACGCCTCTGCACATGATCCGTCCGGGTCGTCTGTGAGACGCAGAAGCGCGCGCACTTGGTCGAGCGTGAAGCCTAGGTCGCGCGATCGTTTGACAAACGACAGACGATTGAGCTGAATCTCATCGTATACCCGATAATTTCCACCGCTGCGCGAGGGTGTGCCAATCAGACCTTCCGCCTCGTAGAAGCGCACGGTCTCGATCTTGAGCCCGGTCCGCTTAGCGATCTCGCCGATTTTCATATGAGGTCCTTGACCCTCTAGTTGGATGAGGGTTCATATAGTGCGTCCGACGCGCGAAACGAGGCAAAAGTGGCGGACGACTGCTGTTCAAGAAAGGGCGACACGATCGCCGAGCTCGGCCGCAAAGCTGACCAGCGGCGCGTGCTCATCGTGGTCATGGCCATCAACTTCGTGATGTTCGTCGCCGAGTTTGGCGGAGGTGTGTTCGCGCGCTCGTCGGCGCTGATGGCGGATTCGGTCGATATGCTCGGCGATGCAGTCGTCTATGCACTGAGCCTCTACGCACTCAATCGCGGCCCGCGTTGGGAAGCCGGCGCAGCACTTGCCAAGGGCGGGATCATCCTTGTGTTCGGCGTCGCTGTTATCGTCGAGATCGCCGACAAGATTGTGAACGGCGTGCCGCCCTCGTCCTCGATTATGCTAGCATTCGGCAGCATCGCACTTGTCGCCAACCTGACATGTCTTGCGCTGTTGTGGCGGTTCCGGTCCCAGAACGTGAATATGTCGAGCACGTTCGAGTGCTCGCGCAACGACGTTGCGTCCAACGTCGGGGTGCTGGTCGCGGCCAGCCTGGTGGCGACGACCGGCGCGGCATGGCCGGACATTGCCGTCGGCGGCGTGATCGCGATCATCTTCCTGCGTTCGGCATGGCGCGTCCTGTCGGAAGCGATCCCGGCGTGGCGCGGGGCGCGGCCGGTCGATCCCGAGGTGCTGCGATGAGACTGCGACTGTCAACGCGTACGACCTGGCTCAAAATAGCTTTCGGCGGCGGGAAATATGAACACTCGAGCGGGGAAGCGTCGAAGTGAGGCCGACCATCCTCATCGCAAAGCTGCTGCACGTCGTCCGGCGTCCAGCAGCGAGGCGTGCGCCTTCCGAACAAGCCGGCCAGGCTAGGGCAGACCAAAAAGCTGCAGCCGACCGGCGTTGCAGACTCACCGCCTGGCGCAGGTTCGGCGATCCAGCTGCGCAACTCACTCGTAAGGACAGCCCGATGGCGAAAGTATCACGCAAAGCGTCCCTTTCCCTGATACCGATAGCCGCATTGCTTTCTGGCTGTATTTCAGGCCCGCCGGTCAGCTTACCGATCCAAGCTGTGCCGACGAAGCGACTGAGTATCTACTGGACGCACGCCTACAATTACAAAGGGGGTATATTGATAACAGGGCAGGTTCGTCCGCGGCCGTTAGACTTCGGGCCATTCTGGGGACACCTTCACATTCAGGCTGAGTTCCACCAGGGGCGAGCTCCCCTGGTCGTCGACTCCGGGTTTGGCACGATCTCGCGGCGCGGGAGCAGATCGGCGTCGTTTACGGCACTGCTCCGAGTTTCTGACCCCGCCGCGATCAAGTCGGTAAGAATAGAGTATCGAACCGAGCGCGACGCTCCTGAGACGGAAGTCGGCTGAGCGTGCATTGGGCGCGCAGTGTGATGACGCAACGCATCCGTTCGCCATTTGCCCGGCGCAATATCAACGAAGGTCCCGCCATCAATAGTGCGCGATCGATCGCGCCCAGAGCTCGGCATCTGCGAACTCAAACAGCCGGATGTACCTTGCCTCCTTGTCGGCCGACGCGCGCAACGCTGCCCACACCGCCGCCTCGTCGATCAGTCCGTGCGATGCAAGGACGCCGCCTTCGAGAAGCGCAAGCAAGGTCTCGCGGTACGTATCGAAGACCGGCGCGAGCGTCGATGCCAGACTTCCCTTCCCTCGCCGCGCGATGATTTCGGGTGGGAGCAGGTCTGCGAAGGCGCGCCGCGCAACCGCGCGGTCGCATCCTCCCGCGATCCATTGCCAGCTTGGGATCGCAAGACAGGTTTCCATGACGGGTTGGGCCATCAAAGGCGCGACTGTCGGGACGGCGACCATCCGGTCGTATCCGTCGAGAAACGGTAAGATTCGCAGCAATGCCGTGACGTGCGCGCGCTTGCCGGGAAGTGCATCTGCGGGGGCCTCGAGCCAGGGGTGCCCCGCAAAGTTCACCTCTGCGCCAGAACCGAGCAACCGCGTTGCGCCACGCCACGGCACTGGGGTGTTGCGCGCGCGCAAAAACTGCCGCCAGGCATGACCGGCCGCCGACGTCAGGCTCTCCTCGCCAAGCGTGGCGACGTCGCGCAACGTCGCCCACGCCTGGCGCGCCCCTGACTGCCTCCAGGCATCGACGACGGGTGCCGCGGACCGGACCGTGCAGAAGACATTGTCACCGCCGCCGCCCGTGAAGATCGCATCGGCGTGCGCCTCATTCGCCGCCCGCGCCAGCACGGTGTCAATTCCCGCCAGCCCCGAGAAGCCACCCGGGTTGGGCCTCAGCGCCGCGGGGGGATGCGATGGGTCAATTCCGACCTCGTCGAGCGCAATCTCGCGAAGACCCACTCCACAACGCAGTGCCACCGCCCTGGCGAAATGACGTTCGTCTCCGTCTGCTCGATCGGTTGCGAACGTCGTCGCCGACCACGCAGGATGCCCCTTGACCGCCGCAGCGACGATCGACGAGTCCAGCCCACCGGAGAGTTCCAGATGAACACGGTCGAACGCTCTGCCCCATGTTCCGACACAACGCATGACAGTGTCCCGCACCGCCTCCGTCGCGATGGCGGGCATGACCGGTGCGTCGTCGGTAAAGTCCCAGGGCGACCACAATTGCGTTGCGGCAACATCCGCGCCGAAGGTCAAGCGACTCCCCGGTACGATTTCCGCGACCCCTGCGATGCAGGATGCCGCGATCCGGAGTGACGGATAGCGCAGACGGTGCGCAAGGGCATCCCATGCGATCCGGTCGAGCGCGAAGCCGGCTCGCCGTGCGAGCGCCACGTCCGAAAACACGATATCGAGATCGTCGGTGCGCGACCAATAGCTGGGCACGCTTGCGGACGGATCGCGGATAACGTCGAGGTTCAACCCTTCCCCGGCTATTACCGCGATATAACCGCCCCAGAAATTCCGCAGAAGGTATCGACCGCGATCGGCCGCGATCGAATAGCCTTCGCCGGTCGTCAGGCGGGTGACGCGACTGTCGTCCGATCGGCGGAAAAGCGGTCCGACGACCGCGCACTCTGCTGGCGCGTGCGAAACCACTTGAGCGTCGCGGGGAACCAGCAGTGTCGTGGTGGCGATCTTCGTTGGTTCGAAGTCATTCACCAAATCGCCGACGATGCGGGTGATCTGGCGCTGCCCATCCTCGCCGCGCGGACGAAGGAGAAGATAGCGCGCGATCACAGTCGGAATACCGGAACGAATTCGGCGATGCGTTCGACGCGGTCGGACAGGACGTGGGAAGGTGTCTGAACCCATGCATGGGCCGCGAAAGGCGCTAGCCGAACCCCGAAAACCAGATCGTGTACGACCCTTCGCGCGACGAGCATTCGGTTCAGGCTGAAGGATTCAAGCATGCACGCGCGATCGACAGGAACCCAGGCACGCACGGCCGCAAATTTCTGCGCGACCACGATCGCAAGCGCATCGTCCTGCGCGTTCGTCTGCTGATCCCTGCAAGCGCGCGCGCGAGTCACGGTTTGCGAAAGGGACCGGCGCGCAAGGCCAGCCCGTGTGCCGAGAAGCGCAGAACTGACGGCAAATACAGTTGGGGCACGTCGCCCTGCCTGCGGCCCGATCTCGAGTGCGCTTTCCGCAGCCCGTTCAAGTGCGACCGGCGCAATTCGATCGCCCGGCGCGGTGCTGATCAGACCCTCGCGCGCCAGCGACGCAACAATAGGCTCGGGCGCAACCAGACCGTTCTCCAGCCGCGCCAGTGTTTCACTCAGCTCCGCGCTAAGCAAGCGGTAGCGATCGCGTACGAGATCGAGCACGATCGCCCGGCCATTGGAGAGGCCGTAGGATATCCCGGGAGCGAGCGAGTAAACCATAACGTTGGCGAAAGGCGCGCGAGGCGAGGCTCGCGCGCCCTCGCTGCTCAGTCGTCGGAAATGCCAGACAGCTTCACATTGTAACCGATCCCCTCGAACACGACGATGTCCGAGCCTTCGGTTTCGATGCTGGCAGTGCCGAGGTCGATGACCTCGATTTCGTCACAACGGTCCATGGTACTTCTCCTCGAATCCGGTCGCCGCATGCGGCCGGTTCAAGGAAGGCTAGCCAGCGCTCCGCGTATAAAAATCTTATAATCGAATTACATTCAGATTGTTTTTCGGCGCTGGGTTTCACGCAGACTGGCGTGTCGGCAGCATGGCTGCAATGACGGCGACAGCACGAACTCGCCGTCGAAAATGTCGGGTCACCAAGATCTGCGCCTGGCCCCAGGATCGATCATCGATCGCCGACGCCAGGAGCGGGAGGTCTGCGCCGTCGCCGATCACCTCCAGTTCGGTCGCGCGCAACATCTGGCTTCGATCGTTGAGATTGGCGATCGCGGCGCGGTGCTCCTGGTTAGGCGATTGCGCAGCGATTTCGGACAGCATCCGGCCGAAGTCTGCCGGTTGCGATCGTGGGACGGTGTCGGAACGCAAGCCGCGGGCTTTACGGGCACCGCGAAGGACCACCGTCACGAGTTCCAGGCTCCAGGAATAGAGATCGCGCAGCGTCGTCTCGGTCATCACGGGCACGCTGAAACCTTCGTGCTGCCAGCTTTCGACCACGCGTTCGCCGGTCAGTCTGTGAAGAGCTTCGCGAACAGGCGTAATGCTCGCCGAGAATTCCGCGGTCATGCGCGCAGGATCGAGACGATCGCCTGGCACGAAGACACCTGACATAATCTGATCCTTCAATGTCAGGTACACTCGCGCCATCGTTCCGCCGGGACTCATTGCTCCCGGACCGTAAGGGCTTCCCGCTGCCCGGCAACATGCTGCGCTAGAAGAAGGGCCTGATCCGGCCGCAGTGCGTCGGTGGCCGCGATCTGCTCCGGCAATTCGCCTTTCAACAAAATGGAAGGACATTGTCCCTCGAAGTTCCCAAGGTTGGGACGATGCTGGCGGTATCCGACAAGCGCCGCGAGCTCGGGCGAGAAGTGTTTTGCGACCTCGGGCGGATAGGCAAGCCACGGGTTCTCGTAAGGTTTGAGCCACCCAAGGGAATAGCTCACGACGATCGCACGTCGGGGGGCATCGCTGACGTTGGCGCCACCGCCGTGAAGCGTCGATCCGAGAAACAGGATCGCGTCGCCCGGCCCGCACTGGGCCACCACGGGGTCTGCTGTCACGGGCGCTGGATCGAGCGCGGCTGCCCCGTGCGAATGTTGCCAGATCAGCGTTGCTCCATTTTCGAAGGTAAATGGATCAAGCGGCCACATTATGTTCAGCAGATATTCGCGCTCGCCGATATCGCCGCGCCACATATCTTGGTCGCGGTGGGCAAGCTGTGCCAGCGCGCCGGGATGAATGGCGATCGCCTGCGCGAGGTTGAGCTGGATGCAATCGCACCATGGCCCGAGCACATCCTCGGCGATCCCGAGAATTTTCGGATGTTCGATGATCGATCGCACATGCTGCGATCTCAACAATAATCGGCCGAAGCGTTTAGTCCGTTCGCCGTAGAAATCGCCTGTGCAAAATGGAGTTTGTACGAAGTCTGGCGCCAACTCCTCGGCAATGCGTGCAATTAGTCGTGCGGTCGATGATGGAGGGAATGATGCAATAGCCCGTCGCGGACAGAATATCGGACCAGGCGATTGCAGGCGTTGCCGCGACAGCGTTATTTCTCACAGCATTCA
>APMI01017381.1_pt1 | contig 12057 bp, 7 predicted proteins | sample 667938 | NCBI WGS metagenome assembly APMI01 (sample SAMN01084076, study PRJNA167559) | wastewater metagenome | biome: Wastewater | place: Denmark: Ejby Moelle, Odense | collected 2011-11-28 | reverse complement strand
TCCGCCGAAACCGACCTCGAAGAAGTAGTAAGGCAATTGTAAATATTTCCTGCGGCCTCCCCACAAAGCAGCTTCAGCACTTCCAAACCTACCTGGCAGCACCCAGCTTATTTTTTTACGCACTTTTTGAATCCATCAAACACTGTTCCACACTGCATTACAACGATGCAGCGCTTTGCAGCGCCCCTTGCAGCCCATTGCAGCGGCAAATGTTTGCAACCGCCTTTTGAGCAGGCTTACTTTGTTCAAAAATCAAGCATGCAGGTTTTTGCACTTTTAAAAAGACACTGGTGGGGCATATTGTTCCTGGCGGGCTTGCTGGCCCTGGTCCTTTTTACATGGGAGGCCCAGCAAAAAGTGAACAGGCTGGAACAAAAGATCAAAGACCCTTCTCCGGAAAATCAAAAAACAACACTACTGCATATGAAAATATTTTTGTTGCTGCTGGCTGCACTGCTACCGGCCCCTTTACTGGATGCCCAAACGCTCAACATTCATCCCGGAACTTCCCTGGTGATGAAAGGAAATGTTCAACTGGTACTAAGGGATGTTTCGATCGTAAACAATGGCGTACTGCATGCCGGCACCGGCACCGTTAAGTTTACCGGTTACAAAGACAGTTCGGCTTCCTTTTTTGCCGGTAATCCCACTACACTCTATAATTTATCCATTGACAAGACTGCCTATGGAACGGCACTAACCACGCCCGTATCAGTCAGGAATGTACTTGGGGTGTATGGCGGCCAGCTATTCACCGATAGCAACCTGGTTTTGAAATCTGCTGCTGATCTTACTGCACGGGTAGATGTGATACCAGCGGCGGCCGGGATCATTGGCAAATCCATCGTGGAAAGGTATTTTCCCAACCGGCGTTCCTGGCGCCTTGTAACAGCTCCTGTAACGGCTGCACCAACCATCTTTGATTCCTGGCAAAACAAAGCTGTTTATTTACCGGGCATCAATACCTGCATCACCGGGCCCAATCCCTCCGGCCCCGCCGGTAATGGGCTTGATGCCAGTCCGCAAAACAACGCCTCCATGAAAACATGGAACTATGCTACCCAGTTGCTGGAACCCTTACTCAATACAAAAACGCCGCTATCTGCCGGCAACAATGGCAGTGCTGATAATACCGGCTATTTTTTGTTTGTAAGGGGCGACAGGGACATCAATAATTTCATCATCCCCAATTCCAATAATACCACACTTATCTGCAATGGCAAATTGCAAACAGGTACGCAGAGTTTTACAGCAGCAACAATACCTGGTGCAGTAACATTGATCGGCAATCCATTTGCTTCGCCGGTTGATTTTAATGCTGTTGCCGGCAACAACCTGGTTAAGCGGTTCTATGTATGGGACCCAACCTTAAACATTGTTGGAGGATATGTAATGCTCGATGATCTTGACAATGACGGGCTGTTTACAAAATCGATCGCTGCCTCACAACAGGACAATCAGCTGCAAAGCGGGCAGGCGTTTTTTGTGCAAACCCTCAATAATGGCCCAGCCTCCGTAGTTTTTCCTGAAACCTGCAAATCAGCCGCCGGCAGCAATGCCCTGTTCAGGCCTTCTTCTCCTGCGGCGCTGCAAACCATCCGCATTGTCCTGAACAGGATGGCGGCAGACAGCAGCATGTATTTTACAGATGCAACCCTGCTGGAATGCAGTGATGCATTCAGCGACAGCGTTGACCTGAATGACGCCGTTAAATTCAGCAACATCAATGAAAATATCGGGCTTCAGCGCTATGGCCAGGTATTAACGGCTGAAAGAAGGCCAATACTGAAAAACAATGACACGATCTTTTTAAAGATCAACCGCACCACGCCGGGAAATTATCAATTTGTAATAAGTACCGCTGCCATCAATGATGTTTCACTTCAGGCATGGTTGGAAGACGGCTACCTGCAAAGCAGGCAGGAAATTGATCTTTCCAATACCAGTGTAATTGATTTTACAATTGATGGCAATGCTGCATCTGCGGCACCGGCAAGATTCAGGATCGTATTCCGCCGGCTGCAGGTATTACCGGTAACTTTTATCAGTGTAACTGCCCGGGACCATAAAGACCGTGTAGATATCGAATGGCGGGTTGCAAATGAATGGTCACTCACCCACTACGAAATTGAGCACTCTGTTGATGCAAACAATTTTATCCGCATCGGCACACAGGCCGTTGCTGGTAATGACGGCGCCGCACATCTTTACCAGTTTGCAGACCCAGCCCGGTTGCCGGGTAATAATTTTTACAGGATAAAAGCATACGATGCCGGAGGAAATATTACCAGCAGCACCATTGTCAATGTGTTCATCAACGATAAAAATAAACGTCTCAGCATTTACCCGAATCCTGTGCAAAACAACTTCATTCATGTGTACCTGGGTGATCATGCACCCGGAACCTGCCAGGTGAGATTGTACAACAGTTCTGCCCAATTGCTGCATGCAGGAACAATCGGGACCGGCACACCTGGCACTGCCATTACGTTAAAGCCGGAAAACATCTTACCTGCAGGCATTTACCAGTTAGAAATCATTTACACAGATAACAAAAAGGAAATCCGGCAATTCATTGTTGCCAATTAATTGATACAGCATGTTAAAAACTATTTTTATGAAACACAAACCTGTTCTTGTTTTTATGTTGATGCTATTGATCTCAACAGCCCTAACGGCACAGAATATTGCGATCAATGACAATGGCGCCACGCCCGACACCAGTGCAATGCTTGACATCAGCAGTACTACCAAAGGTTTTCTTCCGCCAAGAATGACACTGGCACAACGCAACCTGATTCCCTCACCGGCGGATGGCTTGATGGTGTACAGCATTGACGACAGCAGTTATTATTTTTATAAAAATGGATGGAATAAATTTTCGAGAAGCGCCGAAGCCTGGGGATTAAGTGGCAATTCGGGAATTAATGCAGCTTCACAATTTATCGGCACTACCGATCTAAAGCCACTTATTTTTAAGGTGAACAATTACAATGGCGGGCAGCTCCATCCACAAACCGGCAACACGGCATTGGGACCACAAAGTTTAGATTCTAACACTACCGGCACAGGCAATACAGCGCTTGGCCTGCTGGCCGGCGCCGCCAATAAAACAGGCAGTGGCAATACATTCATCGGTTCAAATGCAGATGCACTGAGCAGTGACCTGGTAAATGCAACAGCCATTGGTGCCAATGCAAAAGTTGGGCAAAGCAATAGCATCATACTAGGAAACAGCAGTACGAAGATTGGGCTTGGCACAACTGCTCCCGGATCAGTTGGCATTGTTTCCACTCATTTTGAGATCGCCGATGAGGATGGGACGAACAGCGATTTCCAAATGCGGGTTGCCTCCTCCGGGTACCCATTGACGAACCTGCTGGCATCTGCTGGTTCTTTATCGGCCCCTTCCAGTCTTGCCGGAAACAAACCAACCGGTATATTGCAAAGCGGGTATTACTCCGGCGGCAGCTATAAAAATGCTTCCGGCATCATTTTCAGCAGCGGTGATAACCCTAACGGATACTCGCCTGGCAAAATCCAGCTATATACAAGGGCAGACAGCACTACATCGGTTACCAATACCTTCACGATGAATGAACGCGGCAATGTCGGCATCGGAACTGCAACCCCCAATGCACCGCTGCAGTTCAGCAATACTTCTAAAAACCGGAAAATTGTATTGTATGATGCCAATAACAACGACCACCAGTTCTATGGGTTTGGTATCAATACCAATATGATCCGTTACCAAACAGACAGTCCGGGCAGCGATCATGTATTTTTTGCAGCTGCTTCCTCCAGCGCTTCGGGTGAATTATTCAGGATCAAAGGAAACGGCAGAATTGGCGTAGGTGTTGCAAAACCATACACCCTGTTTTCCAATCTTGATTCTAATGTGCTTGGCGGAGATGGAATCGGCATGGGAAGCAAGTCCTTGTCCTGGGGGATAGACGTACAGGGATATGTTCAGGGGCTCTACAACCGGCACACCGGTTTAGGGGGGAACGGGCTGTCAGTAAAAATTGCCGGTACTGCTGCAAACAATACGCTGCTGGATCTTTGTACAGCGCCTTATGCAACCGCCCCCGCCAACTCTGTAATGATCGTTCGGGGAAACGGGAATGTGGGTATAAATACCGGAACGCCACAGCAAAAGCTGGATGTAGCAGGCAATGTGAAAATCAGGGACAGCATTGCAGTGGGCATCGTTGCTCCCCATGCACCGCTGCATTTTTCCAATGCGCTGCAAAACCGTAAGATCGTGTTACTGGAAACTGCAAATGACGATCATCAGTTTTTTGGTTTCGGCATTAACAGCAGCATATTGCGTTACCAAACATCTACTACGGCAAGCGACCATGTTTTTTATGCAGGAAGTTCGGCAACAACTTCTAACGAACTGGTGCGGATAAAGGGCAATGGCAAAGTTGGCATCAGCAACGCCGCCCCTGTTTCCCTGCTGTGCAACACCAATTTGAATATCATCGCAGCAGGTGGTGTAGGCATCAATACAAATTCGTTTAGTTGGTCAACAAACGAGGTCGGCTATGCACAGGCATTGTACAATGGATCCCTGAGCTCGAACAGCAATGGTTTATGCATCAAGATCGCCAATAGTACCAGCAGTGCCAGGATACTTGACCTTTCAACAGGCCCTACTCAAAATGCCGCAGGCACATCTGTGTTATTGGTAAGAGGCGATGGCAATATTGGTATCAATACCACAACGCCGGCAGAAAAGCTCAGCGTAAACGGAGCCGTAACCATTGCAAGTGGCGGGTATGCCGTGATTACTAACGGTGACGCAACACCTGTTCCGGCCGGCGGGGCCGGAACCATTGTGTTTTCCAGCAGTCATTTTTTTGGATGGAATGGCACACAATGGAAGCAACTTGATAATTGATAAAATCTGCAAGAAACAGGAATAGTAAACGGGCTGCAAATACTCCTGTAAAAACTGGCCTGCCGGCTTCGTTCAACGGGTTCAAACATTCAAAATAATACATACCTGTTGCTAACAGGATTTTATTTGCCGTTGTACAATCCATCTAAAATCCATGTCTTTTGTTGCAATAGCTTCTATATTTGCCCAATGAAAAAAATCGGCATTCTTGGTGGAGGCCAGTTAGGGCGCATGCTGTTGCAGGCGGCAGCCAACTACCCCGTTGAAACTTTTGTAATGGAGAACGACCCGGAATGTCCTGCTGCCCACTTGTGCAATCATTTTACCAAGGGTGATATCACCAACTACAATGATGTGTACCAGTTTGGAAAAGGCCTTGAGGCGCTTACGATCGAAATAGAAAGTGTGAATGCCGATGCGCTGGAGCAACTGGAAAAAGAAGGTGTGAAGATCTATCCAAAACCAGCCGCCCTGAAGACGATCAAAAATAAAATTTTACAAAAGCAGTTCTATAAAAACAACCAGGTGCCAACCAGCGATTTTGTGATCACCGGCAATGCAGCCGCACTGCATGAGCACAGTGATTTTTTGCCGGCCGTGCATAAATTGGGCGAAGGCGGCTATGACGGCAGGGGTGTCCAGATCATCAAAACGGCAGCAGATCTTTCTCTTGGTTTTGATGCACCCGCCGTGTTGGAAAAAATGGTACCCATTGCAAAAGAGATCGCCATGATCGTGGCGGTGGATGATAAGTACGACATGGTCTTTTATCCTCCCGTGGATATGGTATTTGACCATGAACTTAATTTACTGAGCCACCAGGTTAGCCCGGCAGTATTGCCGGATAAAACGTTCTGGAAAGTGGAAGCGATCGCCATTGCTGTAGTAAAGGCGTTCAAAAGTCCGGGCATTTTTGCGGTGGAATTATTTATAGACAAGAATGGGGAAGTGTATGTGAATGAAACGGCACCCAGGGTTCACAACAGCGGTCATCACAGTATCGAAGCAAATTATTCTTCGCAGTTCGACATGCTGTGGCGCATCATGCTCAACTATCCGTTGGGAAATACAGAACATATTATGCCGGCGGCCATTGTTAACATATTGGGGGCTGAAGGTTATAGCGGACCAGCTTTTTATGAGGGCCTGGAAGCCGTAATGAAAATACCGAACTGCTTTGTACACATCTATGGTAAAAGCCACACCAAACCCGGTAGAAAAATGGGACATGTAACGATCATGAGCAGGGAAAAACAGGAACTCATTCACCAGGTGAACCGCATCAAACACACGCTAAAAGTGATCAGCCGGTAAATTACTGCAGCATACTTGCAATACGCATCAATTCTGTTTCAGAGAACTTGGCTGCATAGCCCAGGTTGATCAAACGATACCCTGATTCTTCAAAACTCTGCTGTGCATTCTTTACTTCAACGATCGTGGCCTGCCGCAATTGAAAACGCTGCAATACAAGATCAAGTAACTGTGCGGATAATTGATAATTGTTCTGTTCTGTTTCTAATTGTTTTATGGCACTGGTATAAGCCTGGTAAGTTTTTACGGCCTGTGCGGTATAGTCTCTTATCAATACGGATCGCTGCAATCCTGCACTGTTAACGGCAATGGAAGCAGCCTGTTCCTGGCGTTTGTAGGAAGAACCATTGTAAATAGGAATGCCGATGCTTACACCAATAACAGGACCATAACTCTGGTTTAGCAATATCTGCCCGGCACCTGCATTGTTCCGGCTGAAATTATATCCTGTGGTTGCCCGAATAGACGGGTAGCGCTGTGCGGCAGTTTCCTTTACAATTTGCTGACTGATGGAAACCTCATCCTGTGCAGCTGCGATATCAGGGTTTTGATCGAGCCGGTTAAGAATGGTGGAGAAGTCAATTTTGTTGTTCACAACAATGCTATCCAGTATAACGATGCTGCTGTCTGTTTTTAAGGTGAGTAGCCGAAGCAATTCTGTTTTTGATTGAGCGATCACCAGTTCCTGTGCCTGTTGCTGTTGTACCAGTGAGTTCAGGTCGATCTGTGATTGAAAGAGATCAGCATTGTTGGCAAGACCAACCTGCTGGCTTGCTTTTACAATTTCCAGCCGCTGTTTGGCTGCTTCGATAGAGCGGTCAATTGTTTTCATGTAACCCTGCTGACGAACCACGTCATAATAAGCATTGCTCACATCTGCAATGATATTCTGTACCTGCGAATTCAGTACTTTCATACTTTGCTGTTGCAGGATCGCCAGTCTTTTTTTTGTGGCCACTACCCTGCCGCCATTGAATAACAAAATACTGCCGGTAACATTGGCGGTAAGTGCATTGGCTGCTGCATTATTGCGTTGTATGCTTACGCCGGTGTTGAGTTTCTGATTCACACTGGTGATCTGTTCATTGTCATTCAGTGCGCCTGTTACCAGCGGAAGGCCGCCGGCATACCCGTAATTGTTATAGATACTGTCTGTACTGATCCTGTTATTGACCAATTGTATATCCAGGCTGTTCTTAAGCGCTGTATTGATTGCCTGCCGTAGCGGCAGGGGCTGCTGTGCTTTCACACACACCGAAGCAAAGAGCAGCAGGAAGAGGCTGTATTTTTTCATTGTTCTTATAAATATTGCTGCGATTGCAGCGTGCGTTTTTATTGTTGTACCAACAGGTGCCTTTTAATCCATTCTGTATAGTAGATATCATATCACCGGTTGAGTCATCATTCTACGATATCTACTTTACCTGCATCATGTTTGCCTGAAAGGAAAGTATATACAGCAGGTATCACCAGCAATGTTAATAACAATGAGAACAGGATACCGCCTACGATCACAATCCCCAGCGGGATACGGCTGGTAGAACCTGCGCCCAAACTTAAAGCGATGGGCAATGCACCCAGTGATGTTGCAAGACTCGTCATTAATATCGGCCTCAACCTTTGTGATGCCGCTTCCGTTACCGCTTTAAAACGATCGAGGCCCTGCTCCCTTTTTTGATTGGCAAATTCAACGATCAATATTCCATTCTTTGTTACAAGGCCGATGAGCATGATCATCCCGATCTCAGAAAATATATTGAGCGTTTGTCCAAAAATAAAAAGGCTCAGCAATGCACCCGCAAGCGCCAGTGGCACCGTAAGCATAATGATGAAAGGATCTTTAAAGCTTTCAAACTGTGCTGCCAGTACGAGGTAGATCAATATCAGGGCCAGCACAAAGGCAAATAAGATATTGGAAGAACTTTCCTGGTAGTCTCTTGAAGGACCTGTTAAGGCAGTTTGATAACTTTCGTCAAGCAATTTGGCGGAGATGGCCTGCATGGCTTTGATGCCATCGCCTACTGTATTGCCCTCAGAGAGGGAGGCCGAAATGGTGGCACTCTTATAACGGTTGTAATGATAGAGTGTTGAAGGGCTGCTGCTTTCTTCCAGTTTTACTACCGCACTCAACGGGATATTTTGCCCCTTGTTATTGCGTACATACAGCTTCGTTATGTCAACTGGCTGGTTACGATCGCCCCTGTCAACCTGTGCGATCACAGAATACTGGTGACCATCCATGATAAAATAAGCCAGCCTTCCGCCGCTGAAGGCCGATTGAATGGCGGCCACAACATCCTGCGACGACAAACCGAGGTCTTTGATCTTCATCCTGTCGAGCGTAAGGTCTACTTCAGGCTTATTGAATTTAAGATTGGCATCGATATTAGAAAAGGTTTTGTCTTTCCTCGCCTCATCCAAAAATTTCGGAATGATGTCTTTTAATTTATTGATGTCCTGGTTTTGCAAAACGAACTGTACTGGCAAACTGGCTCTTGAACCTGCACCCACTGCGATGGTTTGTTCCTGTACAGCGAATATCCTGGCGTCATTGAAACGGGCCAGTTTTTTATTGAGGTCATTGGCGATCTGGTCCTGGGTTCTGTCTCTTTCACCCGGCGGCACCAATGCCAGTCGTGGCTGTGAAGAGTTGATGCTTCCCGCCGGCGTACGGGCAAATACGAAATCCCTTTCAGGAATGGAATCATAGAGATAATTGGTAATGTTATCTGCAATGCCCTGCATGCGGCTGTAACTGGTGCCTTCCTGCGCAGTAACGGTGAAGCGTATGCTACTTCTATCTTCCAGCGGTGCAATTTCACTTTGCATCACCCGCATTATCAAAAAGATCATCACTGCACAAACGCCAATGATCACCCAGGCCAGCCAACGCATTTTTAAAAAGCCATTGAGCAGCCGCTGGTAACCATTTTCCATACCCACAAAAAATGGTTCTGTTTTAATGTAGAACTTGCTGTGATGCCCGCCTTTCCTGCTAAGCAACACATTCAATACGGGCGTTATGGTAAGTGAAACAAAAGCAGAGATCAATACGGCAGCGGCAAGGGTAACTCCAAATTCACGGAACAGCCTGCCGATAAATCCTTCCAAAAATATCACCGGTAAAAACACGATCGCCAGTGTGATGGAGGTGGAGATCACCGCAAAGAATATTTCCTTACTGCCTTCCAGCGCCGCTTTCCGGATATCCATTCCCTGCTCCAGTTTCCTGAAAATATTTTCTGTTACCACGATACCGTCATCTACCACCAGGCCTGTTGCCAAAACAATACCCAGCAACGTTAGTATGTTCACCGAAAAACCTGAAACATACATGATGAAGAAAGTGGCAACCAACGAAATGGGAATATCTATCAGCGGCCTTATGGCAATGAGCCAGTCACGGAAGAAGAAGAAGATCACCAGTACTACCAATGCAAATGCAATGAGCAGGGTTTCCTTTACTTCTGAAATGGAGTGACGGATATTGACAGTGTTATCCAGCAGGATATTCATTTCAATATCCGACTTGTTCGATTTCTTGATCGCATCCAGCTTCTTGTAAAAATCATCTGCGATCTGTATGTTGTTGGCGCCCGGCTGCGGAATGATCACCAGCCCAACGGCATTTACGCCGTTGTATTTCCAGCTTTGCTCCAGGTTTTCAGGAGCGATCTCCACCCTCGCCACATCCGATAAACGCACAATGCCTGAACTGTCTTCTCTTAATATCAGGTCACGAAACTGTTTTTCATTCGTAAGCCTGCCAAGTGTTTTTATAGTGAGTTCTGTATTGTTGCCATAAATTTTGCCCGGTGGCAGATCAATGTTCTCATTATTGAGAGAAGTGCGGATATCAGAAAAGCTCACATTAAAAGCATTGAGTTTATCCGGGTCTATCCATATCCGCATGGCATATCTTTTTTGCCCGAAAATATTTACAGAACTAACCTGGTTGATGGTTTGAAACTGTTGCTGCAAAACATTTTCGGCATAGTCGCTCAACTCCATCAAGCCCTTGCTGCGGCTCTGCACGGCGAGTATCAAAATAAAATCACTGTTGGCATCTGCCTTGGTAACTACCGGTGGTGCATCGATATCCTGTGGCAATGAACGGGCGGCCTGGCTCACTTTATCCCTTACATCACTGGCCGCAGTTTCCAGGTCAACCGCCAGGTCAAATTCAACGGTGATATTGCTGTTGCCCAGGGTGCTTGAGGAGGTAATGGTTCGGATGCCCGGGATACCATTGATCTGTTTTTCAAGCGGCTCGGTTACCTGGCTTTCAATAATATCGGGGTTGGCGCCGGTGTAAGAAGTAGATACTGTTACGATCGCCGGGTCAATCGCCGGGTAATCCCGGATAGCAAGGAAAGTATATCCCACTACGCCAAACAGGATAATGGCAAGATTGAGTACTGTTGCCATCACCGGACGCTTCAATGATAATTCGGAAATATTCATGCGCTTAAACTATCCTGCTTTTGTTGATCAATGATTTAAAGAAGAGTTCCAAAACCCTTAGTTCGAAGTACTGTCTTTTGATTTGTCTGCCTGCAGTTGTGCATCCGTTTTTACGCTCCTTACTTTTACAACACTTTTAGGACGCACAAACAACACACCTGATACCACAACAGAATCCCCTGTATTCACTCCTTTTAATATCTCTACCATATCCGCTTCCCGGATACCCGTTTGCACATTTACGAAATTTGCCTTGCCGCCTTTTACGATCACAAGCTGGTTATTTTTATCATCCGGAATAATACTGCTGGCAGGAACTTTTACTGACGATCTTGTTTTGCCTTCGTCTATAAAAACTTTTACAAAGCCTCCCGGGTTAGGTTTTGCGCCGTGCAACAAAGCCCTCACTTTTAAATTTCTCGTATCTGTATTGGCACCCGGTTCTATTGCCACAATCATAGCCCTTGCCCTGTCGCCATTGGCAGCGTCTGTTTCTATCTCCACGATCAAACCACGCTTAACAATATTGCTGTAAATTTCAGGAAGGGTAAAATCGATTTTCACCTGGCTTGTTTGCTGAATGGTGGCCAATACCGTGGCTGGTGTAACATATGCGCCGGGACTCACCTGCCGCAAGCCAAGCACACCTGAAAAAGGCGCTTTGATAACGGTCTTGTCGATGAGCGTTTGTGTATAAGCCATATCGGCTTTTAAACTGTTCACCTGGTTTACGGCAGCATCATAGTCGCTCTGGTTGATGCCATTGATGGAAAGTAATTTATTGTAGCGCTCCGCAGTTTTTTCTGCCAGGTCAAGTTGCACCCTGCTTTTTGCCAGTTGTGCGGTGAGATCGGCGGCATTGATCCTTGCCAGTACAACACCCTGCTGTACCGCATTGCCTTCCGGTATATTCAGATACGTAAGTCTGCCGCTTACTTCGGGATGCAGTTCGGTAAATTCATTGGCCACTACGGTACCGTTGGCTTCTATTACGTTGCTTACCTGCTGTGGTGCGGCGATCATTACGTCTACCAATACCGGACCGGCTGCTTTTGCCTTGTCGCTTTCTTTGGATTTTGATTTACAGGCAGAAAAAAAACATAGCACACACAATAATAAAAGAGCGGGAAGAATATTGAATTTGAAATACATGCTGACTATTTTATCACTGGTTGAATGGATGGGATGCTTTTAAAAACATTTCTTAAGACGATGAACAAAGTGCAAAGTTAAAACCATCCACACCTACCCGGTTACCGCTTAACCAATGTTTAACCGCTGTTTTAATCTAAGCACAGTTGAAGATAAAACATCATGCCACATAAACCTGTTTTGCGGGACTCTGTTTTTAAATATCCGGCAAAAATTCATTC
>APMI01013086.1_pt1 | contig 12057 bp, 8 predicted proteins | sample 667938 | NCBI WGS metagenome assembly APMI01 (sample SAMN01084076, study PRJNA167559) | wastewater metagenome | biome: Wastewater | place: Denmark: Ejby Moelle, Odense | collected 2011-11-28 | reverse complement strand
GGGCCAGCTTTTCCTCGAACACGCGGCGCTGCTCCTCCAGCGTCGGCGCGGCGAGGATTTCCGACAGGTCGATGCGGTACAGCTTCGCAAGAAGGTGCGCCACGCCGATGAAGTTGCCGAGCAGTCCGCGCTTGTAGATGCCTTTGCTGAAGCCGCCGATGCGGCGGCGTCCGGTCAGGTCGCGGCCTTCCCAGTAGCGGCGGCTGACATCGTCGAGGTGCGGGGCCACCCATTCGCGGTAGGCGGCGATGTTGGCGCGACTGTCAGCATCGGCGAAGAAGCGGCGGAACAGCGCGTGGCTGGGCAGGTGTCGGGCCGAGGCGAGCTTGAGCCGGTTGAGTGCGATATGCGCGGTGTTGAGATCGACGGCGGTGATCGCCTGCGGATCGGCAACGAGATAGGACAGCACGTTGCAGCCGCCGCTGGCGATGGCGACCATGCGGCTGTCGGGGCGAATCTGTAAAGCCTCCATGTCCACTTCGGGATCTTCCCAGATCTGGGCATAGACGAGGCCCCGAAACGCGAGGGCAAACGTGTGATCCAGCAGGCGGTTGGCCACTCCCGAACCTTTGCGGACCACCGAACGGGTAATCGGATGAGCGCGCGCTCTCTCCAGCATTGCGAAACCTCGGACATCGCCAATGGATGACGCGCGATTAGGCTTCGGACGTTGCGGTATTGTGGCAGAAGATCCGGTTCAGCCGGATGAGGCGATCACCTGCAGGAAAGATGCGGGATCGACGTTTCCGCCCGACAGCAGCACGGCGGTGCGCCCGTCGGCCGGCACCTTTTCCGCCAGCACGGCCGCCAGCGCCGCTGCGCCGCCCGGCTCGATCACCAGCCTCAGCTTGGCGAACGCCAGGCGTTGCGCGGCGCGCACCTCGGACTCGCTCACGGTCACGCCCTTCAGCCCGCGCGCCGTCATCACCTCGAAATTCACGGGGAAGGTCACCGGGGTCTGCAAGGCGTCGCAGGCGGTTGGCGGCGGGTTGGCGTCAAGCGGCAGTATATGCGCCGCCGCCAGGCTGCGCGTCACGTCGTCCCAGCCTTCCGGCTCCACCGGTACGATTTCCGCATCGGGGCAGGCGAGGGCGAGGCCGGCAGTCAGCCCGCCGCCACCGCAAGGACAGACGATCCGCGTGGGCGCGCCGCCGGCCCGCGCTTCCATCTGCGCCGCCAGTTCGATGCCCGCCGAACCCTGCCCTTCGATCACCCAGGGATCGCCATAGGCGTGGACCAGCACGGCCCCGGTTTTCGCGCAGAGATCGGCGGCGATGGCATCGCGCGATTCGCGCATCCGTTCGTAGAGCACGATCTGCGCGCCCAGTGCCCGCGTCGCTTCCAGCTTCACCCCCGGCGCGTCGGACGGCATCACGATCGTGGCCGCGACGCCCAGCCTGCGCGCGGCCCAAGCCACGCCCTGCGCGTGGTTGCCGCTCGATACCGCCACCACGCCGCGTGTGCGCTCCTCCGGCGTCAGATCGCTCATCCGGTGCCACGCACCGCGGATTTTGAACGCGCCGACGGGTTGCAGGCTCTCTACCTTGCACCAGATTGTCACACCGTTGACATCCAGCGGCAGCAACGGGGTTTGTGGCAGGATGTCCGCGATCTTCGCGCTCGCTCGCCGCACGCCATCGCGGGTGGGGCGGCGGACGGAAGCGGGGTCTGAGGAAGAAGGAGGACTTGGGTTTGTCATTCCTATCCCCTAAAGGCGCTTGCCATGAATGTCCCGCGCCGTGCCGCGCGGCGGTTGAAAATGTTTGGAGAACCCATGGCTAAAGTACTCGTCATCGGCGCAGGCGGCGTCGGCTCGGTCGCGGTCCACAAGATGGCGATGAACCCGGATATCTTTGGCGAAGTGGTTCTCGCCAGCCGCACCAAGAGCAAGTGCGATGCGATCGCCGCCTCGGTGAAGCAGCGTACCGGGCGCGACGTGGCGACCTACCAGATCGATGCCGACGACGTGGCCGCGACGACCGCGCTGATCCGGGAGGTCAAGCCCGCCCTCGTCGTCAACCTCGCGCTGCCTTATCAGGACCTGGCGATCATGGACGCCTGCCTTGCCGCCGGCGTCAACTATATGGACACCGCCAACTACGAACCGCGCGAGGAAGCGAAGTTCGAATACAAGTGGCAGTGGGCCTATCAGGAAAAGTTCAAGGCCGCGGGCCTGATGGCGCTGCTGGGCTCGGGCTTCGATCCGGGCGTGACCAGCGCGTTCGCGATGTGGCTCAAGAAGCACAAGCTCAAGACCATCCGCACGCTCGACATTCTCGATTGCAACGGCGGCGATCATGGCCAGCACTTCGCCACCAACTTCAACCCGGAAATCAACATCCGCGAAGTGACCGCGCCGGCGCGCCACTGGGAGAACGGCGACTGGGTGGAAACCCCGGCGATGGCGGTGAAGCAGACCTTCGATTTCGAGGCGGTCGGCCCGAAGAACATGTACCTGATGTACCACGAGGAGCTGGAAAGCCTGGCGAAGTTCATTCCGGAAATGGAGCGCGCGCGCTTCTGGATGACCTTCGGCGACGCCTATATCACGCACCTCACCGTGCTGCAGAACGTGGGCATGACGCGGATCGACCCGGTGATCTACGAAGGCAAGGAGATCATCCCGCTCCAGTTCCTGAAGGCCGTGCTGCCCGAACCGTCGAGCCTTGGTTCCACCACCAAGGGCAAGACCAACATCGGCGACATCGCCACGGGCGAGGCGCTGGACGGTTCGGGCGAGAAGACCTTCTACATCTACAACATCTGCGATCACGAGGACGCCTATGCCGAAACCGGCAACCAGGCGGTCAGCTACACCACCGGCGTGCCGGCGATGATCGGCGCCGCGCTGATGGTGCAGGGCGCGTGGAAGGGCGAGGGCGTGTTCAACATGGAACAGTTCGATCCCGATCCCTACATGGACATGCTGAACAAGCACGGCCTGCCCTGGCAGGTGAAGGAACTGGAAGGACCGCTGGCATTCTGATGCGCCGCCTGCTGATCAGTCTTGTCGCCTGCCAGGCGCTATCGGCCTGCGCGCCGGCCAAGGCGCCGACGGTGCCTTCCGCACCCGTGGCGCAATCTGGCCCGTCGTGCGCGGCGAGCGGCGGGTTCCTGGAGCGGCGCGGGCGCATGGGGGCGGAACTGTGCGTCCATCGCTATGCCGATGCGGGCAAGGCTTGCAACGACAAGGCCGATTGCCAGGGGCGTTGCATTGCCGATCGCGAGGGCGGATTGCCCGCCGCCGGTGAACCTGCATCGGGGAAGTGCCAGGCCGACGACCGGCTGTTCGGCTGCTTCGCCGAAGTGCGGGACGGCAAGGCGCAGCCCGGCCTCTGCATCGACTGAAGGACTGCCCATGGAAACCAGAGCCGGTGATCCGGGCGCGTTCGCCCATTTTGACCTGTCGCGCGTGGATAGCCCCGCGTTCGTCGTGGACGCGGCCCGGCTGCGCGCCAATCTGGCGGTGCTGGCCGACGTGCGCGACCGGGCGGGGATCAAGGTTCTGGCGGCGCTCAAGGCGTTCTCGATGTGGCGCGTCGCGCCCATCGTCGGCCAGTACCTCGATGGCGTCTGCACTTCCGGCCTGTGGGAAGCCAAGCTCGCCGACGAGCACTACAGCGGCGAGATCGCGACCTATTGCGCGGCCTACAAGGCGGAGGACCTGCCCGAGATCCTGCGCCTGTCCGACCATGTGATCTTCAATTCGCCCGGCCAGCATGCGCGCTTCTCCGGCGAGCTTGCCGCCGCGCGCAGCGCTGGCGAGCGCTTCGACGTGGCCTTGCGCATCAACCCGCTCCACGCCGAAGGCGAAGTGCCGCGCTACGATCCATGCGCGCCGCATTCGCGCCTGGGCTTCCCGGTCGACCAACTGACCGACGCGCACATGGAAGGCGTGACCGGGCTGCATTTCCATTCGCTGTGCGAGCAGGACTTCGAACCGCTCCAGCGGACCTGGGAAGCACTCAAGCCGCGCATCGAGCGGTTCTTCCCGCGCCTTGAATGGCTGAACTTCGGTGGCGGCCACCACATCACCCGCGCCGATTACCAGCGCGACGATCTGGTGGCGTTCCTGCAGCAGGTGAAGGCCGAAACCGGGTGTGAAATCTATCTCGAACCGGGCGAGGCGGTGGCACTGGATGCCGGAATCCTCGTGGGCACCGTGCTTGATACCCACTGGAACGGGATGCCGATCGCCATCACCGATATTTCCGCGACCTGCCACATGCCCGACGTGCTGGAAGCGCCCTACCGCCCCGCCATGCTGGGCGAGCGGCCAACGGACGAATACGAAGGCGGGGAAGGAGAGGCCGTGCGTCTGGGCGGTCCTTCGTGCCTTGCCGGCGACGTGATCGGCGATTTCCGCCTGCCGGTGCGGGCCGAACCCGGCGCGCGCTTCGCGTTTCTCGATCAGGCGCATTACTCGATGGTCAAGACCACGACGTTCAACGGCGTGCCGCTGCCATCGATCTGGTTGTGGGACAGCGAAACCGACGCGCTCGAATGCGTGCGGCACTTCGCCTACGAGGATTTCCGCGACAGGCTTTCCTGATCGGGAGGGCTGGCCTGATCGGGCACCCTGGGGCATGTTCCTTTCCGAAAACGAAAACGGAGAGGGTTGAATGCCGGACAAGCTGCTCGATGCGATCACCAGCGATCCCGTGACGATGGGCTGGATGCAGGGTTCGCCCCCTGCGCCGGACAAGCGCCTGTTGGCCGCGCGCGCCGATCACATGCGCTTTCCCACCACGCGTTGGGCGTTTTCCCATATGCGTGAATTCACGCCGACCGCGCGCGTTGCCGGCGCGGGCGGAACGCCGCTGCCCCGCGCCGTCGATGATGATCTGGACGGGGTGCGCTTCGCGCCGCTGGGGCGCGAGGGAACGATCACGATCGGAGAGGCGCTGCTGGAGGCCTTCACCGATGGCATCCTCGTGCTCCATCGCGGCCGGGTGGTGTTCGAACGCTGGTTCGGCGTGACCGGACCGGAAACGCGCCACATCGTCTTTTCCATGACAAAGAGCTTCGTCGGTTCGCTGGCCGAGATGCTGATCGAGGAGGGCCGACTTGATCCCGCCGCTCCCGCGCTGGACTATGTGCCGGAGCTGGCCGGCAGCGGCTTTGCCGATGCCACGGTGCGGCAGATCCTGGACATGACGACCGCGATCGATTTTTCCGAGGATTATGCCGATCCTTCCTCGGGCATCGGCGCGCTCAGTGCTGCGCTGGCGCTCACGCCCCGCCCCGCGGGCTACGCCGGCCCCTCGTGTCTGCCCGATTTCCTGCCCACCATCCGCAAGGCGGGGCAGCACGGCGAGGCGTTCGTCTATCGCACCGCCAACACCGATGTCCTCGCCTGGATCATCGCCCGGATCGAGGGCCGGCGCCTGCATGAAACGCTGTCGGAACGCCTGTGGCGGCCGCTGGGCTTGCCGGGCGACGCGGACATGCTGCTGGACCCGGTGGGGACGCCGTTCGCCGGGGGAGGGCTCAACCTGCGGCTGGAAGACCTGGCACGGTTCGGGGAGGCAATCCGCACCGGCGGGGCGGGCGTGATCCGCCAGCCGTGATCGCGCGCATCCGCGCAGGGGGCGATCCGGCGAAGTTCGACCTCGCCGGGCGTTACCCCGAATTGCCGGGTTGGAGCTATCGCAGCCAGTGGTGGATCAGCCACGACGAACACGGCTGTTTCTCGGCGCGGGGCATCCATGGGCAGACGTTGTGGATCGACCCGGAGGCGGAGATAGTGATCGCACGATTCGCCTCGCACCCCGTGGCCGCGAACAGCGCCAACGCCGCCGTTTCGCTGCCCGCCTGGCGCGCGCTTGCGCAGGCGCTGAAACCCTGAAAACACTGGATTCCGGCAGCTTGTGTTTCAGTTCAGTGACAAGGATTTGAAGCGCGAAGATTTTCACTTGAAGTTCACAACGGTAGCCTTATGTACCCCCTCTCGCTGCCCCATGGGGACTTCCAAACCGCAAGGCAGCTTTGTTCAACTGTTCCGTTTGGGGGTCCCTTGAGTTGCACATCTATCCTGACGCACTGGCTGTAGTTGGCGCCTCGGCGCCTGACCAACCCGCCATTCTGAATCGCCCGCACGCCGCTGCGCGCGCTGCCCGCTTCTTTGTCGAGAAGTTTCCGGGCAAGTCGCTCTATGCGGTGAAGGCGAATCCTTCGCCCGAGCTTCTGCGCGTGCTGTGGGATACCGGCGTGACGCACTATGACGTTGCCTCGATCACCGAGGCCCGGCTGGTGCGCACGACGCTGCCCGAAGCCACGCTGTGCTTCATGCATCCGGTCAAGGCGCCCGGCGCGATCCGCGAGGCCTATCGCGATCATGGCGTGCGCGTGTTCAGCCTCGATTCGCTCGAGGAACTGGAGAAGATCAAGGCGGCCACCGCTGACGACGCCGGCAACGCGGCCGAAGACCTCACGCTGTGCGTGCGGCTGCGCGTGTCGTCGGAATATTCGGAACTGAGCCTCGCTTCGAAGTTCGGTTGTGATCTGGCCGATGCGGCGGAATTGCTCCAGGCCACGCGCCAGGCGGCGGATTCGCTGGGCGTGTGCTTCCACGTGGGCAGCCAGGCGATGAGCCCCCATGCCTATGTGCAGGCTTTGGAAAAGGCGCGCGCGGCGATCGTCGATGCCTCGGTCCTCGTCGATATCATCGACGTGGGCGGCGGTTTCCCATCGATCTATCCGGGCATGGAGCCGCCGCCGCTGGAGGACTACTTCGGCGTGATCGACCGCACGTATGAATCGCTGCCGGTGTCCTATTCGGCCGAACTGTGGTGCGAGCCGGGCCGGGCGCTCTGCGCGGAATACAACTCGATGATCGTGCGCGTCGAAAAGCGCCGTGGAGACGAGCTGTACATCAACGATGGCGCCTATGGCGCGCTGTTCGATGCCGCGCATGTCGGCTGGCGCTTCCCGGTGAAGCTGCTGCGCGAAGAGGCTTCGGACGAATTCGTGCCGTTCAGCTTCTATGGCCCGACCTGCGACGACATGGACCACATGGACGGTCCGTTCGAACTGCCGGCGGACATCAAGGCGGGCGACTACATCGAGATCGGTATGCTCGGGGCCTATGGTGCGGCGATGAAGACCGCGTTCAACGGCTTCGGCGCGACCGAGGTGTTCGAGGTGTCGGACGAACCGATGGCCAGCCAGTATCGCGGCGATCGGCGCGATCCGCGCGTTTCGGATAACGTCGTCTCGCTGCGCTGATACCGTTCCGCCGCTGCGGACCGGAAAGAAAAGGCCCCGCCGATGGCGGGGCCTTTTTCGTTTGCCGCCCGTGACAGGCCGGATGCGGGGAGCGGCCCCTGCAGTTTGGCAAGGCCGCCCGGGAAGGATGCCCTGCGTGGTGCAGGGCATCCTCCTCCCCGGACATGGTCAGAACTTCACGCGCGCGCCGGCATAGAACGACGTGCCGATGTCCTCGGTCGGATAGAGGATTGATCCGAGGTCAGGCTTCTGGTTGAACAGGTTGCTGATCCCGCCATAGAACTGGAAGTTCTTCTGCACATCGACGCTGGCGTAGATGTTATGAACGGCGCGCGGCTTGAAATACTTGTATTCCGGCGCGACGTAGTTGGGGTTGTTTGCCTGCTGCACCAGCGTGTAGCGCAGCGTCTTGTCCCACCAAGACATGTTGTAGTTGAACGCGAAGCGGCCCGTGGAATAGGTCGCGCTCGCATAGAGCTGGTACTTGGGCGAGTAATAGTAAGCCTGTCCACGCTCGTCGGTCGGCTCGGCGCCCGGCGTGCCGATGGTGCTCAGCTTGTTGAGATAGCTGCCGATCAGCTTCAGCTCGAACGCGCCGATCTTCTTCACCGCGAAGCGGTAATTCAGGTTCACGTCGAGGCCGGAAGTGCGGAAATTCGCGACGTTCTGGGGCTGCAGCGTGAAGTCGTCGATCAGGCCGGTGCCGCTGGCGCGATGGATCGCGGAGCAGAACTGGTTGTTGATCGTCGGCTGGTCGACGCACAGTTCGGCAAGCTGCTGCGCTTCGACCGTGTTGATCGCTTGCTTCAGCTTGATGTCGTACCAGTCGAACGACACCTGCAGGCCCGGCACGAAGCGCGGAGTCAGCACGACACCGGCCGTCCACGTCCGCGCGACTTCAGCACGCAGGCCCGAGTTGCCACCCTGCGTTCCCGCGATGTTGGTCGATCGCGTATCATCGAACGCGGCGATCTGCGCCGGCGTCAGCCCGGCTTGCGACAGGATAGCCTGGCAGTTGGCCGCGCGGCTTGACGTGCCCGCCGAACGGTTGGCGACGATGCAGGGATCATCGAAGAACGCGAAAGTCTGCGATGATGCGCCGTAGAGTTCCGAGATGTTCGGCGCGCGAACGGCTTGCGAGATGGTACCGCGGAAGCGGATGTCGCGCACCGGTGCCCAGTTGCCGTCGAACTTCCAGGTGGTGGTGTGCCCGATCGACGAATAGTCCGACAGGCGCACCGCCGCGCTGAAATCGAGCGTCTGGAAGAAGGGCCGGTCCTTGAACACCGGAACATCGATTTCCGCGAAGCCTTCCTTCACGTCGAACGATCCGCGGCTGGGGTTCAGCACGTTCGAGAACGTCAGGCCCTGCACTTCCAGCGGATCGGGGTCGAAGCGCGAGCTTTCCTTGCGGTATTCGCCGCCCAGCACGAAGCCGACCGGGCCGCCCGGAAGCGAGAAGAAGCTGCGCGTATCGCCACTGACGAAGCCGTTCACCACATGCTGCGTGATGCGCGAATGCTCGGTGGTATTGGCGTGGATGAAATCCAGCGCGGCCTGCGAGGACTTGCCTTCGCCGAACAGGTTGAACGGTACGCATGCGCCGGGCTTGAACGTGATGGCCGGCGCCGCCGTAGGATCGAGATTGACCCGGCAGGTGATCTTGCCGGTGCCGTCGTCCACGGCATCGATCGCGGCCATGAACCGGTCGGTGTACCGATCGTTGACGTAATGGTTGGTAACGTTGGTCTGCCCGAAGACATAGCTGACTTCGTAGTGCAGGCTTTCGTTCAGATCGCCCCGCGCGCCGACCACGGTCCGCCAGGTTTCGCGCTTGATGCTTTCGCCGCGCTGGCCAAGGTCGAAATTGTCGCGCGTGACGAGCACGCCGCCGTTTGCCGGATCGATCGCCGACTTGATCGCGGCCGGGATGTAGGGGTTGTCCTCCGGCACGAACAGGTAATAGTCGAACGTAGGCTGGGCCAGCGAATAGGCCTTGACGTTGGCGTACTTGACCTCGCCGAACAGTTGCAGCTTGTCGGACACGTCGAAGTGGCCGAGCAGGTTGACGACGTGGCGGTTGGTGGAAGGGCGCAGGTCGTTGCGATAGTCGGAAACCAGCGTGTCGTCGCTGCCGACCGAATAGCCGCCGGGAATTGCGGTTCCGAGATTGTAGGGCCGTCCATCGCCGTTGAAGTCGGGAACGCCATCGAAATCGACATCCACCGCCCCGCCGCGGGCGGTCCACTGATAGCGGACATCCTTCATTGGTATGCGGGAGTAGGAGCCAGGCTGGCCCGCCACGTAGTTGGGATTGCGCACGAAGCTCACGGCATCCGTGCCGCTCAGTTCGGGCCGCTGTCGGGAATTCAGCCGATCCTCTCCGCCATATTCGTAGGCGATCGAGATATTGCCACGTCCGCCCGCGAAATTGTGGCCAGCCGTGATGCCGATCAGCCTGTTTCCGGCATCGCCGTATTTGCTGATGCCGGCCTGCGCGCGCGCGGTGATGCCCTCGAAGTTCTTCTTGAGCACGAAGTTGACCACGCCGGTGACGCCATCGGCGCCATAGACGGCGGAAGCGCCGCCGGTGAGCACGTCGATCCGATCGATCAGGTCTTCGGGAATGGTGTTAATGTCTACCGCCTGCGAACCTTCGAGGCCCGAGACATGGCGGCGGCCGTCAACCAGCACCAGCGTGCGATCGACACCCAGATTGCGCAAGTTGAGCAGGTTGAGACCGGTCGTGCCGATGCCGGCGCGATCGCCCGAGTTGTCGCGCGACGTCGACGAGCCAACCAGCGCGGGCAGGCCGGTGAGGAAGTCGGTGAGGTTGGTGGTGCCGGACTGCTGCAGGAGTTGCGAGCCGAGCGATACGGTAGGGCTGGCGGTCGCGTAGTCCGTCGTGCGGCGCAGGCGCGATCCGGTCACCACGATTTCCGGCTGGGCCGCTTCGGTTGCACCGTTTTCGGCCGCCGTCTGTGGCGCCTCCTGCGCAAACGCGGCAGCGGGAGCCAGCAAGGCGGCAGCAATGGCGGACCGGGCCAGTCCACTGGCCAGGGCGTTGAGATGGGTTTTCATGGTTGCCTCTGAAACTTTGGATATATGATTTTGCTGGGAAAGACGGCAATTTTGCAACGCAAAAGACCGTTGCGCGTGAAGCTCGTGGCAACCTGTTGCAAACGCGAGACACAATTTGATGTTAACCAGACACGATTTGGCACAAAAATGCCGTCGCCGTTGAACGCCCCTTGTCCTTTCGGCTGAAGCCGATCGTCAGGCCGCGGCTTCGAACCCGTGGCCGCCGCCGCGCGCGATGACGATCTGGTTGCGACCGCTTTCCTTGGCGACATAGAGCGCTTCGTCGGCTGCCTTCAGCGCCGCGCTCTTGTCGGCGTAGGAGAACAGGTCCGCCAAGCCGGCCGAGAAGGTCACGCTGCCGAAGGGCAGGTCGGTAACGCGGTTGACGAGCCGGCGCTGCGCGATTTCCTCGCGCGTCGCGTCGAGTTTCCTGAAGGCCTTTTCCACCGTGATGCCGCGGAACAGCACCGCGAATTCCTCGCCGCCGTGCCGCGCGACATAGCAGCGCGCATCCGAAATCTTGTCGAGCGATTCCGCGACGAACTTCAGCACCCGATCTCCGGCCGGGTGGCCGTGTACGTCGTTTATCCGCTTGAAGTGGTCGATGTCGCAGAAGGCGATGGCCAGCGCCTCGCCGGATGCCAGCGCTTCGCGATATTCGCGCTCCAGGAGATGTTCGAACGCGCGGCGATTGGGCAGGCCGGTCAAGTGATCGTGATTGGCCACCTGGCGTGTTTCGTCCAGCGTCCGCTGCAGTTCGCGCGTGCGCTGTTCGCTTTCGCTCAGCTGCTTCTCGATCTGGTGCGTGCGGTCGATCATCGCTTCGGTCAGCTTCGCCAGGCGCGAGATGACGGCGTTGGTTTCGCTCGCTTCCTCGAGTTCGTCAAAGTGCTCGCGCAGGGCACTGTTGTATTCGCTGGTCGCCGAACGCGCGCCCGCCGTTGTCTCACCCAGCTCGTCGAGGCTCCGCTCGAGACGGTTCATCAGGGAGGTGAGCACTTCGGTGCTCTTGTCGTTGTCGTGCTCGCGCGCGACTTCTTCCAGCCAGCGCAGGTTCACCAGCTGACCAGCTTCGGTGCGTTCGAGGATCAATTGCGCCAGGCGGGGGCTCGCGCCCGTGACGCAGTCATAGGCGACGCCCAGCGTGAACGGCAGGACATCGAGATCATGATCGATCAGGAAATCGGTGATCTTGCCCAGCATTCGCCGCTTGGCGGGCAGCCAGACTTCCTGCGGGGTCGGATCGCGATAGAAGTGCGCCGCACCTTCTTCCGGGTGCGATCCGGTCGAGGAAGCATCAGCATGCTCTTCATGGGCAAGGCCAAGCCAGGCCAACCATCGCGCCTTACGGGGGAAGCTGGGGTCATGATCGGTCATGCCCCACAGGACGGCGGGATCGCGCTATAGTTAATCCCTCCGATGCGGATTTCCCTGATTCCGCCACCGCATCGGAAGAATGCGGTTCCTGAAGGTTAGCGCACCCGCGGACCGCCGAATGGCATGGGCGGCGGCGGACGGCGATGCCCACGCGGAAGCTGCGCCTGATAGGCGCGTCCGCAATGCTCGACGCAATAGGGGAAGCCGGGGTTCACTTTCTCGCCACAGAAATGGAAATCGGGCTCGCCCGGATGGCCCATTGGCCAGCGGCAGATGCGATCGTTCAGATCGAGCAGGCTGGTCTTTTCCGCCACTTCGGGGCTGGGACGGGCGGGAACGAGCCGGCGGGGCGGGGCCGGCGGAATGGGGGCC
>APMI01024444.1_pt1 | contig 12060 bp, 4 predicted proteins | sample 667938 | NCBI WGS metagenome assembly APMI01 (sample SAMN01084076, study PRJNA167559) | wastewater metagenome | biome: Wastewater | place: Denmark: Ejby Moelle, Odense | collected 2011-11-28 | reverse complement strand
TTAATTAAAATAATGCTCAATAAAAATCAAACATATTACTTACGCCCATAATCACAATCCTAGATTGATGTTGGGCATCTCCAGTTTAATATCTGGCATTTCCAGTGGTATATAGGAAGGCACTTTCATGATATTGATGTTTCGAGTATAATCAATATACATTGTGTAGTATATAAATACGACAATAGGCTGACCTATTATGCAGAAGAACAACCAAAATGACACATTGTTCAACTCACTGTTTTATATCTGCAAGATGCTGCCGAGTTTACGCTGAACGAATATTACTGGGGCTTGCATCATCATTGCTAGGAATGCCCAGTATGATATGAAACCTAGAGGGACGGAGACTAAGTACTCGTGAGCGACGGCAGATATGAAAAATACCATCAAATTGGCACCTAGTTTGGAGACTCCCACTTGAAGTAAGGGGTTGTATACGTGTCTGATGAACCAGAAGTGTACTGGCAGATTCCATGTTTTCCAATATTCTTCAATACTGCGGCAATTCCACCAATCTCTGTAGAAATTACGATCACCGAAATATGTCAACTCTCCCATGACATTAAGCCAAAGATGAAACACACCATAGAATCCAGCAATCCAGATCAAAGTATTAGGAATTGACAGTCTTAAATGGCGATTAAATAATTCGTACCATGATGCTGTGTCACTGTGAACGGCAGTGAGGAGACCGTTGAGTTCGGGCTCAAGGTATTGGAACCATAGAATTGCTTCGATTCCTGTAATCAGTATCAGTTCTGTCAGTCTTTTAGCTAACCAAATATACCGAATGGATGATGTCTGTGGATAAGTGATTTGATAACAAAGTGTCGGGTATAGGAAAAACATGTATATTTTCTTCAAATTGATGATTTCATGAGCTCTTCCTTCATATTTTTTGATCTCCTCTAAATTTTACTATGATATTTCATAGTGAGTAAACATTTCTACTTCGATTTCTTTCTGACTCCTAGTCATATTACGTTTCTCAAGTCGTAAAATTATCGCATATAGTTCTTTGTTAACTTGGTAGTACGAGACCAGCTTCATCAGAATTATTAAAGCAAGTGCAGTGTGAAAAATACCGAGAAAAGGTGACGGTTTGAATAGTAGACAATAGAAGACGTTAAAAGCCAGAACACTTGCCAGATTTATAACCGAGAAGAAATTCTAAGTTTAAGTATAAAATTACAGCAATTGCAGGCGCAAGTATTTATCTAAATTTAAGCTTTTATATCGCATAAGCGTTTAGTAAAAATCCCATGTACAAAACCATTGCAATCATGTAAGTGATAGGTATGAATTAGGTAGGAGTCTGACCGAACTGTACACCGTATCTTAAGAAATTCTAAATAATATTTCGCAGATTTAAGATGAGAAACATGATACCGGCTAGATTTAAGAATCCTCTGAACTTCTGTGTTGGTGATTAACCACTCAATATCGAAATATGTTTGACACGGCTGGGCACAAACGAGAGACAGCTTTTATATTTACGTTTTTTATCAATGGATTACTTGATGCTTTATATCGCTTTTTTTGATGACTTAATAGTTGCAAGTTTGACATGAAACACTTATCCTGATTTACTAGCCGGCGGGATGAACAAAATAGTGACTTAGTTATCAGGAGTCGGTTTATCGACTTATGACAAGTTAAAATCGATCGTCCTTGTTTTTATCTTGCAGACTGGATCTTAATTTGTGGCTAGGAATGTCAAATTTATGCGATCGATCATAATGTTCATTTCGTACTCCTTGCCGATTGTATACAGCTATGCTTATTGCTTACGAGTGAAGTGAAAGTATTGCAAATTGTGGAACGTTACTTTGGCTTCGTGGATCATTCTATAGATATTATAATGTAATGTAATATCATGTTATATCATATCAAAGAGTTATAAATTAATGTACTATTACAAATATTTTGTCTAATAAAGCGAATATGATGTAATAATATGCTAGTAAAAATACTACATGTGGAGAATATAATAGTGAAGTGTGGGAAGTATCAAGTAAATTTCAAGAATTGTCAAGTAAGAAGTTAAGCACTGAATCTGGGTCAAATCCCTTGCACTAAATAGCGAACCAAATTTATTGTTAAGTGAATCCTTGAGCTTGCAGACTGTCAAACCAATAAGGTTTTGTTGGTTCAGTGTGTACATTCTTATCGAGAGCTGCTGATAATTTTTTGGCTTCCTATAGTTATTTCTCCTCAATTTTTCGTAATTATTCATGTATTCTTTCCTGCTCATATTTATTCTCCAGTTCTCTGAGCTATGATTTTTCGATTTGTTACAGAATAGCCTCAGTTTAAGAAGCTTCTAAAGCCTTCACAAGTTCATCTTCAATTTTGACTTCCTGCCTGTCTTAAGCAAGAAGCTGTTATTCAATAGTATCTTCCAGTCTGTTACTATTAGAAAACAAACTTCTATTTCTTAATATGTTGTTCATCAGATCACTGCGATAAGTGTCCAAGAACATTTACTCGAAATTGCCGAATTATGTCGTCATTATTGATTTATCCAGTTGATCTTTTGGTTTTATAGAATCGTAGTGACACGAACCAACATAGGCTAGTCTTATAGGCTCAATATTATTTTCGTTGTCTTCGTGGAACGTACGAATTGGTTTACTACCGAACACATATATCTCTATGGGTCTTGAGTATATTTCAGAAATTGCTTGAATCTAAATATCGTCGCCCCAGGTTCCATCCTGTCTCATCTTTTCAACATATTCGCTGATGTCCCCAGCCACATAGTCCTGGAAAAATACTTTTTCATAAGAAATGTAATCAGTGCACAATTTACGAATTTGAGCATGATGATCTTCAGTACCATATAGCTGATCTGAAATTGATCGGAAGAGACAATTTCCATCGCCTGCACTTTTCTTAATTGTTAGATCTCTTTACTATAAATTCTTTTTCAAATTTCGTGCTCTTTACTATAAAATTTCTAAAAATAAAAATAAAGATTACTTTTGACAAGCTACGATAGACTAGCTTGGTTCGTATTCCTCGCTCTCTTTTTGCCCATACCGAAAGCTTTACTCCTCGACCCAATGATGGCAACTTGTGAATTATCATAAATGTTGACAACTATGTCGTATTTGGGATGATAGTTAAAAAAATGCACTTTGACATTATAACATTTTTATCCATGATCTTTGCCTTACTATTTTTATGGTACTCCTTAAATGCCAATGACCCTAGCTTACAGCCATCCACCAATGGGATGATACGCATCGATTCGATTATTAAGCCGTATTTATTTGCCTTTCTCCCACTGCTCTAATATTCTGTTAGATTCAATAGGAATAGATTAGTCATACTTGGCTGACCAACCTGAATAATGCACGTAGATAGTTCCATGGCCAACAAACAATACTTATGCGTTTATCCACTTGCCTACTGAGTCTTTGATGTCTAGGTTTTGACCCACGTGGTATTTTTAGAAATGCACCTACTATGATTTCATTTTTTGTCTTTTTATTTATTTTTAGATAATACTGTATTTGTATTATTATTGATTTTTTAATGAATTCATCGTAGTCTTTACTTATCAGTATTCAACGGGAATTGTTGTCTCTTAATTAATAATAACAACTACAAATTTATAGGCATTTTAAGGCAATATCAAATATAAGTTCATTTTCATTGTATTAATATTTATTTAATATAGAGTGAGTGTGTAGTTACATATATCAGTTATAACTATAAATAAACGGTCACTGATAATAACAATGAAAAAGACAAAGAGCGCATCATTGCTAAAAATCCCAAGTTTGACTTCAACCAGTAAGAAAGGCGAACTAGATCAGCAGTCGTTAACAAACAGATTGACGGTGGCCCGCTCGAGCGCTAACTTATTAACGTTGATCAAACCGAGACAGTTGGCCTATTTTAGTTAAGCTGAAACTTAAACTACTGCAGAAAGTTGTCAACCTCAGAGTAATAGTAATAATCATCAAGCTTCGAAAATATTAAGAAATAAGTTGACAACATTGCATTAGGAAATATAAAAATTAGAGCAAGAAATTGCAGAAGCTAAGGATAGTCAAAGCAGTCGTACTAAGGGCAAAGATTATGATAATGAGCTTAAAAGATACTAAGAAGTAGGAGCCAGTGTCCGAGTGTGTCAGACAGACCTCACTAAAAACAAGCAAATCTTATCTTAAATAAAGAACATAATAAAAATGACATAATAAGATATTTTATCAATGCGATACCGCCTTGAACAGCGTCTGGCATAAAAATAATACTGTTAATAAATAATTGAACAATATAAACGCGAATTCTAATCGTAAAACCCAATTTCACTGTCTCTATTTACTAAATAGCAATAAAATATGGATTTGGGAAATAAAATTGTTGAATTAGAGAAATAACTTAATGAACGACAGAGAGCTCTTGAAGACTGGAAACAGTAAATTTAGTTTGATCTGCAGTAAAAAATAGTTAAAAATAAACTAATACAATTGAGAATGGAATTGATGAAAGCTTAATAATCAGCAAACGCATATGCGGATAGTCACAAGCTGATGAAATTAAGGTAAATATTGTGTGTCTTCATTAAGTCTAAAGCTTAATAAAATAAGAAAAGTAGTAATTATATGCCTATGGTTATTGGCGATTAAGGTATGGAAGTTTATACTTGCATGACAGGCAATATTGAGGAATATCATCAAGCTGTATTATAATATCGAGGGCAACATAAACAGAAATATGAGCCAAGTTAAATATAGAAATATTTTGATATTCTAGCTAAAATTGAAGCCATAATTTCTAATAGAAAATTGAAACTCAATAGAGAAATCAATCAATAGCATATGAATTAAATAGCTAAAATAAGATTATAGCTTATTAATAGTGAATAGGCAATAAAAATAAATAAAGAGTTAATAAAGAAGTTAAATGACCAGTTATAAATTGTATTCGCAAACGAAAGTGTCGCTATTATCCAACATCTGCATTAAACAATGGGTCACTACCCTTTAAATTAAATTAAATCGACATTAAAGACTCTGAAAACAGAACAGAGAACAAGGGTGAACAAAATAAAATAAATATTCATAAATTTGCATAAAATAAACAAAAATGACTGCGAACAGTTGTGCATTTCTAAACAATAACTGACTCACATTCTTGAACAATCTTCTATAATTAAAGAGTAAGTAATAAAAAATGCAGAGTCAAGTAAAAGCATTATAAATGAACGAGAGAAATTTATTACAAATTAAGGAAAATATTTAAAATTAGATCAGTATGGCTGTCAGTAAATGGGGTTAATTATCATTAAAAAAGGAATAACTCAAACTAAAGTATAAATAGCTCAGTAAATTAAGTAATATTTATAAATATTTTAGATAAGGAAATCAGATAGGCTGAAAATGAGATAATACATAAAAAGTAGAGTAAGTTCGCAAGTAAAGAGCCACTGATGAACATAATGAGTACTTTAAAAGCCCATTATACTGCAAAATCAATGCGTGAGACTCTAAAACTTCGTATTTGCGGTTAATCAAAATATAAGAACAAAGAGAACTAACCAAAACTATTAAATCAAAGTAAAATAAAATTTGGATCAACTGAACTGTCATCAACGATGGAAAATTGCCGAACTAGGAAGCCTTCCCTGAGCAGTAGAGTGACAAGTGGGAAATCGGCTCGTGATCAGCTGACTGCAGTTCTGTATTCAAAATTGGTGCTTTGATATTTTATATTTTTAGTATTTTTCTACATAAATTAATGTCTCTTCATAAATATAGATGTAATAATAAGTTTAAGAATGTTATTGTGTGCTTATGTGTGAGATATGAATATTTTCCATTTTCATCTTCGAAACCGTTGGTTGTTATTTGATGTTTGACGCATTCCATTGCCTTATTGTTAGATAAGAGCTCATATAAGTGTTTAGAATCAATCAAAGATATGATAGTGAAGGTTTTTTTATTGGACTATTTTTTAATTTTTCATTTATGATGTTATATAGTTTCTTTAAAATATGCTATTTAGAGCTCCTGGAAAAAGCACGAACTTCGAGTACTCAAATCCGATAGCATACCAGCCGGTGCAATAAATGAATCAAAAATCCTTATGCATGATCAATAATTCGTTCACAATGGGTCAGAAATGTTCAAGTCAATAAAAATTAAGCCGAAATTATTAACAACGATATGTGACATATCAGAATCCTAGCACAAATATAAAAACTTAACCGCCGGTGTACTACGACTAAGAGAAGTATAGGCCGCCTATTGGTTTTCGATCACCGACTTATATGTAAATGAATCGGCCAGTACTGTCACGGTAAGGCAGCATCAATATGCCTTTTGAACAGTAATGTCTTATATTGAGGAAGTAGAAATCACAGATGTCATAAAAAATTAAACGAGTCTAGGATGAGCTGTAAACTAAGGAAAATTTGATACGGGGTAAGCAAAGATAAATTTAAGAACTTAAACAAATGCAAAATAATAGCAGTATCAATTTCAACACTAATACAAATATGAACATGAATATGAATTACAATGGTAATAATTTCAATACAAATATGAATGGTAAGCAACCATTTTAAATAATTAACGATCTGAAATCATAGAAACAAAAATTATATTACCAAGTTATAGATCTACAGACTGAAATTCATAAAATGCAAGAAAGGTATTAAAAAATGCAGCGATAACATTACGGACTTGCTCAGAAATATGATGATTTGACTAGTAAATCAGCATTATAGATCAGTAAGAAAGTACTAAAATAAGAATAATTACAATCTGAGTTAACTCTTACTCAGAAAAGAAGTGAAAGAATTAAGACATAATACTAGAAACAGATAAATAATCTAAAATAAAAAATGCAATAGCTATAAAATGAAAGCTCAAAGAACAACAAATCGACCGTGATGAGTTATAACTTAAGTACGTACTCAGACAGTAATAATAATTATAATAATTCTTTAAAAACACAGCCTGATCTAGAATCTTCAAAAATATTAGATATTTAGAAATTGCAGTGTGATATTAGGCAGAAAAATTAGATGATTAAATATCTGTAAGTGCAGTGCTTGAAAGATAAGAAAAGGGAAAGTTAGAAGTATGAGAATTAGAGTGGCAAAATTGTTAAATAGTATTAATAATGCAAGAAATAATTAGCTAAATATACTAAAGAAGTGTAAAGTTCAAGAAAATAAATTGCGGCACTTCAAGGGAAAATTACTAGTGGTGATAAAATGAGAGAAGAGTTAATTAAACAAGTAAGAGATTTATAGTACTTGCTGAAAGAGTTAAGGGATAAATTGTGTAAGACTATGGAATAAAATAGAACTATCAATAAGAGATAACGTGAAAATAACGACAAGCTACAAATTAGAAATATGGAGCTTTAATCTTAATTACTGAAATCTTCTGCGAAAATGAGGTCTTAAATTGAAGAAACTCAAAAGAATTATTAAAAAATGTTAGGATAATACAGAGATAAAACTCAGTCATAATTAACAACAAAATAGAGTCAGCTGAAGGATTATTGTAGAGAGAAGCAGTAATTATTAACCAGACTGACATAATATCAGCAAGTCATAAAACAAAATTAGGAAAGTTCATCGAAATATTAAGATTTAAAAACAGTTCTCAAGAAATTAATAGAGTAGAAAAAGTCACTTGAGACTAAACAGCCTATCGGAGAAACCTAAAATATTCAAAAACAGCTAAAAATAAAAACAGACTAGTTAACAGCAGCTGAAAACTCAAAGAAGACATTATTACAATAAATTTCATTGACAAAAGATAAATTTGAGGAACAAGTTCAGTAACTATGTGCAAGGATAAACAAGTTATAAATCGAAAAGAAAAGAGTATAATAATAGAAAAACAGAATTCAAGCCTAACTTGATAAAATGAAACTTAGCTATGAAAATAAAATAGTACAAATACAAAAATAAGCTAATCAAGGATCACAATGTTAAATTGAATCATTAACAAAGAAAAATACTAAAGCATAATAAAAATATGAAAGTACGATACGATTTATGCGTGAATAATAAAGAAAATTGAAAAATATGATCGCGGATCAAGAGAGAGATAATCTGAATTTGACTATTCAGGTTTAGAATTAGAAAATCAAATATAATTAAGTTGTGTAAAAATTGAAGACTGTTAAATAAGAGAAGAAGAAGTTAAAATAACAAAATTAAAGACTCAGTTAGAAGAGCATTTCATCTGAGACAAATGTAGCTTCAGCTAAGAGAATCTAGATTTAGGGAAAATAGAAATAGATCTAATAACTTAACAGATTAATATCAACATTTAAGAATGATAAGTAAAATATTTAAAAAGACAATAGAGTTCTAAAATAGAAGATAGTTTCCTTATAAAAATCTATAACAGAATTAACTGTGAAAAACCAATCTCTTTGTGAATAATTATCTACAAAAACTCACTAATTGTAATAAACATTATAAAATTTGACTTAGATTCAACAATTACTTTTACAATCATAATGCCAAATCGCATAATTAAATGTTCGGCTATAAAATTTATCCGGGTAACAGTCAGTAAAATCCAATATTTAGCAATAGTTGAATAAAACATTAGCAATAAAATGTAACATAATACTGTAGCAGTAGAAGAAAATACAAGCTATGATAACGGAAATGGATACCTATACGCAGTAAAGTAATGATTAAAATGTGAGAATAGAAGAAATCAGTAAAAAATTATAGGAAAAAGACAAATATATTAGTAATCTTAATAATTTGTTAAAGGAATCATAAGGGAAAGTAACAAAATATTCATAAGAGATTAAATAAATGAATATAAAATTATAACAAAGTAAAAGTACTGAGTCAGTTGTAGTCAAATAGCTATAATAAAAAGTATTAAAAATAACAAAATAAACACAACTGTAGAAATCCTAATTATAGTTAAAAATATCATCATATTAAACACAAATTCAATAGAAATTAGGATAAATAAATTCTTTGAAATCGATAATAAAGTAGAGAGAGTCTATTGAATGTGATCAACGTAAGAGTTTAGATGAAAAGGATCGGTATAATCGTTAAATCTAACTATAATTATAAGAGATGACCCGATAGATGTTATAAATAAAACAAAAGTTCATATAATTGTAAATATAAATAAGCCAGAAACCGAGAAGCACTCCTGAACTATAATAATAAAACGGTGCAGTTAACAAGAATTTACGGATTAGTAAATTATCAGCAGTGAGTAACAGTTAGTCTTTTATTGCAGATTTTATATAAATTGATAAAAATGCCCTTCTGCATATCTGTGATTTATTGGCCATTGAACCTGTGTAAGGATAATTACTTAGGACGATCATTGAGGTTATTGAAAATGGCAATTTTATTACTATTGCTGAATATTACAGAGAAATACTTTAGCTGTTTGGGGTTTAGGGTTAGGGAAATTAAAAAATGCAAGAAAAATTGATTGGCTAAGTAAAAAATTTTAGGGAAACCTTAGCAGGATTGCTTGACAAAGTTGGAGTCCTTGAGGCAAGAAATTAGGGATTAATAAGAGAAAATCATAGACTGAGCAAGAACAACACTAAGATCGAACATAAAGAAGTGAGAATATATCAGCTGGGAGTCTTAGTAGACTAACTTAATAAAGAATTAATAAATGTACAACTATGTAGGCTAAATAAGAAAAAGGAGCTTGAAGTAGAGGATGAAATTATATGATTGTGTCATTATTTTTTTGTATTCCCATATTCTTACTTCTATGAGAAAATTTCTTGTTTAAAATTCTGTATATGTATGTGTAATATAAAAATAAAACAAAATCACAGCTTATACTTAGTCTTAAGCAACCGTTTATACAAATTTCCCTAATCCCCTTACCCTCCTGCTCCTTAGTACTAAACCGAAGCATTACTACATAATGAAAATTTATGTTTCTTAATTCCGCCCATCATTAACATTTGCTATGATATTTTGTGTTTGCTATTGAGTAGTTTCGTATCAGGAGACACTTTATTTTTTGTTGATTTTATTGATGAACTCCTGCTCTTATTATTATTATTGTTACGGTGTTTGTTCGATTTTATATCTAAATGTAACTTGAATCTCACTAATTCTCGTTATACTTTATTGACTAGCTCCCTATCAAAATCGACTAATGCGATTTATTTTTTATCATAGGCAATATAGTCGAAGGACAGAGTCTAAAGTGTTTTCTTGATAACATTGAAGCTAGTATAAAAATAGGCCAGTTAATTAATATTATTATTATCGTTACTGTTCTGCCTGTATTACTTCAAAGTTTATGATAAATAATGTAGATCGTCACTAATTGAACCATATTATGCAATTTTCATGTGTAAGTACTATCTGCATACTTTTATACTGTTTTGCTGAATTTAACGCAAATTTGATATCAAGTTGTCGAAAAATGAAGTTATTATTAAACTATGGGTTTCAGCTGATTGTTAGAATATCTGTCGGTTTTTATTTACTGTGCGCCATGCGGTATCCACATCGCCTTGTGCAACACGAGCCTATTATCGGAATATTTTATTCTATTTTCTTAAGAATTATTAGGCATTTCTTAAAGGCTGTATCTATTGAGCGTACTTGCTTTTCTTACATAGGCATCCTGAACATAGAATTTATTTAGTAGATTTGCAGAACATGTTCAATGGCTCTTTATGTTAAAGACAAATCAAAGATTATCCGACAGGCTTAAAATCTTTGCTAGTCCTGTTCGATGGAGGGTTATTATTATTATTCCGATCAGTCTCCATGAATGGAGAGTAACTGTTGCCATGTTTAGTCTATTGCGACATCAAATGACTGGGTTTTTCAGCAGATTTATTTTTCAATGGGGACAGACTGTGACTTGACTTTTAATTGCACTTACGACAACGATGGGCTGGCTTGGTGTTCTTGTAACAGTAAAAACAAGTTTTATGACCACAATTGGCAGTAAATAAGCTATGACTGGGGCGATCACAGCCATAGCATCGTTTGGATTCCATCTCAATTTATTAATTATTCTCTTTATTGTTTAATTTTAAATTTTATTTTTATTATTTTGATATTCATTGCGTCTTAAAAATACTTAACTTAGATTTTTTATTTTTCTCATAATTAATGGCTAAAAAGGTTCACGAAATTTAAACCTTAATGAGAACCACTATCTTATTTATACTTTGCTTTAAGTTGCAATAAATTAGTCTAAGACCCGAATATGAAAAAAGATATCAACAAATATCCATAAAAGCATGGTTCAAAAATAAAGAAATAAAAGACGGAAAAATTAATCAGCAATCGATACTTCGCATAAGACAAAGTATTAAATCTATGTATATTGATGATTAATTGTTATTTTAGAGGAATACAAACTTGTGCATTCTGATATTCTATGTCTTATATAGATGAGAAGTTGGAAAGAAGTATCTGTTCTGAAATTAAGTACTTCATTTTTGTAGTACCTAGATGGGAATTTTATCGGAGATTTGGGATTAAAGTATCTCGCGAGGGGCAATTGGAGGCACTTACAAATTCTACAGCTAGGTTACAGTTCCCATAACATAGACAACAACCTACTACGAGACTAATCGATTGCATAGTTAAATCAATGCCGATGGCCAGCATTAAAGTCCCTAAATCTATGTTAATATTGATTTATTCAAGAAAATAATAAAATAAGTCCACTTGGATTTATGAAGATAGCTAAAGGATAATGGCCATAGCTGTACTTCGTGACATTAAGTACATGATAAAAATATCGAAGCCAACAATTTTCCATGCTCGATGGAGGAAATGCTTAAGAGAATTTTTACCCATCTGGATTTTAATTTTTATTGAGATTTATTATACTATAGACAAAGATATTTTTAATATACTCACTATTATTTGTAGTCTGAGCTTAATTAAACTATGATATAGTGCAAGTATTCGTTGACCAGCTTCTATCTTAAAATAAATAATTTATATATTAACAGCATTAAAATCGTTAAAAATATTTGACTTAAAACTATAATAAATAAACTGACAATCTAAACACTTTAAATCAACAGCTCTTACAA
>APMI01038030.1_pt1 | contig 12062 bp, 8 predicted proteins | sample 667938 | NCBI WGS metagenome assembly APMI01 (sample SAMN01084076, study PRJNA167559) | wastewater metagenome | biome: Wastewater | place: Denmark: Ejby Moelle, Odense | collected 2011-11-28 | reverse complement strand
GCGCCATCGTGACCCACGATCCCGAGCACGGGTTCAACTCGGCCCGCCGCTTCGGCTATGTGCGCGACAACTTCACCAAGGCCGACGTGATCGCTACCCTGCCCGGTTCCATCGGCATCGGCCATGTGCGCTATTCCACCGCCGGGTCGAAGGGCGCGACCGCGATCCGCGACGTGCAGCCCTTTTTCGGCGAGTTTTCGATGGGGGGCGCCGCGATTGCCCATAACGGCAACCTGACCAATGCCGCCGCCCTGCGCCGCGAGCTGATCGAGCGCGGCTCGATCTTTCAGTCGTCATCGGACAGCGAGTGCATCATCCATCTGATGGCGCGGTCGATCCAGAAGACGATCTCGGAACGCATCAAGGATGCGCTGCGCCGGGTTGAAGGCGCGTTCAGCGTCATCGCCATGACGCGCACCAAGCTGATCGGGGTGCGCGACGCGCTTGGCGTACGCCCGCTGGTTCTGGGCCGCGTGGGCGATTCGGGCTGGGCACTTGCCTCGGAGACCTGCGCGCTCGACATCATCGGCGCCGATTTCGTGCGCGAGGTCGAGCCGGGCGAGATGGTGATCATCGAGGGCAACAAGATCGAATCCTCGCGTCCCTTCGGTGTGGCGAAGTCGCGGTTCTGCATCTTTGAACAGGTGTATTTCAGCCGCCCCGACAGCCAGTATGGCGGCCGTTCGGTCTATGAGACGCGACGCCAGATCGGCGTGGAACTGGCCAAGGAATCGCCGGTCGAGGCCGATATTGTCTGCCCGGTGCCCGACAGCGGCACCCCGGCGGCCATCGGCTATGCCGAACAGTCGGGCATCCCCTTCGCGCTTGGCATCACCCGCAACCAATATGTCGGCCGCACCTTCATCGAGCCGACCGAACAGATCCGCAACATGGGCGTGCGGCTGAAGCTGAACGTCAACCGCGCGCTGATCAAGGGCAAGCGCGTGATCCTGGTCGATGACTCGGTCGTGCGCGGCACCACCAGCCGCAAGATCAAGGACATGATCCTTGAGGCTGGCGCGGCAGAGGTCCATTTCCGCATCGCCTCGCCGCCCACCGCCTGGCCCTGCTTTTATGGTGTCGATACGCCGGAACGGTCAAAACTCCTCGCGGCGACGATGACCGAGGATGAGATGCGTGACTGGATCGGCGTGGACAGCCTGAAATTCATCTCGCTGGATGGCCTTTACCGTGCCGCCGGCGAGGCTGCGGGCCGCGATCCGGCTGCCCCCAAATTCTGCGATGCCTGCTTCTCGGGCGATTATCCGGTCGTCCCCTCGGACAAGATCGAGGAAGGCTTCCAGATGAAGGCGGCGGAATAGGCGCAGAATTGATGCGTGAGATCACGCACCCTACCCCTGTGACGATCCCTGCCGCAGGGTGCGAGTTCACACGCATCGGAATGGCCCATGTCCGCAGCTGAGGTTGACGCCTACCTCTCTGCCCTGCCCGCCGACCAGCGGCAGGCGCTGTCCTCCTTACGCGCCCTCCTTAACACGCTGTTGCCCGACCATGCCGAGGTGATCAGCTACGCCATGCCCGGCTTTCGCCAGCCGGGGCCAAAGGGACGGATGGTGGCGGGCTATGCCGCCTTCGCCCGCCATCTGGGCCTTTACCTCCATTCCGGCAGCATCATCGGCCAGATCGACAGCGCCGGCTTCAAAACCTCGAAATCCGGCATCCTGTTCACCCCCGCCCATCCCCTGCCCGCTGGCCTCGTGGAACGGATCGTCCGGCTGCGCCAGGCCGAGATCGCGGCAAAGGGCCGCTGACGTCGCCCTTGCCCTTTCATCTGTTCATAAATATCCCACGGGGGTCCGGGGGTGTGAAACCCCCGGCGCTTGCAACCGGAGCTGACCCATGACCCAGAAGATCGCCCTTGTCACCGGCGCCTCGCGCGGGCTTGGGGCCGCCCTTGCCGAACAACTGGCCGCGCGCGGCTGGCAGGTCGTCGCGGTGGCACGCACCGTCGGCGGGCTGGAAGAGCTGGACGACCGGGTCAAGGCGCTGGCTCTGCCCGGCGCGGGCGGGCTGACGCTGGCGCCGATGGATGTGACCAACGACGACGCCATGCGCCATCTGTGCCTGTCGATCCACGAGCGTTGGGGCGGCATCGACCTTTGGGCGCATACCGCCATTCACGCGGCCCCGCTTACCCCTGCCGGATCGCTGGACGGCAAGGATTTCGACAAGTCGATCAACATCAACCTGCGCGCCACCGGCATGCTTATACCGATGGTAGAACCGCTGTTGCGCGCCCGGTCGGGAACGGCGCTGTTCTTTGATGACCCACGCGGTGACGAGAAGTTTTTTGGCGCCTATGGGTCCACCAAGGCGGCCCAGATCGCGCTTGTGCGGAGCTGGCAGGCCGAAAACGCCAGCATCGGGCCCCGCGTCCTCCTTGCCTCGCCTGCCCCGATGCCCACCGCCGTGCGCGCCCGATTCTTCCCCGGCGAAGATCGCGCGCCCTTGTCTTCGCCCCGGGCCGAGGCCGCGCGCATTCTGGCCGATATCTGATCCAGCCCCCTGATATCACGCGTATTTTATCCGGTTTTGCGGCGCCGCGGCATCCCCATTGCTTTCCTGCGGCCCCAAGGCTAGCTATCTGCATCCTTCGTGGAGTTCCGGCGCAGTGTCTGGCGACGACAAGACTGATGACCAAGCTGAGGGCGAAGGCTCTCATGGATCTGGCAATCTTGGCCTTCTGGTCCTTGGCTGTATCGGCGTCGTTTACGGCGACATCGGCACAAGCCCGCTATATGCCATGCGCGAAAGCCTGCACGCCGCCAGCCGCGACGGGCTGACACGCGATGATGTGGTGGGTGTTATCTCGCTGTTGATCTGGACGCTGACGCTGATCGTGACGATCAAATATGTCCTTCTGATCATGCGGGCCGACAACAACGGCGAGGGTGGCACCCTGTCGCTTGTGGCCTTGGTGCAGCAGGCGCTGAAAAAGCGGCCAGCCTGGCTGTTGGCTCTGGGGATGGTGGGGATCTCGCTTTTTTTCGGCGATGCGATCATCACGCCGGCCATGTCGGTGCTGTCGGCGGTTGAGGGCATGGTGATCGTGGCCCCCGGTTTCGGCCCCTGGGTCGTGCCGGTCACGCTGGCGATCATCCTTGGTCTTTTCGCGGTGCAAAAGCACGGCACGCAGGCCGTTTCGATTCTGTTCGGACCGATCATGGTCGTGTGGTTCGTGGTGATGGGCGTTCTGGGCGCGATGCATGTCGGCGACGACCTGTCGATTCTGACCGCGCTGAACCCCTGGCACGCCGTCAGCTTTCTCACCCAGAACGGCCTTGCCTCGTTCTTCGTGCTGGGTTCGGTCTTTCTGGCGGTGACGGGGGGCGAGGCGCTTTATGCCGACATGGGCCATTTCGGCCGCAGCCCGATCCGCATCGCCTGGGGCGCGCTGGTGTTTCCGGCCCTTACCCTGTCGTATCTGGGTCAGGGCGCGCTGGTCCTGGCAAACCCTGAGGCCGCCAAAGACCCGTTCTTCCTGATGGCGCCGGACTGGTTTTTGCTGCCGCTGGTGGTTCTGTCGATGACCGCGACCGTCATCGCCAGCCAGGCGGTGATTTCGGGCGCCTTTTCCATGATGAAGCAGGCGGTCCGCATGGGATTGCTGCCACGGCTGGAAATTCTGCACACGTCGGAAAGCCAGTACGGCCAGATCTATCTGCCCAAGGTCAACTTGATCCTGTGCGTGGGCGTGGTGCTGCTGGTGCTGGCGTTCGGGTCGTCCTCGCGGCTGGCTTCGGCCTATGGCATCGCGGTGACGGGCGACATGGTGATCACCTCTTGCCTGGCGCTGGTGTTGTTTTACCGGGCCTGGAAATGGCCGATGCCCGCCGTCATTGCAGTGGTCGGCCCGCTGCTGGTGATTGAACTCTTGTTCCTTGCCGCCAATGCGATGAAGTTTCTGGATGGCGGCTACATCCCGATCATGATCGCGACCAGCATGGTCGTGCTGATGTGGACCTGGCTGCGCGGCACGGCCCATGTGCTGGCGCAGGCCCGGCGGGGGGCGGTGACCATCCAGCAACTGGCCGCCATGCTGCAAAAATCCTCGCGTCTGGTGGATGTGCCAGGCACGGCCGTGTTCCTGACGTCCGACCCCGACATGGCCCCCGCGGCGCTGACCCATAACCTGAAGCACAATCAGGTGCTGCACGCCCAGAACCTGATCGTCGGGGTGAATATGTCCACCCGGCCCTATGTCTCGAATGCCGACCGGGTTGAAATCACGCCGATCAACGACCGCTTCACCCGGATCGACCTGAATTTCGGCTATATGGAAGAGACGAACGTGCCCAAGGCTTTGGCGCTGGCCAAGAAGAAGGGCATCAAGTTCGACATCATGACGACCTCGTTCTTCCTGAACCGGCGGACATTTAAATCGGCCTCGAAGGGCGGGCTGCCGCGCTGGCAGGAAGATGTGTTCCGCTTGTTGTCGCGGTCAGCCGCCGATGCGACCCACTTTTACCGCCTGCCCACCAACCGCGTGATCGAGCTGGGCCAGCAACTGACGATCTGAAGATGCGCCCAGCGGGTTGGCTGCGCGGCCTTGGCCGTTCAAGCGGCTGTCCGGGCAAGGCCGCTTACAGGGCCCGCAACACCTCGGCGGCGATGCGGTGGCTTTCCAGACGCTTGGCATGGTCATGGATCATGCCGGTCACCATGATCTCATCCGGTTTGTGAAGGTCGATCAGTTCGGCCAGGCGGCGCGCGACCGTTTGCGGGCTGCCGACCGCCGAGCAGCCCAGCACCCTGTCCACCTCGCGCAGCATGGCGGCGGGCACCTCTGACAGATCATGCGTCGGACATGGCAGCTTGCCCGGCCGCCCCAGACGCAACCGGGCGAAGGCCAGCGTCTGCGACGAACGCAGATAGGCCGCCTCTTCATCCGTTGCGGCGGCGCTGACCCCCACGGCCATCATGAAATGCGGGGCCTCCAGCCATTGCGAGGGGCGAAACAACTGGCGGTACTGCGCGGCGGCTTCCTCCAGATGATCGGGGGCGAAATGGCTGGCAAAGGCGTAGGGCAGGCCCAGATAGGCCGCCAGTTGCGCGCCATAAAGGCTGGAACCCAAAATCCATACCGGCACCCCGGTGCCCTCGCCCGGAATGGCGCGCACCGGCGCATCGGCGCGGGGGGCGTCAAGGTAATGCAACAGCTCCATCACATCTTCGGGGAAGCGGTCCACAGGGTCCATGCTGCGGCGCAGGGCGCGCATGGTCACGCCATCGGTGCCCGGCGCACGGCCAAGCCCCAGGTCGATCCGTCCGGGGTAAAGGGTGGCAAGGGTGCCGAAGGCTTCGGCCACCTGCAAGGGCGCGTGGTTGGGCAGCATGATGCCCCCTGCCCCGACACGGATGCTGCGGGTGCCGGCCGCGACATGGCCGATGACCAGCGCGGTCGCCGAACTGGCGATGCCGGGCATGTTGTGATGCTCGGCCAGCCAGAAGCGGTGATAGCCCCAGTCCTCGGCATGGCGGGCAAGGTCCACGGAATTGGCAAGGGCCATGGCGGCATCGCCACCTTCGGGCACGGGGCAAAGATCAAGCAGGGAATAGCGCATGATCGCAAGCTAGGTCTCGCCGGCCCCCGCCACAAGAGAGGCCCCCTCAAGATACTGCGCCTTCAGCACGCGGCGCAGTATCTTGCCCGCTGCCGATTTCGGAATGCCAGCGACAACCCGGATCTCTCGCGGCCGCTTATAGCTGGCAAGCCGGGCTGCAAGGCTGCGTGCAAGGGCCGCGGTATCTGGCACCTGACCGTCGCGCGCCACGACAAAGGCCACAGGCACCTCTCCCAGCGGGCCATCGGGCACGCCGATCACCCCGGCATCGGCAACCGAAGGCTGCGCCAGCAGGGCGGCCTCGATCTCGGCGGGCGGCACCTGAAAGCCGCCTACCTTGATCAGCTCTTTCAGCCGGTCCAGAATGACGGCCTGCCCATCGGCATCGCAAAAAGCCAGATCGCCGGTTTTCAGCCAGCCGTCCGCTGTCAAGGCCGCGGCCGTGGCATCGGGCGCGTTGTGATAGCCCAACATCACCTGCGGCCCCTTGACCCACAACTCTCCTTCCTGCCCCGGCCCCAGATCGTCCCCGGTCTGCGGATCGACGATACGACACAGGGTATTGGGCACCGGATAACCGATACGGTCGGGCCGAGGATCGGTTTCGGGCGCGACATGGCTGACCGGGCTCATCTCGGTCATGCCGTAGCCTTGGGTCACGATGCAGCCCAGACGCGCCGCAACCGCCGCCGCCAGTTCCCCCGACAATGGGGCCGCGCCCGACATCAGCACCCTGACCGAAGACAGGTCATGCCGTTCGACCAGCGGGTGCTTGGCCAGCAGAACCGCAACCGGCGGCGCAATCTTGATCAGACGAGAGCGGTAGCGTTCGACATGCCCCAGAAAGGCCGCCAGTCCGAAGACCGGCATCGTGACCAGCCCCGCCCCGCGCGCCAGAAAGGCGTTCAGCATCGCATTCATGCCGGAAATGTGGAAGAACGGCAGAAACGCCACTGACATATCCCCCGGCCGGATGCCTTGGGTGACGTGAACCTGATCGACATTGGCCACCAGATTGCGGTGCGACAGCCGCACCCCCTTGGGCAGGCCCGTGGTGCCAGAGGAATAGGGCAGCGCCACCACGTCACGCGTAACATCCACCGGAACCTGCGCCAAAAGTGGTGCGGCCATCAGGTCATCAAGGGTTGGCACACCATCGCAAGGGCCAAGACTTGCGATAAACCTGACTGCCGTCTCCACTTGCACAGAGCGGATCAAAGGCACCAGCCCCGCCGCGGCCAGAACCATCCGCGCGCCCGAATCCGCCAGTTGCTGGGTCAGTTCGTGGCGGGTGTAGCCCACGTTCACCGGCGTCACCGCCGCGCCGCACAGCGCGATGGCATGGAACATGACCGCGAAATCGGGGCAGTTCGGCGCCATGATCGCCACCACATCGCCCGGCCCGATCCCCAGCGCCCGCAGCCCGCCCGCAAGGCGGCGCGTGCGGTCGATGAACCCGGCCACGGTCAGCGCCTCGCCGGTAGGTCCGTCGATCAGCACCACGCGGCCCGGATCCTCACCAAGCCCGGCAAAGACGCGCTGGGTAATGGTCTGGTCCGACAGGGGCAGGTCGGGAAAGGGGCTGCAGAAGATCGTCATGGAAACGCCATCGGGAAAGCTGCCGCATCAGCTTACAGGATGGCCCCCGCATCACAATGCCGGCCCGCCCGCCAACAACGGCCGCCGGTGGTGTGGCCTAATTGTCCAGATATTGCGCCTTCAGCACCCGCCGCAGGATCTTGCCCGAGGCCGATTTCGGAATCGCCTCGACCACCCGTATCTCGCGCGGGCGTTTGTAGCTGGCCAGTTGCTCGGCCAGAAAGGGACCAAGATCATCGACATGCAGGGTATGGCCCGCACGGGGCACAAGGAAAGCGACAGGGCGCTCGCCCGCCTGATCATCGGGCACGCCGATCACGGCGGCATCGCCGATGTCGGGGTGTGCAAGAAGGTCGGCCTCCACCTCGGCCGGGGCGACCTGAAAGCCCGAGACCTTGATCAGTTCTTTCAGCCGGTCGCGGATCGACAATTGGCCATCGTCGTCAAAAGCGGCCAGATCGCCGGTCATCAGCCAGCCATCGGGCGTCAGGGTGCTGGCGGTCGCCTGGGGCGCGTTGTGATAACCCAGCATGACCTGCGGGCCGCGCACCCACAACTCGCCCTCGCCTCCCGGCCCGGCATCCTGCCCGGTGACCGGATCGACCAGTCGGCATTCGGTGTTGGGCACGGTCAGGCCCACCCGGCCGGGCCGCGGGTCAGATTCCGGGACGATATGGCTGACCGGGCTCATCTCGGTCATGCCGTAACCCTGAATCATCTGGCAACCCAGCCGCGCACCAACCGCAGCCGCAACATCGCCGCCAAGGGGGGCCGCCCCGGACATCAGCAGTTCGATCGAGGAGACATCGTGCTGATCGACCAGCGGCGATTTCGCAAGCGCCAGCGCCACCGGCGGCGCGATCAGGACCAGACGAGAGCGGTGGCGCGCGACATGGCCCAGAAACGCCTCAAGGTCAAAGCGCGGCATACAGACCAGCCCCGCCCCGCGCGCCAGAAAGGCATTCATCAGCGTGTTCATGCCATAGATGTGAAAGAACGGCAGGAAGGCCACCGACATGTCGCCAGGGCGGATGTTCAGCGCGACATGCACCTGATCGACGTTCGAGACCAGATTGCGATGCGACAACCGCACCCCCTTGGGCAGGCCGGTGGTGCCCGAGGAATAGGGCAAGGCGACCGGATGCGCGGCAAAATCAACCGGAACCTGTGCGGCCAGCGGATCGGCCAGCAGGTCGTCAAGGCTGGCATGACCTTCCGCCGGTGAGAAGGTGATCACCTCTGTCACGCCTGTATCGTGCAGGGCAGCGGAAACCACCGGCAGCAAGGCGGCATGGGCCAGAACCAGACGCGCGCCGCTGTCGGCCAACTGATGCTGCACCTCATGCGCGGTATAGCTGGGGTTCAGCGTGGTCACCGTCGCCCCGGCATAGGCGATGGCATGAAAGGCCACGGCAAAGTCGGGGCAGTTGGGCGCAAGGATCGCCACCACATCGCCCGGCCCGATGCCGCGTGCCTGCAAGCCCCCCGCCAGACGGCGGATACGGTCTTTCATCCCGCCTACGGTCAGCTCCGCCCCGGTCGGGCCGTCGATCAGCACCACGCGGTCCGGCGCATCGCCCATGCCCTCGAACAGGCGGTCGGTAATGCCTTGATCGCGCAAGCGGATCGCCGGCAACGTGCTGTGAAAAATGTTCATCTGACCCTCCCTGTCCGACGGCGCCTCTGAACCGCCCATGGCAAAAGGGGATGGCACATGGCCACCCCCTCTGTCAGTCCTTACGTTACGGCAGATGGCCGCGGCTTACTCTGCCGCCTGCACGCTGGGATTGTTGGGATGCGTCGTCCAGTTGGCATAGTCGCCAACCTTGCGGTCGGTGCGCGGGTCCAGCCAGCCTTTGGGCTTTTCGACCATGGTGATGCAGTTTTCCACCGGACAGACGTTGACGCACAGGTTGCAGGCCACGCATTCCTCATCCTTGACGGTAAAGGTGCGGTCCGCGCTCATGGCGATGGCCTGATGGCTGGTATCCTCGCAGGCGGCATAGCAGCGACCGCATTTGATGCAATCGTCCTGCGAAATCTGCGCCTTGGTGACATAGTTCAGGTTCAGGAACTGCCAGTCGGTCACGTTCGGCGTGGCCTTGCCCACCAGATCGTCCAGCGCCATGCCCTTGTCGTCGAGGTATTCCGACAGGCCCGAGATCATCTCTTGCACGACCTTGAAGCCATAGGTCATGGCGGCGGTGCAGACCTGCACATTCCCCGCCCCCAGCGCCATGAACTCTGCCGCGTCGCGCCAGGTGGTGATGCCGCCGATGCCGGAAATCGGCAGGCCCCGGGTTTCGGGGTTGCGGGCAATCTCGGCCACCATGTTCATCGCGATGGGCTTCACCGCCGGGCCGCAATAGCCGCCATGCGTGCCCTTGCCGTCGATCATCGGTTCGGGCGAGAAGGCATCGAGATTGACCGAGGTGATCGAGTTGATCGTGTTGATCAGCGACACCGCATCAGCCCCGCCGCGTTTCGCCGCCTCGGCCGGTTTCCTGACATCGGTGATGTTGGGCGTCAGCTTGACGATGCAGGGCATCCGGCTGTGCTTTTTCACCCAGCGCGTCACCATTTCGATATATTCCGGCACCTGACCCACGGCGCTGCCCATGCCGCGCTCGGCCATGCCATGCGGGCAGCCGAAGTTCAGTTCCACCCCGTCGGCCTCGGTATCCTCGATGCGGTGCAGGATGTCTTTCCAGCTGTCCTCATCGCAGGGCACCATCAGGCTGATGATCAGCGCCCGGTCGCGCCACTTGCGCTTGACCTCCTTGATCTCGGTCAGGTTCACCTCCAGCGGGCGGTCGGTGATCAGTTCGATGTTGTTCAGGCCCAGCAGGCGGCGGTCGGCCCCCCAGATCGCGCCATAGCGCGGGCCGGATACGTTGACGACAGGCGGCCCCTCGGACCCAAGGGTTTTCCACACGACCCCGCCCCAGCCTGCCTCATACGCGCGCTCGACGTTGTATTTCTTGTCGGTCGGTGGCGCGCTGGCCAGCCAGAAGGGGTTGGGGGATTTGATGCCGATGAAGTTCGATGTCAGGTTTGCCATTGCTGCCCCCTTACGCCATCAGGCTTGCATGAATGTCTTCCGCCGCGTCGCGGCCTTCGGCAACGGCGGTGACGGTCAGGTCTTCGCCCCCCGTCGCGCAATCGCCCCCGGCCCAGACACCGGCAAGGCTGGTGCGGCCCGTGGCATCGACCTTGATCTTGCCGCCCTCGACCGCCTGCCCCTCGGGCGCGCCGGTCAGGGTCTGGCCGATGGCCTTCAGCACGGTATCGGCCCGCAGGCGGAAGGTTTCGCCGGTCTGTTTCAACCCTTGTGGCGTGTCTTCGGTATAGGCGAATTCGATCTCTTGAACCGCGCCATTGCCATGCACGGCCACCGGGGCGGCATTGGTCACGATCTTCACCCCCGCGCTGGTCGCATGTTCCTGCTCATAACCCGAGGCTGCCATCTTTTCCTGCCCACGGCGGTAAACGATGGTGACATTCTCGGCCCCCAGCAGCTTGGACTGCACGGCGGCATCGACGGCGGTCATGCCGCCGCCGATAACCACCACATCACGCCCGACCGGCAGGGAGGAAAGATTGCCGGACTGGCGCAATTCGGAAATGAAATCAACGGCGGGGCGCACATTCGCCTTGTCCTCGCCCGGCGCGCGGAGCGCATTGACCCCGGCCAGACCGATAGACAGGAACACCGCATCGTACTGTTTTTGCAGATCGGCCAGCGACAGATCGCGGCCAAGCGCCTTGCCCGGCTCGATACGGATACCGCCGATCTTCAACAGCCAATCGACTTCCTTCTGCGCGAAACCATTGGTCGTCTTGTAGGCGGCAAGGCCAAATTCATTCAGCCCCCCGGCCTTGGGGCGGGCATCAAACACCACCACGTCATGGCCCTTCATGGCCAGCCGGTGCGCCGCCGACAGGCCCGCAGGCCCCGCCCCGACCACGGCGACCTTCTTCCCCGTCGCCTTGGCGCGGGAGAACGGATGCACGCCTTTGGCCATCAGCGTATCGGTGGCAAACCGCTGCAAGCGGCCAATCTCGACCGGCTTGCCCTCGGCGGTTTCGCGCACGCAGGCCTCTTCGCACAGGGTTTCGGTGGGGCAGACGCGGGCGCACATGCCACCAAGGATGTTCTGGCTGAAGATCGTCTTTGCAGCCGCCTCGGGCGTGCCGGTGGCGATCTGGCGGATGAACAGCGGAATGTCGATGCTGGTCGGGCAAGCCGTCATGCAGGGCGCATCATGGCAGAAATAGCAGCGGTCAGCCGCCACATGCGCCTCATGCCGGTCCAAAGGCGGTTCGTGATCGTGGAAATTCGCGGCAATGGCCTGGGGCGACAGGCGCCCCGCCACCACGCCGGGGGTCAGCGGGCTGTTGGTCATCATACCTCCGTGGCGAGCGTTTGGCTTGCTTCTGATTGAGGTCAGCGTGGCATGGCTTCATTTTTTTATCAAACGGTAAATTTTCAAAATCTGCCGTTGGGGCATGCAAAACCGCTTATGGGCTTTTTTCCGCGTTGGCGCTGCCGTATATGTGTGCAATCCAACGGGGCGCGGGACAGCGACAGCCCCGACAAATGACGCCATTAGAGGACGGCATGAGCAAAAACACTTCGGACGCGGATGTGGCCTTCATTTCCGCACTGGCGGAACTGTTGAACAAGAACGACCTGACCGAGCTGAGCGTGAAGCGTGAATACGCCGAAGACGACAGCCTGGAGGTGCGTGTCGTCAAGCAGGCCAATGTGGTGACCGTGGCGGCCCCGGCGCCCGTCAGCTATGCCCCCGCCCCCGTTGCAGCCGCAGCGGCCCCTGCCGCAGCGCCTGCCTCCCCGGAAGACCCCGCCCAGCATCC
>APMI01018341.1_pt1 | contig 12064 bp, 9 predicted proteins | sample 667938 | NCBI WGS metagenome assembly APMI01 (sample SAMN01084076, study PRJNA167559) | wastewater metagenome | biome: Wastewater | place: Denmark: Ejby Moelle, Odense | collected 2011-11-28 | reverse complement strand
GCACCGCCGCGACCAGCTCGGCATCAAGCCGCGCCTGCTCGTCGACCGCGAGCATCTCCTTCCAGTTGATCACGCCATAAATGTAGTCGATGCGATCGCCGGTCGAGGAAAAGGGCATCAGGATGCCGCGATAGAGCGTCTGATGGCCGCGCGTGCCGACGAATTCGGCCTCGAAGCCGATCGGCGCGCGATTGGCGATGATCTGCAGATAATGGTCGGTCAGCCGCGACAGCAAGGAACGCGCCGGCACTTCAGCGATCCGCGTGATCGCATGATCCAGCCCGCATTCCTCGCGCAGCGCGCGGCCGAGGAACTGGATTTCCGGGTCTTCGATGCTCTGGGTGAAATCGAGCAGCACGCTATGCGCGCCGAAATCGGCAATGCCGGCGGGATCGAGATCGTCGATCGAGGGATAGGGGCGGCCGTCGAGCAGCGACACCCAGTGATTATAGGCACGCACATGCATCCGCCGCTCGTCGGTGCCGATCGCCAGCGTCGCCTCACCGACCCCACCCTCGGCCGGATCGCTGTCATACGGCCGGCTCCCATCAACGCCGCGAGCGGTGTCCATACAAATCCCTTCGACACATTAAGTCGTATCGTCGGCGATTGTGCCGCCACATGGTAAAAGACGCGTAAAGATCACACCTGCTTGCCAGCGCCCTCCGGTCCTGCTAACCGCCGCGCCTCGATACGCCTCCGGGCGTGCTTCGGGCCGCTTTAGCTCAGCTGGTAGAGCATCGCATTCGTAATGCGGGGGTCACAGGTTCGAGTCCTGTAAGCGGCACCAGAACATCCTGACAGCATAACTGGAAAACCGCGGATTTCTGCCGCATACAGGACTTGTCGCCGTCCCGTATTATCCCGCTTTGTTCCATGAAGTCCCTCGCGAAAGGGACCACAGAATGCGGGACCTCGGCCAACTCGAAAGAATGTGGTCGCAATGCTTACGGTCACAGATTCGCGCGTTCAAACCCCGCGCTACGCCGTACAAGGTGCCCGATGTCGACGGGCTGTTCCTGCTGATCCAGCCGTCCGGAGGGCTCTACCGGCGATTCCGCTTTCGCGCGCACGGCATCGAGGAGAAACTTTCCTTAGGCAGCTCATGGCTCCGCGCGGTACCTGGATCACTTGCGCGCACGCCCTGCAAGCAATGGCGTCGCCGGGCAAAATGAGATCGTGGCGTTGTCGAACGATGGCCTTGAATCAGACGAAAACCGGCACCGTATCAGGTCCGTCGTCGGCTGAAGCTATATCAATATCTTATGACGAAATGTCGGAATCCTGTAAGCCGTCGGGACGTAATGGAGCACGTATAGAGCCACCTCAAAGCGGGTCTCGTAGCGCATTCATCCAATCCGACATCATTGTCCTAATCAGGATTATTTTATCTTGATCAGGTTGAAAAAGCGTGCGGCTTGGGTCATGATCCCCGTCAAATAAGGGGAGGAGAATCATGACCTCGATCGCGCGGACCAAGCGTGCCATTTTCTCCGTAACGGCACTAAGCCTTGCCTCGCTGGCGGTCCCGGCGTTTGCGCAAACCGCCGTACCGGTGCCCACGACGGCCCCTTCGCCGTCGACCGCCGAAGCGCTGGAAGGTCTGGACGCCTATATCGAGGCGGCGCGACAGACCTGGCAGGTGCCCGGCGCGGCCATCGCGATCGTCAAGGACGACAAGATCGTCTACGCCAAGGGCTTCGGCGTCCGCGAGGAAGGCAAACCGGCGAAGGTCGATCCCGACACGGTATTCGCGATCGGATCGGCGACCAAGGCGTTCACCGCGGCGGCGCTTGGCATGTTGGTCGACGAAAAGAAGATCGCCTGGGACGGCGTGGTGCATGATTACATGCCGTCGTTCGAGATGAACGATCCCTATGTCACCAGCCACGCCACGGTGCGCGATCTGTTGTCCCACCGGACCGGCGTGGTGACCAATGGCAACCTCTGGTACGGCTCCGGGTTCGATCGCAAGGAGGTCATCCGGCGGATGCGCTTCCAGACCGAATCGCTCGGTTTCCGCAACCAGTTTCAATATCAGAATGAGATGTTCATCGTCGCGGGCGAGGTCGTGTCGTCGGTCGCCGGCACCAGCTATGACAAGTTCATCGCAAGCCGCATCTTCGAACCGCTTGGCATGCACCGAAGCTATACCAGCGTCACCGACCTGAAGGGGGTGGCCAACGTCGCTACCCCGCATGTGCGGATCGACGGCAAAACGGTCCCGATCGATTATCGCCTGATCGATAATGTCGGCGGCGCCGGGGTGATCAATTCCGACGCGCGCGACATGGCGCAATGGGTGCGGCTGCAACTGGGCGACGGCAAGTTCGAGGGCAAGCAATTGCTCGCGCCGGCCACCCTCGCCGAGATGCACACCGGCCAGATCGTGCCGCGCGGCACGCCGAGCAAAACCTTCAAATTCACCGAATACGGCCTGGCCTGGGGCATCCAGGAATATCGCGGGCGAAAGATCGTTCAGCATTCCGGCGCGATCGATGGGATGCAAAGCCTCGTCGCGATGCTGCCGGACAAGAAGCTCGGGGTGGTGGTGTTGAGCAATAGCCAGCCGAACATGCTGGGCCTCGCGATCGGGCTGCGTGTTTTCGACGCCTTTATCGGCGGGCCGGTGACCGATCACAGCGCCGTCCTCAAGAAGGCGAGTGACGATGCGGCGCGGGTCGCGCGCGAAAAGACACCACCCCCCGCGGCGACTCCGGCCCCCCCTACCCTGCCGCTCGACCGCTATGCCGGTACCTATTCGAGCGCCCTGCTGGGCGAGGTCACGATTGGGCTGGCCGACGGCAAGCTGTCGCTCGCCCGTCCGGCCGCCTCGGCGACGCTCGATCATGACGACAAGGACAAGTTCAAGGCACGGTGGAAGAGCCCGGGCCAGACGAGCATTTTCGGCCAGACCCCGGTGAGCTTCACCTTGGATCCGGCAGGGCAAATCACCGCGCTTGAACTAGGTGGCGATAAATTCGCTCGTAAATGAGGGGCGCCGATGTCACGCGGCCCTCTCGTTCGTTCGGTAGGGTGCAGACCGATAGGAAGGCGCCTAAGAGATTGCCCGATGTTGGCTATAACTGTCCTGAGCTGGGTGGATCACGAACTGGCTGCTTCTGTTCCTACGAATAAGTAAGCCGCCACCTGAAAGGGGGTGTCGATGAAGATAATTTTCATCACCTGGCTTGCGCTCCAAGCGGTCCAGCCAGAATGTGCGGCGTCGTTGAAGCTGCGCGGCGTCGGCCAAAATGCTGCTCGTCACGTTCAGTCCTATGCGACCTGTTTGAACTCGATGGTCGGAACAGCGCAACAGCTTCGCGCATCTTGCAACGAAGCTCGGTCGCTGGTTTTGAGCGCCGGTGGGACAAAGGCCGCAAAAGCCAAGATTGATCGCGCCGTTCGCTGGCTGGACGCCATGGTGCGCGAACGAGCATCCTGTGAAACCCGTCTTCAAGTTGAAGCGTGACAGCGCGCGAACGACTATTTTAGATTTGTCTATCGCCCGGCGCCCTGTCGGGCATGCCGTGAAACGAGCGCCGCTGCCCGCCGATCGCGCGCGCCTCCGACGGTTCTCATGAAAATGGACCGACAACGATAATCACGGCCCGGGATGACTGCGCCCTGCTGGTCCGCGCTCCCGGCAGGCCTCATCGCTAGCGGTGCACGGGATGCCACGCATTGCTCTCCCGGAAGATACAAATTTTTCGGGGTAGCTGCCATCGCAGCGCCTGACCTAGGTTCGATCAGCTATGAACATGCCCGGGAAAGAGACTATTTGGGCGCTAACCGAGAAGGAGAAGCAAACCCTTCGCCTGATCGTCCGCGGCCACGACGCCAAATCGACCGCCCGCAGTCTCGGCCTTTCGGTGCACACGATCAACGAGCGCCTTCGCGATGCGCGGCGGAAGATGGCCGTGTCGAGCAGCCGCGAGGCAGCGCGCCTGTTGCTGGAAACCGAAGGCGGCATTCCGGGTTCGCCCGGCCCCGATTTTTTCGGGGACGCGGAAATCGGGGAAGTCACCGCCCAAACGCCGGTGGATCAGGGAACCGCGCCGATCGGCGGCGCGGGGCGGAGGCATCGCCGTCCCTGGATCATCACTGGAGTGTTCCTCATGACGCTTGTTCTCGGACTATTGGCGCTCTCCGCCTTGCCCCAGGTCGACTCTATACCGTCGCCAACGCCGATTGCGGCCAACGCCACGCCAAATTCGGCGGTGGTGGACATCGCGCGCCAATGGCTGGCCCTGGTCGATCAAGGACATTGGGACGAGAGTTATCAGGCGACCGGTACGGCGTTTCGAAGGCTGAACACCGCCGCGGTCTGGGCGGCAACGTCCGAAAGGGTGCGCGCGCCGCTCGGCGCCGTGATCTCGCGCATATTCATTAGCCAGGAGAATCTCCCTGCCCCGCCCGACGGCTATGAGGTCGTCAAGTTCCGCACGCGCTTTGCCAATAAAGCCGAGGTTGTAGAAACCGTTACGCTTGATCGTGAGGGCGGCAATTGGCGCGTGGTCGGCGTGACGATCATGTGAATGCAACTCGGCCCCACCCGCCTCGCGAGCGGAGACGACCGTAACTACGTCAATCGGGCTCGCCCAACCGTCCGCGGCGAACGGAGGTCCTGCCTGATCAGGTCAAGCAGGACCCGAAACTTACGCGCGCAATCGGGTCGCGACGAGTTCAAGCCTGGCAATCGGGTCTCTCGCCTCCAGAACGGCCTGCTTGTCCGCAATCGAAAGCGGCATTCGATGCGCGAGAATCTCGGCGACGCGGCCCGGGTCGTTGAGGTGGCGCAGTGGCGGCCAGATCTGCGGCATGGGGATGCCGCGCGCTGCCGCATAAGCCTCAAAACGCTCGACCGCGGTTGCAATGAGATCGGGCGCGCCCTGAATTGCGCCCTCGTCAATCCGCTCCACTTCGCCGACGAATTCGCCAGCGTTGCTCGAGAAGTTTCGGATTTTCACGCGCTCAAGGGTTTGGAGAAGAACCTGGGTCGTACCGGCGAGCGTCGGCGCGCGGGCGATCGTTTCATCGGTCGGCGGCCCAACGTCGAGCACCCGCGCCATAACGCCGACGTCGTAGATGTCCCCCGCTTGGGGATCCTCGACGCTTGGGTCTTTCTGGGCCACGAGTGCCAGCTCCCTCCGGTTCGCAAGCGCCTTGTTAAGCGCCCGAATGGTGCTCGGACGACGGATCCACAGCGGGATCTGCATATTGGGAAACGGCGTCGTATCCTTGATCGGGAATAGCGGCGTGAGCGGATGGGCAACGCCCCCGGTCGATGGTGCGGCGCCCGCCTTTTTGTCCCCTTCGATATGAGCGGACAAAGTGTTCCAGTCGCCCACCCCGAACATCCCGGAGACGAGTTCCAAAGCGTCCCCGTGGGTGATGATCATATTTCTCTGGCTCAACGCCGCACGCAAATGCTGAGCCATCGCCTTCGCGCTGCGGAAATCGCGCATGCGTCCATCCTTTTACCGAGCGGACCAGAGTGTCAGGCGGTTGCGTTGCTGACCCGGTCGCCGGGACAAAGGAGGAGCTGCAAGATGCTCGATACGTTCACCATTCCCACAAGTGGGTGCAACCAGCAGGCCGTATCAGCCATTCCCCGAAGACTGCGGCGCACGCCGAGGTGAGTCAATATCCTTCAGTCCATAGTTCGCGCGCCTTGGCAGTGCCGTCAGCGCCATTGACCATGGCTGGTCGCCGCGCGCCATGCCGGGCGCTGCGCGTGATGATGGTCACTGCGATGCCGGCGAAGCTGATAGGCCAGCGCAAACAGGAAAGCGCCAGACGCGAGCAGCCCGACGGCGAGGAATGATTTCACCACGTCGAAGCCCAGCGCCGGACCGATGCCCAGAAGCGCACCGGCGAAGAAGATCGCCAGACCGCTGCCGATCAGCCAGCCACGCCCATGATCCGGCCTGAGCTGCCCCGCGCCGAATATCGTCGCCAGCCCGACGATGATCGCCCAGGCGGTGAACATCGTGAGCAGCGCGTCGACCGTCGCGGCAGGGCGTGCCAGCGCGACGATACCGGTGATCGCATCGATCAGCCCGACCGCCCCGAGCGCCAGCCAGCCGGAGCCGAGCCGCGCGTGATGCGTCGCGAGGATGACCGAGAAAAGCGCGTCGGCGAAACAATAAGCCGCAAAGATCGCCACCAAGGCGACGACCGTCATCGCCGGCCAGACGATCAGCGCGATGCCGAACAACGCGGCAGCACCCGCCTTGAGCGCGATCGCCGACCAATGGTCGGTGGCGCGCTCGTTGAAGGGTTCGTCTTCGGGCTCGACCAGGATTTCGCCGGGTTCAGGGGACGTCCGACCGATCGTGTCCGTCCCGCTTGCGGATCGTCTTTCCATCACAACCTCCTCAAGATCGTGTCGAACTGCCGCGCTATCGGGGTCTCGAGCGGCCCCGGGGCTCGGTTGATCACTTTGTCGGGGCGCAACGCCTCACGCGGGCCCGTCGGCCCGCGGTTCGAGGTCGTGCGATTCATGCCAGCCATTGCGCGCCGGACGCTGGGGTCGGCTGCCTGCCGTCATGCGGGAGGCATCGGCTCTTCTGTCACTCACGTCGACGCGGCCGCCGGAATGCGACTCACGCGATCGTTCGAAAAAACGCGCGATGCCGGGCGATGTTCCGCAATACCGTTCGATCCGATCAGGCAATGATCCGGCGCCGCTTTCTCGGTTGCAGGATCAGATTGAAACACACGACGGTGCCACGATTCGCTTCTCTCTTGGAACCCGCGCCCGCATCGACTACAAATGTAATCCACAATCATCTGAAAGGCTTCTCGATGCGCTGGGCGCTCCTCTGCATCATCGCTCTTTTCGCAAGCGGCCATGCCGTCGCTGCGCCCAACCTCACCGGCCAATGGATCATCACGACCGACCGCTGGGGCAATCCCGAATATTCGACACTCAACCTGAAGGTGGGCGGCGCAACGGTCTCGGGCGATTGGGATGGCAACCGGCTGACAGGAACGTCCCGAAAGGACGCGCTCGAGTTCACGGTGACGAATGCGACGGGCTCGATCTATCGCTTCGCCGCCCATCTTGAAGGCGACCTGCTTCGAGGACGCGCGGACTATCCCGATAACAACTTTCCCGACCGGCGATTGACCCACGCCTTCACCGCCCGCCGCGTCCCTGATCGGCCAACCACTATGCCGCGGATCGTAGATTACGTCCCGGCCGGCTTCTCAAACAGCTTTTCCGCGGAGCGTGCGCCGGTTCTCACGATCTGGCCCGGCGACACTGTTCGCACGACGACGATCGACTCGGGTGGGATCGACGCGGCCGGCGTCTCGCGTGCATTGTTCGGCAATCCCCAGACGGGGCCGTTCTTCGTTGCCGGGGCACAGCCCGGCGATACGCTCGCAATCCACATTCTCCGGCTGACGCTCAATCGCGATTGGGCCGAAAGCCTCGACACGATCGTAAACCGGGCGGCCGGGCCAAGTCTGGCCGCCGGCGCCAGCACGCTCGGCAAAAGGATCATGTGGCGGCTCAATCGCGCCGAGGGCTATGCCACCCCCGATCAGCCGAGCGATGCCCTTAAGGACTATCGCGTTCCGCTCCGGCCCATGCTGGGCGGCATCGGCCTTGCAAGCGGCTTCGGCTCGCCGCCGCTTTCGACGGGCGACACCGGGCGGGCCGGCGGCAACATGGATTTTCCCGACGTGGTGGCGGGCAACACAATCTATCTCCCGGTCCAGCAGCCCGGCGCGCTCCTTTATCTTGGCGATGCACACGCACGCCAGGGCGATGGGGAGACGTCCCAATATGCGCTGGAAACCTCGATGGAAGTCGAGTTCAGGGTCGACCTGATCAAGAAGCGATCGATCCCGATGCCGCGGGTCGAATCCCCGACCGAGATCATCGTGCTCGGTCAGGCCGGATCATTGGACGAAGCGCTCAAGGCGGCGAGCACCGGTCTCATCCAATGGCTGCAGCAGGATTATGGACTGAGCCTGTCCGATGCCGCGCAGGTGCTGGGAAGCAGCGTCAAATTCTCGATCCCCAATCTCGCCGGCAGAAGTGTCGGCGTAGCAGCACGGATCGACAAGGCGCTGCTGCAGCACATCCCGCAAGCACATCAAAGCCCTCGCTTTTGACATCGGATCGGCCTCCGCCGCAGCCGTAATGGCGTCGCCGGATGTGCATCTCCTGAAATTGTCAAAGCAACGCGCGGGCGGGCGCGAGGAAAACCGGTGCGCGATAGCAGTTTCGGGGTAATAAAAAACAAAGCTTGCCGGCATACAGCTCAGCGGGAATATTAATCAGGGGGGAGAGCACGATGGCTGCACGCACGCCTGGCGACGATCATCACACCGTGTCGCTCGGCAGAGCGTTCGGCCGTGCTTTTGCGATCATCCGCGCTCATCCGTTGCTGACCATCGGCACGACATTCGCAATGACGATGATCCCCGGCCTCCTGTTCAACGAAACGAGCGTGAGCCAGGCCCTGACCGGCGCTTATTATGGGGCACTGACCAACGCATTCTTTCTCAAGATGATGATGGGCTGGGTGGTCCAGTTGTTTCTCTGGGCCGTCGCGGTCGCCGCGGTGATTCAAGCGGGTCTCGCCCATGCCGAGGGAAGAAGCGCCGATTTCGGCGAAATTCTCTACACCGGCGGGATGCGCAGCCTGCCGCTGCTGGCGGTCTATCTGCTCTATTCGATCGCCATTATGGTCGGCATCGGCCTGCTGGTGATACCAGGGATCTTTATTGCGGTGATCTGGTCGATGGCGATGGTCGCGATGGTCGCGGAAGAGCCCGGCCTGTTTGGCGCGTTTCGACGCAGCGTCGCGCTGACCAATGGCGCGCGCTGGAAGATATTCGGGATTCTCCTGCTGGCGCTTGCGATCGCCCTGATCGTCAACCTGTTCGGGGAACTCATTGTCCTGACCGCGGGGCTTCAACCGGAGACGCAGGCCGCCGCCCTCCCCGCGCAGATCGTCATGTCACTGCTCAACACGATCGTCGTGACCTGGACGACGACGATGTTCACCGCGCTGTTCATCGAATTGCGCGAATGGAAGGACGGGCCGGATACCGATCGGCTCGGTGACATTTTCGCCTGAGATCATCGCCGCGCCCCTGCGCCGATCCGGCGGCGCATCGCGGGGCCGCCGATCGGGCAATGAGTCAAACCGGGTGCGGCGCCCGCCGGGTCGCCACCGCCTTCATCGCCGGCGGCGGGCAGCCCGCCTTGGCATCGGCCATCAGCCGAACCAGCGTCGCACGCAGGAGCGTGCGCGCTGCAACATGATCGAGACGATCGAGTTGAGCGATCGGCCGCCCGGTCGCGGTGGCGATCCGGTAGCCGACATAATAGCCGAACCGCTCCGGCAGATTCGCCGGCGGATGGCCCCCGCCCTGCAGCGCCTGCGCCACGATCGCATCGTCGGTGTCATCGAAATGGCCGGCGACGAAGCACAGCGCCTCGGTCCATTGCCGGTCGGTCGCGTCTCTGATCGGCGCCGGCGCGTCGAGCAGCAGTTGATGATCGCTCGCACCCGGATTCATCGACGCAGCCGCGTTCACCGCCAGCCCCTCCTGCCACACCACGCACCAGAATTGATCGCAATCGGGGAAGGCGCGCTGATGCTCGAGGTGGAACAGCTCGTGATCGAGGAACGGCTCGAGCGAGTCGTCGGCGTGGAGCCGGGCGATCATGTCCACCCCGAACAGCATGACTAGCCGATGCCCGGGCTCGAGATAATCCGAGCCGCCGTCCCGCGCGCCGAGCGAGTGGTAAAGATAGATCGGCAGCGGCGGCGTGAAGCTGGGGAACACGGCGCGGAATTTGGTCACCGCATCGGACAAGGCGCCCGGAAAAACGCGGATCGCGCGATCATAGCCGTCCTGCCGGGCCGGAAATTCGGCGAGCGCCTTGGCGATGCGCCGATCGGTCGCGGCGCCCTCGGCATAAACGCCGGGCAGCAACGCAGAGAGCGTGCGACGCACCGCCGCGACGCGCGTCGCCTCCGGCTGGCCCGCGGTCGTCAGCGCGACCTGCTCGAACGGCGTCGCGAGATCGGTGAAGGAAACCGGCGCGGCGCCGAGACAACACAAAGCCGCCAACGCGAACAATATCCGGATCGCCATGCCCCGCCCCGCGCAATTTACATGCCGTCGACGGCTTTACTGACCAGAATGTTCACCGCAACCCTGCGGTTCTGCGCCTTGCCTTCGGGAGTGTCGTTGCTCGCCAGCGGGTCGGCCTTGGCCATCCCGGTGGGGGTCAGCATCCGCCACGGTTTCCAGCCGCACGATTGCTGGAGATAATTGATGACACGGGCAGCGCGCTTTTCGCTGAGCTGCTGGTTGATGTCGTCACCGCCGGTTGAATCGGTGTAGCCGACAACGAGGATCAGCGCGTTTTCCATCCCCTGCGCGGTGGTCGCGGTCGAACAGAGCTGGGCCTTGTCGCCGGGCGACAGATCGGCCCTGCCGGTCGCGAAATGCACGTTGGTCGTGCTCTTGATGTTATATTTGTCGATATCGCCAAAGCGCCCGCGCAGCGCCGCGGTGGCCGCGGTCTGCTCGTCGAACCGCTGGTCGGTGGCGTTGCGGATCATCGACGCGGTCTTGAGGTCGCTGCTCCGGAAGGTGATCTCCCCCGCAACAAGGCCGGCGCCCGATTGCAGCGTTTTGACCGTCACCGGCAGCCCGTTGAGCAGCGCATCCGCGCCGAGCTTGCTGCGGCCGACACCGAACGGGCCGCTGCCGGCCCTGATCCGCGTCGCATCGAGCACGGCGATGACAACGCTGCTGCCGTCGGCCGACTTGACCTTGATCTTGTCGCCATTGCGCGCGGCAATGACGCCCTTGACCTCCGGGCCCGGCGCCATCGTCGACAGATCGGGCTCGGGCACGCCGGTGACGACGACGCTGGGATCGGTCGGGGTCTGCTGCTGGGCGACGGCGCCGCCCGAAACGGACAGCGCCGCGATGGCAAGCGAGAGGCTGACGCCGGAGCTTTTGGAAAGGGTGCGCATCGACCGTATCCCTGTAAACTGCCCGCCGCTGCTAAACTTTCTCACACATTAACGATAGCGGCAAGATCACTGGGGCATCGGCCAACGTCACCCGACGAAGGCGCGCTCGATCACATAATGGCCCGGGTTGGCGTTCGACCCTTCGCGCAATCCCATACCGTCCAGCAGCATCGCGGTTTCGCGGATCATCTCGGTCGACCCGCACAGCATGACGCGATCGACCTCGGCATCGAAGCCGCGCGGCCCCATCACCGGCGGCGCGAACAATCGGCCGTCGTCGATCAGCGTGGTGATACGCCCGGCGGTATGGAAGGGCTCGCGCGTCACGGTCGGCAGATAATGGAATTGGAGCAGCGCCTGCTCGCTGACCAGCGGATCGCCGGCGAGTTGCGCAGTGAGCTGCTCGCGCCACGCCAGATCGCTCATCGCTCACCCGCCGCACGCCATGGACGATGACGACCTGCCCGAAGCGTTCGTAAACCTCGGGATCGCGCGCCAGGCTGAGGAACGGCGCGAGCCCGGTGCCGGTCGCGAGCAGCCACAGCCGCCGGCCGCCGAGCAGCGCGTCGCACACCAAGGTTCCGGTCGGCTTGCGCCCGAGATAGAGCTGATCGCCGGCGCGCACCGCCTGCAATCGCCCGGTCAGCGGGCCGCCCGGCACCTTGATCGAGAGGAATTCGATCTCCTCCGCCCAGGCCGGGCTGGCGATCGAATAAGCGCGCATCACCGGCCGCGCACCCTCCGCCTCGCCCGGCAGCCCGATCATCACGAATTCGCCCGAGCGGAAGCGGAACGACGCCGGGCGCTCAACCGCGAAGCTGAACAGATGCTCGTTCCAATGCCTGACCCAGCGCACCGCGACGCGCTGAAAGGCAGAATTGTCGGGGATCAGCGCGGGGGCGCGAACATCCATCTTCACTGGTCTTGTTCCATGAAATTGCCGTCGGACAGGCGTAGCGCGATCCATTCGGCGGCGGTGGCGAGCGTCGGTGCGGCATCGTCGCGCACCAGCGTTGCGGCGATGCGGCGCACGCGCGGCGGAT
>APMI01055576.1_pt1 | contig 12071 bp, 8 predicted proteins | sample 667938 | NCBI WGS metagenome assembly APMI01 (sample SAMN01084076, study PRJNA167559) | wastewater metagenome | biome: Wastewater | place: Denmark: Ejby Moelle, Odense | collected 2011-11-28 | reverse complement strand
CGGGAAGCGGCCGCGGCGGGCATGTCGCTGGCGTCTTATATCCATTGGCGGCTGTTCGATCCTGACCAGCCGCCACCCCGCCGGCGCGGCAAGGCTCCGGTCAAAGATCATGAAGCGATTGCGCGCGTCATTGGTCTTCTCGGCCAGTCCCGCATTGCCAACAATCTGAACCAGCTCGCTAAGCAGGCCAATCTCGGCACCCTGCCGGTCACGCCGGATACGGAAGCAGCGTTGGCGGAGGCAGCTGCCGACATTGCTGCCATGCGGCAGATGCTGGTCAAGGCGCTCGGTCTGGATGCCGCGCCATGATCCTGAAAGGCTCGCAGCGCGGTGGTGGCAAGGCTCTGGCCCTTCATCTGCTCAACGCGGAACAGAATGAGCATGTGGAAATTGCGGAAGTGCGCGGCTTCATGTCGGAGACGGTGGTCGGCGCATTCAAAGAAGCGCAGGCGCTGGCCACTGGCACGCGCTGCCAGCAATATCTGTTCTCAGTGAGCCTTAGCCCACCTGAAACTGAAAACGTGCGCCCGGAAGTCTTTGAGGGCGCGATAGCCTCCATTGAAACCAAGCTGGGGCTGGAAGACCAGCCCCGCGTCGTGGTGTTCCATGAGAAGGAAGGCCGCCGCCATGCTCATGCGGTCTGGTCACGCATTGATGCGGAAACCATGACCGCCAGGCAATTGTCGTTCTTCAAGTCCAAGCTGCGGGACGTGTCCAAACAGCTATATCTCGAAAAAGGCTGGAAGATGCCGCGCGGGCTGATGGACAGCAAGGAACGCGACCCGCGCAATTTTACGCTCGACGAATGGCAGCAGGCGAAACGTGCCGGGCTAAACGCCGCCGATCTGCGCGGCATGGTGCAGGAATGCTGGGCCGTGTCCGATAGCCGGGATGCCTTCGGGAAAGCCCTTGAGGAACGCGGCCTGTATCTGGCGAAGGGGGACAAGCGCGGCCATGTCGCCGTCACTTATGAGGGCGAGGTATTTGCCCTGTCGCGTCTGATTGACCGGAAGGCGAAAGAGGTCACGGCGAAGCTCGGCAAGCCCGATGATCTGCGCTCGGTCGAGGATACGAAGGCCCATATCGCCGCTGCAATCGCGCCGCGCCTTGGCGGCTATATTCAGGAAGCCCGCCGCATTGCCCGCAACGCGATGCAACCGTTGAACGATCAGCGGCAGGCAATGCAGCAATACCATGCCGATGAGCGCCGTAAGCTGGATGAAGGCCAGAAACAGCGATGGGAAGCGGAAACCAAGCTGCGGGCCGGACGCCTGCGCGGCGGTGTCATGGGGCTATGGGATCGTGTGACCGGCGACTATCAGAAAGCGAGGCGCCAGAATGAGATTGAGGCGCACTGGTCAACCCAGCGCGACCGCGACCAGCGGCAAGCCTTGGTCGCGGCGCAACTGGCGGAACGCCGGGCATTGCAGGAACGCATCCGGCAAACACGCACCCGCCATGCCGAACAGATACTGGCCCTGCACAAACAGGCGGCGAGTTATCGGCTCATGCGCCAAGAACAGGGCAGCGAGCGCGGCACGGCGCGCGGCGAGTTCACCCGGCAGGCAGAAGGGCGCAGCCAGCCAGCCGAACGTCCGCAAGGGCGTGACCGTGGCTCGCGCGGGCCGGGGCTGGAACGCTAAATACTTAGATGACCTGCTACTGAGAGCGATAGATTTCGCTGCGCTGTTCGCATTCCTCGCGCACACGGTTCAACCAAGTGTCGTACCAGCACCATTGATTGCCGACGGCAATCGCGCCGTAGCCCTTGGCGGGGTCTTTCGCGCCAAGGCGCTTCCAAAGCCGGGTATGGCTATCCATCGTGAAGGCGTCGAAGCCTTCGTCCTTCATCGCCTTCACGATGGCGGCGGGAAGATACTTCTTCTTCTCGACCTCTTTCAGGGCCATGTTGAATTTCTGATCGACGTCCGATCCCGGCAGCACGATCTCCACTGCAAGATCAGCGCCGGGCGCACGATTGGCAGTCTTGTGAACCATGAACACCCGGAACGCGAACCGAGGGTCAGCTTGCTGCTCCGGTGTCAACTTCTGCTCGAAATTGTCCATCGTGGTTTCGACGTGACGCGGCAGCGTGCCTGCCTTTTTCAGGATCGCGCGCTGATCCGGGCTGAAGGTCACGAATTGCAGCGCGATGGGTAGGCGGCGTTCCAGAGCATATTGCGCACCGAACATGCTCTTGATGGCGTCGTTGAAGTTGATGCAGCAGGCTTGCAGCTTTGCGCTCAGCGCATCGTCAATGCGGCTCGTCGAGCGATGTTCGATCTCGTGCCGGATTTCCAGCAGCAGGTTCAGATTGTCCTTTGCCCCTTGCTGGATCGGAGAGCGGGCGTGTTTCAAGCACTGCCCCAGTTCCCAATATTTCTCCGCGCCGCTCGGCGTTCTTACGACGACTTTTTCGCCATTCACGTTCTTGGTGTGGCGGTAGTCGATCCCTTCGCGCTTGAACCAAGCGTGCATCAGGTAGGTCCACGCGATCACGGCAGTGACAATGAACAGTTCGGCGCGAAAGGTCAGGCCCGCGCTATTGAAGGTGTGGACGGCGCTGATCATCGCTTCCCGTGCCTTGATCAGCAATTCATCGCCACGCAGGCTGAGGCCCGTTTCCGGGTCCACCTCTGGCCACGATGCGATGAATGCTTCAAGCTCGTCGGCGGTCGCCGCCTTGATTGCAGCATGCTTGGCATTGCTGCGGATTTCACTGATAGCTCGGTGATTGATTGAGCGCGTCGGCCGAGTGAAATAGGCGAGAATATCCTGATCGTTTGGCCATCGCCCGTCCGCCACCATTGCCTTGATCAGGGCGATTTCCCAGCGTTCAAGTTTGTTGCCACGGCGGCGGACTGGCATGGTCAGGCAGGCTCCAAGGCGTGGTGGAGGACAGCTTCCAGCAAGCGGGAGCGGGTTTGTCCGCCCGTGGTAATGCTGGCTTCGATTTGGTCGCACAGGGCCATCAACGCATCAACTTTGGCGACGATGCGGTGTTGCTCGGCGAGCGGGGGGAGCGGGATCAACATATTTTTCAACGCCGTGCCATTCACATTCGCCTGCCCAGTCTGCTGCTTGATCAGGGGCACGATCTGAGTTTCCCGAAAAACTGGGGCATTCATGGCAAGGTTCACATATGCTGGCAGACTGCTTGCAGTCGAGCAGCGAATGCGGATGAGATAAGATGCGAAGGTTCGGCAATTATCTTCGCCAAGATAGATGCCGGTTTTGCCAACCAGCTCTGCGCTATTAGTTCGGTTATAGAGCAAGTCGAATTTTTTTAGGAAAAGGCTTGGTAGCTCTTTTGATGAAGCTGGAATGCGCTTTTCGTTGCTCCAGACTACGCAGCCATCCTGAATGTTGCCCATCGTCAGCACAGGCACACCCTGCGCGCTCGGCTCGGACTTTTCTGATGTACCATACTGCGTAAACAAGACCGCATCACCGATCCGCGACCAAACCCAAGCGGGCGGAATTCCAAAGGGTACTTGCTCTTGGTCGACCGGTTCAAGCGGCCTCTCTCGGCGGATTGCTCTCGCCCGCACCAACGCGTCGCGTTCATCCTCAATACATTGAAGCTGCGCAGCTGCTAAGCCGTCACTAGGGGCTTGCTCCACCAGCTTTCCGCGCACGGCGAGGTTGAGGATGGTTTGGCGCAGTTGTTTGATTTGGTCGGCGCGGGTGGTGAGTGGGGCGAGGTTGGCCAGTGCGAAGCGGGCGTCTTGCCCAAAGGTTTCGGGATCGGGGGTGTTGAGTTTGGCCAAGGTGGACAGCGTGAACGTGTCGCGCGCCACCTCACGCTCTGCCCGCGCCGCCTCTAGCTGATCGCACAGGGCCATCAACTCATCGACCTTGGCGACGATGCGGTGCTGCTCGGCAAGCGGCGGAAGCGGAATAAGGATGTTCGAAAGGGAATCCCTGTTCAAGGTAGCCCCTTTGATGGCGCCCTTGGTATCACCTGCCCTCGCCAGTTCAGGAAGTGACATGAACAGATACCCATCCAAAGCCGTGACGTGAGGATGGATCGATATGATGGCCTCGTTATGGAAGGCTGGCACACCTAGACGGGCAATCTTCCCGATGGTGAGCTTAAAACTCATCACTATCGTGCCGACTGGCTCGGGGTCGGACTTAAAAATGCTTTTCCGAGCAATCTCGCTTACAGTTTCCTTTGTCCGCTCGATTGTGCCGCCGTCTTCCATGTCGGCAATGCTCACCCAAGCATGATCGCCTGTATTCCAGTATGACAAATCATTCCGCGCAGGGGTACGCCCTGCGTAAAATTCAACGATTTCTGCGAACCTGACCCACAGCCAACCGCACGGCAGCGTATAAGGCATGTGTTGAGGCTCTACTGCGGGAAGCTCGGTCCTCGCCCTGATCGTCCCCGTCTTGACCAACCGCGCTCTCTCGGCGGCAATCTGTTTCAACAGTTCAGAGGCTGGCTCCTCAGATGCGTCCTGCTCCACCAGCTTGCCGCGCACGGCAAGGTCCAGCACGAACCGCCGCAATCGGGCGATTGCATCGGGCGCATCGGCAATGCGCGCATAGTGGTCCAGCAACAGGTCCGCGTTCATCGGGCCAGCGCCTCGGCCAGAATAGCCTTGAGTTGGTCGCGCAGGTCCGCCGTTTTCGCCTCGGCCTGATCCAGTGCTGCCAGCAGTTCGGCGGGGTCGCCATGGTCGGCATCGACGTTGTGCGGGTTCTTGAAATCAAGGTTGTAGCCGCGCGCCTTTACCTCATCGAGGCTGACCTTCCAAGCCTGCGGGCCTTCCTCGCGCCCCTTGCGCTCCGCGCCGCCCCACCATTCCACGCATGAGGCGAAATGCTCGACGCGGATCGGCCTTGTCATCGAATAGGCCTTCTGCCCCTCCGGGACCTGATGCTCGTAGAACCAGATGTCCTTGGTCGGCTCGCCCTTTTCAAAGAACAGCAGGTTGGTGCCGATGGAGGCGTAGGGCTTGAACACGGAATTGGGCAGGCGAACGATGGTGTGGAGGTTGCACTCTTCGAGCAGCGCCTCTTTTAGCCGGGTCTTCACGCCTTCGCCGAACAGGCTGCCGTCTGGCAACACGATGGCCGCCACGCCGCCCTTGCGCAGCAGGCGGATGAACAGGGCCAAGAACAGGTCTGCCGTCTCGCGCGTGCGGAAATGCGGGGGGAAGTTGCTTTCGATGCCGTCCTCTTCTTTGCCGCCGAAGGGCGGGTTGGTGAGGATCACATCGACGCGATCTTTCTGCTCCCACGAGATATAGGGCCGGGCCAGCGTGTTGTCGTGGCGCACGAAGCTGGGGTCTTCGATGCCGTGCAGCAGCATGTTGGTGACGCAAAGCATGTGCGGCAGTTGCTTTTTCTCCACCGCGCGCAAAGATGCCTGCATCAGGGCCTCATCCTCCGGGCGCTTCACATAGCGCTCGCGCATATGCTTCATCGCGCAGGTGAGAAAGCCGCCTGTGCCGCAGGAGGGGTCAAAGATGATCTCGCCCGGCTTGGGATCAATGCGGTCCACCATGAAGGCGGTGACGGCGCGGGGCGTGTAATATTCGCCAGCATTGCCAGCGGATTGCAGATCGTTGAGCAGCGTTTCGTAAACGTCGCCAAAGTGCTGGCGCTCAGTCAGATTGTTGAAATCGACATCGTTGATCTTGTTGACCACCTGCCGCAGCAATTGGCCGGATTTCATATAGTTGTAGGCGTCCTCGAACACATCGCGCACAACGCGGCGGCGGTCGCCGGGCTGCCCGGTAGGCTTGAGGCCCTTCATCGCCGGGAACAGTTCCTCGTTGACGAAGGCGAGCAGCGCCTCGCCGGTCAGACCCTCTGGATCGGCGGCCCAATTGCGCCACTGGAATTGCGCGGGCACCGGCGATTGATAGCCCTCGCGCATCAGTTCGAGTTCCTGATCCTGATCGTCGATGATTTTCAGGAAGAACAGCCAGCAAAGCTGACTGATGCGCTGGGCGTCACCATCGACGCCAGTATCCTTGCGCATAATGTCCTGAATGGATTTGACGAGGGTACGAACCGACATTGATTAAGCTACTTCCTGATAAAGTTCGTTTTGCAGGGCATGGACGGCATCTTCAAAGCCAGCCTTGCCGCCAAAAGCCTTGATAAGCTGGACCGGGGTGCCCAGCGTGTTCAGCGGCGGGATACGCAGGACGTTGGTATCGCCAAGGTTTAGCATTCCCTCGTCAGCATACTTGTCCAGTAACGCGCGCAACACGGCCCGCGCCTGATCCCCGTACTTGCCAAAAATATCACGTTTTTGAACATTCTCAGCACGTTCGCGACGGGTTAGCGGCTTACGATCAAAGGCAATGTGGCAAATCAGGTCGAAGGGATCGAGGTCTTTGCCAAGCTCTTCCGCGATAACATCCAGGTTCAGTCCTTCAGCGTTCAACTCATCGATCAAGGCCTGTTTCCTTTGGGCACAATTCCACCGCTTGAGGAAATCATCCAAGCTCACGAAATGCCTGCGAAGGGCACTTTTCGTGAAGTCGCGCAAGCTTTCGGTAACAAGCTTACCGCTCTCATCGAGATATTCCACGCGCTCAGCCACAATGACGACGGGGACGCCATCGACATAAATTTTGCCCTTTTTGTCGCCGCCGTCAGCGATGGTGATGTCATTGCCATCATCAACCAAGATTTCGCCGTCACCGGGCGCACCATCTAAATTGCCGTCATCATCAGTGCTGGTAGTGTCGATGTCGTCGTCGTCAGGCGGCGTCACGGGATCATCCGCGCCGGGTTCGTAAATCTGGACCGGCTCGCCATCAAAATCAGGGTCGGCGAAGTGGTTGGTCGCGCCCCGGAAATCCATCAGCGTGAAGAAGTATTTGCGGGTATCCTCATGCACCCGCGTACCACGCCCGACGATCTGCTTGAACTCGGTCATCGAACCAACATCGCGGTCTAGCACGATCAGACGGCAGGTCTGGGCGTCAACGCCAGTCGATAGCAGCCGGGACGTGGTAACGAGCACGGGATAAGGGCTTTCCGGATCAATGAAGTTACCGAGCTGCGCCTGCCCATCGGGATCATTGCCGGTAATGCGCATAACGTAGCGGGAATTTTCGGCAAACAGGTCAGCATTCTCGTTTATCAGTGCCTGCCGCATCCGGGCTGCGTGCTCTTGATCGACACAGAATATGATGGTCTTCTGGTAGCGATCGCCGCTGGTCTTGAGAAATTCCGTGACTTTCTTCGCCACCAGTTTGGTGCGATCATCGAGCACCAAAGTCCGGTCAAAATCCTTGGCGTTATAAATCCGGTCCTCGATCTCAACACCATCGCGGTCCACCTGACCTTTCTCGGGCCGGTAGCCCTCAACATCGCGGTCGATATGAACCTTGATGACCTTGTAGGGCGCTAGAAAGCCATCGCGGATACCCTGCTTCAGCGTGTAACTGTAGGCTGGTTTGCCGAAGTAATCGATGTTGGAGGCGTATGTCGTCTCCTTAGGTGTGGCGGTCAGGCCGATTTGCGTTGCATGAGTGAAATGCTCAAGAATTTCACGCCACGTGCTATCATCAGCGGCACTGCCACGGTGGCATTCGTCGATCACGATCAGGTCAAAGAAGCCGGACGAAAACTCCTTGAACAGTTTTTGTCGCTCTTCCGGGCCGGTTATCGCCTGATAAAGCCCGAGATAAATTTCGTAGGCGGTATCAACCCGCCGCTTTTTATCCATAGCAATTGTCAGGTCTATCTCGCTGCCATCTACCCGCTCGATGGTTTTCGCGTTGGCGGACAGCTTCGCCATGGCAGGACCAAACGGGTGGAAATCATTGACCATGGTCTGATCGACCAGAATGTTGCGATCAGCGAGAAACAGGACGCGCTTCTTGTGCCCGCCCTTCCATAAACGCCAGATAATCTGGAATGCCGTGTAGGTCTTTCCGGTGCCGGTGGCCATGACCAGCAATACGCGATTCTGGCCTTTGGCTATGGCCTCGATCGCTGCATTAACAGCATTAACTTGATAATATCGCGGTTGTTTGCCGCTGCCATCGTCATAATAATCTTCAAGGACAATTTCCTCGCCCTTGGGCGTTAGCCCTTTCAGGGTTGCATAGCGTCGCCATAGCTCGCCAGGCGAAGGGAAGGCGTCAAGACTCAGGTTGGTTTCGACTGCTTCGCCTGCACCTGTGCGATCATGGAACACGAATCCATCGCCATTCGATGAAAATACAAAAGGAATATCGAGAGTTTCTGCATATTCCAACGCCTGCTGTATGCCAGCCCCAACACTTTGCTTATTGTCCTTGGCCTCAATGATGGCAAGTGGAATGTTTGGCTTGTAATAAAGTATATAGTCGGCACGCTTTGCCTTGCCGCGATGAACCATTTTGCCGCGTACAATAATACGACCCTTGGTGAAGCTTACTTCTTCCCTTATCTGCGTGATATCATCCCACCCAGCCATCTTTAAGGACGGTGTGATATACTTCGTGCATATATCGCGTTCACTAAGCTGCTTCTTGTCGATCATTCGGCATCACCTTCGATTTGCGATACTAGCGTCGCCGCCAAAATTTCGCCAGTGGTCGCGCAAAATTGGGAGCGATTGTTGAAGGCTATGCCCGGCGCGCAGCCTTACGCTGGCCATCACATAGTCTGAACTTACCTCGCATATCTCCTTTGGCCCGCCGCCCGGCGGGCCTTTGTTTTTCTGATCCTGTCCGACCTGCCACGTAAGGGGCAAGGCATAAAGCCTTCTCCATGTGCACTGCGCTCCTGTGTGGGATGCAGCTGACGGACGTATCTGATCCGGCTCCTCCAAACGCGGCCCTTCGGCGAAGCTGCCTCGGCCCTGCGCCTAATCCGCGACGAACTGTTCCGTCGCGGCCTGCGCTGCGGCTAACGCGCATGTTCTCCACACGCGATGCGGAGAATTTCTATGCCTATCTCCGCATCGTGCGTCGGTTACGAGCGCGCGAACGCCAGCAGCTTTTCAATATCGTGCGCGTCGGCGGCTTGCAGCGCGGTCACGTAATCTCGGCGGGTCTGGCTGGGATCGACCAGGCTGATGCTGCCCCATGTAAATGGGCGCTGCCCAAGCTGCATTGCCAACAAATCACCGACCATGCGCGAGTGCCTGCCGTTACCGTTCGGGAACGGGTGGATGGAAACGAGGCGATGGCTGAACCGCACGGCGATTTCATCCGGCGGAAACGTCGCATTCTCCACCTGATACCGCACATCATCCACCAGTTGCCGCACTTCCATCGCTATCCGGTAGGCATCAATGCCGATATTGCGCGGCGTGGTGCGGTATTGCCCAGCCCATTGCCACACCTGCCCGAACATGCGCTTGTGCAGTTCGCGCAGGAAATCATCGTCCAGCACCTCGCGCTTGCGGCCTGACACCCATTTCAGCCCAGCGGCGATGTTCACCTGCTCGGCTTCGTTCAGTTCACGGCGGAGCGTGATATAGGCAGGCAGAAGCTGCGCTCGCTCCTCGTCTGTCAGCGGCGTGTTGGCTTCGTCGTCCTCGTCAAACAGCGGGTCGGTCATTGCTCCTCCCACAGGCGGCGCAATGATCCGGCCAGCAGTTCATCAATCAGGCGCTGCCGTTCGGCGGCCAAATCGGTGCTGCCCAACGCCTGATTTTCAAGGCGCATAGTGTGGTGAACACGGTGCAACTCTTGCTCTGCCCGCTTGGCAGCTTGTGCGCGGATTAGGTCATCCAGCGATGTTTCCGGCACGATGGCATAAACGAATTTGCAGCCCAACGCCTCCGCCGCCTCGCGCAATGTATTGAGCGAGGCAACGCCGGTCACTTCCGCCTTTTCCAAGGCGGATATGCGCGGTGGCTTCACGCCAAGGCGATTGGCAAGCTGTGTTGCGTTCAGGCCAAGCGCCTCGCGAATGGCCCGAATCCAGCCGCGCGGCGGGCGGGCCATCTCAACTTTCTGAACGGCGGAAAACCGCCGATCTAGGCTCTTTCGAGCGAGGACTGTCTGATTCATAGGATAATCTCTGGGTTATGCTTGGCACATCATTTTATAACTTTAAGCTTAATAAAGCAACCGAATTACATAACCTGCTGGTTTCGATATCCCAGTCTATGATTAACCTATGAGTTAACGATAGACCGCCTAACCGGCGGCTTCTTTGCCGTTGCGGATTACCCCTGCCACGCCGATATCCTTCCCGTGGGCGAATTTGCCTTCGCCAGTCACGGAATAAGGACGGAAGGTGGACATTTTTGGGTGGCGTCAGACATACGATGCATTTGCGTAGATATACGTGCCATTGAGGTGGCTCGGTTTGTTTGCACAGGCTCGCATGCTGGATAAGTGGATCGCCGTTGGTTGGTCACGCGGAACAAACGACGCCTAACCCTGCAACATGGCCTTAAGGTTGCTCCGGATCATACGTCCTGCCTCATGGTCGTCAATGGACAGCACATTCGCTAACAAAGATATGGCCCGTCGAACATCCCCTGCGGGAATCGGAGATTTTTCTCTAAGCACAAAGGGGCCGTCAGTCTCGGTTAGCAGGCGATCTTTCGGCATGACCGATATGACTTTCAATCCATTGGGTGAGGAGAACATCTGCTCGTTCACGGAGAAATAACATCCAAGCGCAACGGCACGCCGAACTTCAGCAACGCTGCCGGTGAACCAATGCAATACGACCGTGCCTTTGTCCTGAGGTAGGTGCTTTTCCACCATATCCAAGACTACCTTCGTCGCTCTCACGCTGTGAACGCTGAGTACTTTATCTTTTGACGATGCACAAAGTCGAAGAACTCGCTCAAAGACCTGCTTTTGTAGATCAAGGGAGCGATAGAATCGAGGTCCTGCGTCGAGACCAACCTCACCGACGTAGCGAGTTTGAGGCAAGAGTTTCTCGAAGAGTTCGATTTCCCCATACCGCTCTTCTACGAGCTGCGGGTGAAGGCCTACTCCGACCCGCACAAATTTGCTGGATGAGGCGAGTTCGTGGTTCCGTTGGAACGCCAGAGGCGTCGTCGTGACAGCTAGTGTCGCAGTCTTTCTATTGTCACAAGATCGGATCGCCTCATGCAAGTCCGGGTAAAGGTCCAAGTGGGCATGGAAATCGACATACTCAGGATTCATACTATCCGCCGGGCTTCGCCTTCACGCCCTCAATGAGGTCAGCCACTTCAAGGATCCCGCGACGGAAAACGTCGGCGTAATCAGGAATTTCCTCAACGGCATCGATTAGGGGGCCTGGCTTATGCACGAGAATTTTTGCCAGCGATGGGTTCGTCTTAATCCGCTTAGCCATGAGTTGGAATGAACGAACGTGTTCACCTTCTGCGCGATCGGCTGCAAGAGTCTGCGCCATCAAATCCGGGATAGTGTAAAGGGTAGGATCAGAAACACCCAACCCCGCTTTCAGTGAGGCCCTTCGGATAAGGCAAGGAACGCAATAACCGCAATGCCTGGGTGAAAGCCCCTTATATCTAGCCTTTGCTGGCGACGAGCATGACATGGAACCGCCTACGATCTTACGCAGGAAATCAGGGTCGGCGCAATTGGCAACCATTTCTCCCTTAGTTGCATGTCTGTATGGGTTAGAATAACTGACCGTCAGTCCTACTGCGGCTGCCAGTTGAGCCATACTCGCTATGAAATGTGGATGCGCCGTACGAGTGCTGAGTGCGCCAAATCGAAGCGGGTCGAGCGGCACGTTGAGAGCGATCAGCCCATTTTCGGGAATGTTGACAGCAGCGCTTTTCCCAAGTGCAGATGCCGCGAGACCTGCAAGCGCATAGAATAGGAATGACCGACCGCGCTGGGTATCCTCTGTTTCCTCGGTGTCGAGATGGCCTTTGTCGAAACCGAGCCGGACACGGATCACGTTTACGTTCTCTGAAGAAAAATGCTTTTCGAGCGCGTCCACGACATAGGCTTGCGCCTTTGCCGTTTCAGCATCCCAGTAATGGCTCACGAATAGTGGGCGCTTGCCATTTGAAAGAGAGTCTATGGCGCCAATTAGACTATCAAGCCCGCCCGAGAGCAGGCTCACCTCGTTCAACCTGTCGATGGCCAACCGCTTCGGCTGCATCGCAAGAATTGCGGCGT
>APMI01024251.1_pt1 | contig 12078 bp, 10 predicted proteins | sample 667938 | NCBI WGS metagenome assembly APMI01 (sample SAMN01084076, study PRJNA167559) | wastewater metagenome | biome: Wastewater | place: Denmark: Ejby Moelle, Odense | collected 2011-11-28 | reverse complement strand
ATATTATATTCGAAATTTAAAGATAGATTTATGCGAAAATTGAAAAACATATCATTTGATACAAAATAGCAAATTTTTAGGCTTATTCTGTACAAAGGATTTACTTTCATTATCTTATTTCTTAACTCCTTAATAGTACTTTAACTTTTAAATATAAGACCGTTGGCCGTACTTAAACCAAGACTAATTTTCCAAATCAATATAAATTTCTGTTTCCTCATCGAAATACTATGCAACTGGTACTTTCGAGACAAAATATCCGATAACCCATCCGCTTAAAACAGTGATTAATGCTAAAATATAGACAATAATGTAATGCTGCCATGTCAAACCTAGACTGTAACTTTACAATACCCAAGGCAATTTCTCAATGATGATCACAAACATCAAAATACATGAAGTATAAGAAGTCACTGCCCATATTGATAGTAAATTACGGTTTATTACCACTATTAGTAACCAAATTGAGCAGAATATGTACAATGACGCGAATGTTGATATTCTGCTGTACTGAGATAGCTAAAAATCAGTGGATTTTAATGAACAAATATTATGATCGAATATAGTTGTCATTGAGTTATTAGAACCGTATTTGCAAATATATGGATCAATATTATGGTTGTACATCACAGTATCGTAGCTGTCTGCATACTCAGGTATGCAAAAAGAGAGTGTTCTTATCAATTGAGTGAGAATTATGATCAGTATTGCGACAGTAAATGTTTTAATGAAGAGTTCCCTATTTGTAATTTTGATCCTGTCATCACACTCACCCGTATTCTCCCATGCTTCAGGGCTCGTCCTACGACCACACATAAAAGCCAATGAGCAACAAAAAATCAGTATAACGAAGATAATGCCAATTTGGTTAGGTGTGACAATTTCAAATCCTCTTAGCCAAGAGATAATAGGCGCCAATAAGCAGATGAACACAATTGCATAGAATAGAATGACTGATTTTCTGAGATCTTACACAAAACGAAGACATAACATGATAGAGTCGAGTGTATTTGCGACTGAAACATTTTGACCATCTAAACATATCAAATTATTATCCAGTTGCCTGTATGCGCTTTCCAAATATCTCAAATCACTTTCGCTAGTATTATACACAATTTTCAATTTTTGCGATAATTCGATGAACGGCTGTATGTTTGAAGTTTATTCAATTTTCTCACGGCAGTCACAGTTCGCAATCCAGCACTTCCTGCACACCAATCGATTCAGCATATTTGTGATTGTTTCGGCAGAACATATTCTGTTACTTTCGTCAGCATGGATCCAGTTTCTATTTGTGTACTATTGAATAATTTAACGTTATTTTTATGCGGAAGTTGAGTTTTAATTGAAATCATTGATGAAAATTAATGATTTTATGCCTAAGTTTGGCAGGTAGTTCAATTTTGAAATTATTTCATTATTTTCAGATATATTAGCCCCGAAAACGCAAACCAGAAATTGTGCAGGCTGAGAAATATATGTGCCTTAATTGTAAGCGATCATAATTGGAGTGAGACCATAAACTAAAATCATCTTACGAGACATCACTACTATTTTCTATTTTTGTTCGCTTGTAAAAGGAATGAGCCGACCTTTTGAAATGATATGGGTGATATCTTATAGACTTTTTAAATCAAGAATTTGAAAATAATAAGTTCTCATTCCATTCTATGCAAGTCCAGCTAAACTACCCAGTACGCTTCTGCTTTTAATTCGACATTTCGAATGAATAATTTCTTTCAAATTTTATTACCCTTAAGTTCGAAATGGAATTTTTAAGAAATTAAAACTTCCACATTTTTATTTTTATTTTTCTATCTATTTTTTCGTAGATCCTACAAATGTGCCTTTATACTCGACTGGTCTTGAGAAATTTGAACTGTCATTAATTTTGGTAATTTATTTCATTACTTAGTCGAATACAATCTATTTTTTCAAAGTAGAAACTACAGAAATAACTCTTATATTTTTCTTCTTTACATGAACAATTCTGTCATAAATCTGACTTGGCTTTCCTCTTGAATCTCCATATTATATTTTGAGTTTGAAAACTTTTTCTACTTCATATATTATTTTGGCAGTTGTCAAATCTAAGTTTTTTATCTATTCTAAGCTGATCAAATCATTTTTATCACAGACTGCTAACTGCTTTATATTAATCTAATCATGTTCAATTATTTTCTTTTCGTTACACAAGATGCGTTTGACTGTGAAAAATTTTACAAAATTTTATATAGTTTTCAAATTTGTCATTAATTTCATGAAAATCAGGTTCAAATAGCTTGATAAAGGAGCCACGTTCAATAATAAACAAAATATGCTGATTTGATGTAAAAGTTCGAAAAATATATCGACTGATTATTTTTATTTTGGAGAAAAAAGTCTAAAGGAAGTAATTTTAGTAAGCGAAAGTGCAATGAAAATTATTGCAATTATAACGATACTATATGTTGTCCATTTTTTAGTCAAAGCGGCTCGCCATAGATCATAATTTTTATTTGAAAATTTGTCTTATGTGTGCAGACCGTGTTCTTGTAGTAAATTTTATTCTGTGACTGAAATTACCAGTATAGAAAAAGTGCTACCTTTAACTAGTTCAGACCCTCGAATAACAATCGGAGAAGGGAGAGTCGCATTTTCAAAGCTTAGTTTAAGTTAAAGAATGCTCATTTTTTGTATTTTCTTAAGACAAGACTCTAAGCTTGACTTAATTTGCGTTGATTAAGAACTTTAATTCTATTTTACATAAATTTAATTTGAACCCATCATTAAACCAGTAGCAGGTGCTTTTTACTTAAAACCAAGTTAAACAATATCGCCGACAACAATTTCAGACTCTTAGATTTAAATCAGATGCCCTCTTCTGACGACCTGATATAAATTATTTTTCGTTTTTTCTAGCGAAGTTTTCTACAAATAGAAACTGCAATAACATGATAACAGGATTCGCACACAAGCAATCACTATGTTTATGACTAACAGAATTATTGAGCTTGATGCTAAATCGCTTATCATTCGTATTTTACCAAGAATTAAGCACGATGCCAAAAGTACGTTACTGATGATAAAAAATAAACTTTGACACTATGCTTTGATGTAATCTCTCACGCCTAGGCATTTATTTGGAAGCTTCTTTTCATTTTAACCATAAGCGATGCGATTGGCTTCAATGAGTTCGTCGTCTAAGCCAGCCTCCAAAGATGATTTAATTCCGGTGGCTAATTCACTAGTGCTCCCAAAGTTAGTCTTCAGAAAAGAAATGTCCTCGTCTTTCTTGCGGTTGAGGTAAAGCTCAATGATGAGGGAAAGCGCTTCCTTTTTCAATTGCGGAGTGCCGAGTTATTCTATTTTCATTTATTGCTTTGGAAAAATCATTTAAATTCTTATTCATTCAACTTCCATCACAGGTACTATTATATAAAACAACAACCAATACTAAGTTCATTTAATATCGTCTTGATAGTCTGCATATTGGGCATTATATATTTGCGTTTATGATTAATTATAATGCATGAATGTACGAACTCATTTAATATGGGATTTTGATTGTGGTCTGCACCTACGTGGTGCTCAGGTACTCCGCACCTTCAGTCTCATGGCCCATCAAATTCTGGTCAATTCTAACCTGGGTGCTTAACTTTGGACTGGCTCTGTTAGTGCCTGAGGACATATACTGGACTCTATTACAGCCAAATTAATCAACTATAGAGAAGCAACGCATTTAATTCTAGTACTTAGCTCTATACTGGTCAGTGTATATATTAACATGGACAATTATCCCAGTGCTGCAGGAATGGGAAAACTCAGGGGATTTCAGCAGCTGGGATCGATTGAAACGTAGTCTTAAAGTTAATGGGCTCTTCTACTTGTACATGATCATCGGAGGGGTTATTATACTCATTCCACTCATATTACTAGATATTGGCGGAGATATGGGACTGATTACATATGCTAAGTGCTTAGCCACATGCTGGGGTATTCTTCTGCAGATCTCTATGATGGGATACTCAATTGTCGAAATTCCTCGTTCTTTCTGGATGTCAGGTCATCCTTAAATGCACATGTACTACTGTTACAAGAAGATTCCTTAAACTTAATAATAATTAGTAGAAGCAATGTTCTAATTCAAACAAATTTGTTCTTATATTTTACATACAAAGGCACAAAAGAAAGGCGATACTGAAATATAACAATACTGCGATGCATCAATGTCAAGCATACCTACTGACCTTCAATCATAAATTCCCACTAAATTTAACGACTATCTAAATCACTTAGACTACATGAACGGCTATCCAATAGGCTTGTAGTCCATAATCGAACATCACAGACTCATGAAGAGAATAATCGCAAGAATTAAAAGACTTAGGATTTCGATAAATTAATTTATTAATACGGCTATTTTGGATTAAGAAGTATTCATGGCTAGGAAGAATAACCGTGAGCTGACATCAGATGTTATCAAAGTCACGTCGACTAAAAGTATGTGGCTATGCACCTTAAAGCCATTTTTGTATAAAGCAGCCTGCATATTCATGACACTTTTTGGTATTCTAATAACGATAGCCGAGACACAAGTATTCCTTACGAATAAATCTTCATTTTTTGGGTGGTTGCTACTGTTTGATAATATCAAAGTTACAAGAATATTCGTGTTTATCGTAATAGGACTAATCTCTTACATGGTATATTATTCACTATTTCGCATAAAATTGTCAAATATTTACGGCATGTACCCACACAACTCAGATGGCCCCTCCATAATGTTCGCCACCATCAATTTCTCAAGAGTTGGTGTGGCAATTGTACTCAACTTTTTCGACATGGTGAAACTTCACAGTATTTACAAGGATGCCATGGGAACAGTTAATATGGGTTTATTAGGATAATGGGTCATCAAAGGTATCCCTGGTGTATTGTGGCTCATCATATTGTCACATTACTTCGATATATGGGGCAAATTAATCAAAATGTTCAAACTAGAAGACAGTCTCAAATTCAACACTCACACAATTGATGAGTAAGACAAACCGAGCATGCCATCGTCAGTAGCCTACCGTAAATCCGAGCTTAAAGCTAATAAAAATGTAAAAGGCCTAGAATCAGTGATGAACTAACACAATTTGAAGGATAGATTCATAAATCGATGATGGCCGCTGCATATTTTTATCATACTTGTAAATCCATATAAGTTGGTTCAGCATAATAAAAATAATGCAGGCCAATAAATATAATGATTTTATTGTAATTTCCAGCAATCGAAGTAGGCTTAGAGCATTATTCCAGTCTAATTTCCTATAAATAACGCAATTTATAAATTATGATTCTGAGTAAAAGACCAACGATTGCCACACTATTTAATAATTAATATCATTTTTATTGTGAATTAATAGTGGAACGTTCAGGTATGAGATAGTGTGCGACTGTTGACCAAATATAATAGTAAAATAGTTCATAAATATATTTAATAGTATGTGAACTATGCGTAGTTTTAAGGAGACGATCGAGAATATCATTAATTATTGATCAATTTGCATGGCGTTATTGTGAATAAGGGTGGAATTGGTATAAGTGTGAGTACTGAATTCCCTAATTTAGTTATAAAATTACAAGATAAACATGACCAAATACAGAATAGTTTTACTCATTGTCCTTCTCAATGCAGCCTTCGCTGCCAGCATAATGACTTCCTCAGCACTCGATGGCTGCACGAAGAAGTCTAATTAAGGCAAATGCACCGAGTGCGATATCGGGTACGTGCTCATGGTCGGTACTGGAGTCTGCTTCAAGGTCACCAGTATTACCGCAGCAGCTGGGGGATCAGGCTCAGGTTCAGGTTCAAGCGTAACTGGCTCAGTAACCTCCTCCAGTTTGACTTCATCCTCAATGGTTGTTAAAGACCCCAACTGCAAAAGTTTCGACTCTACTTGGGCATGCACTCAGTGTAATGATGGTTTCTACTTCGGCACAACATCCAAAAGGTGTGAGCCTGCCAGTCTTATTCTCAACGTTCCTGGTGGACAAGGATCTGGCTCAGCGACTAATGCCATATACTCGGCTGGCAGTCTGACCACTGGATCAGGACTGGATGGATCATCATCTTCATCGTACACATCATCAGGGTCGTCTGCAAGTGGATCATATAATTACCAGTCTTCGAATTACTCATCTTCGTACACATCCAGTTCATCTTCACCATCAACAACCACGACTACTACCGCAATAATAGGCAATGCAGGTACATCAGGTTTATCGGGATCATCTTCAGGACTGTCAGGTTCATCATCATCAGGACTATCAGGACAGTCAGCTTGGACATCAGGTTCATCATTAAACTACAGCCCTAGTACAACTACAAGCTATACTGGATACACATATTCACCATCTTCAAGTTCAAGCTCAAGCTTAAGCTCTGGCTCAGGTGATGGGTATTCCTATGGCAGCACTCCATATATCCCATTCGATTACACAGCATTCCTGCCTAACTCCAATACCAACACTGACTCCAGTTCAACAACTAGCTCAACGACTGTTATTTCATCGGGTTCATCAACAGACGCATCTGGGTTATCAGGCTCAACAAGTGCATCATCAGGATCATCTGGATCATCAAGTAGTACATCTGGATCATCTGGATCATCTTCAACAGGCATATCATCTGGCAGTACTGTTACTAATACTGGCAATACATTGATCACTAGCATATACGTGCACCCCACTACTGATACCACTAGCAGCTCAGTATACACAACAGGTACAGGTTCAGGCTCTAATACTGGCAGCAACATAAACACAAATACTAATTCAAATACAAACACAGGCTCATCATCATCAATATACTCAAGTGGATCATCAGTGACTGGTACCATATCAGATGCATCATTGAATGCTGGTTCTTATAATTCAGGATCATATAATTCAGGCTCATCATCGAATGCTGGTTCATCTAATACTGGTTCATCATCATCAACTACATCTAATACTGGTGGTGCACCTAGCACTACTATAGTGATTGTAGTACCACCTGCATCATCAACGACAGCAACAACAACCAGTACTAACACAGGTACAACCAGTACTAACACTAATAGTAATACAGCTAGTACTAATAGTAATAGTAATGTGAATAACAACAATAATAACTACTCATACAACAACCAGTACACCTACACTACCACACCAGTCACACTCAACACTAACACTGGGACCAACACTAACACTAATACAGGTAGTAATACTAATACTAACACTAACAGTAATACTAACAGTAATACTAATACAGGCAGTACTACAACAACTACATCCACAACAATAGGTGCAACTACTGGCTATACTACTGGTATTAGTAATCAGAATAATTATGGACAAACTGGTACTAATTGGAATACTAATACCAACACTGGAAATACTAATAACTATAATACTAATACTGGCTATAACTGGAACACTGGCAGTACAACAAACACTAACAACAACAACAACTGGAATACTAATACTAATACTAACATTAACACTAACACAAATACTAACACTCAGACAAACACATACATAGTAGCTAATTGTGCACAAATGTCCCCCAATGGCATTAATTGTATAACCTGCTCATACAGATATGTTTTATTGGGCAACACATGCAATAAAGTAAGCGATCAGTGCAGAACATGGGGAACTACCAGTGTCGCATGTGCATCCTGCTATGATGGCTATGTACTAAGTGGCTATGACTGTGTATTAGCACCAGTGCAGACACCAGTACAACAACCACAGCCTTCTGTTAATATTAATAATGCACCTGCTATACCGGGTTGTGCACAGTTATCCCCCGATGGCACAACTTGCTACAAATGCTCATTTAGATTTGTACCATGGAATAACGCATGCAAACAAGTCAGTGATCAATGCAGAACATGGTACGATAGTAACGGAGCATGTGCTTCATGCTATGATGGATATGTGTTAAGTGGGGCCGATTGTGTTGTAGGACAAAATACACAACAGAATTGGCAGAATTCACAACAACAACAGCAGACAGTGCAGATACCTGGATGTTCACAGTTGAGTGCCAATGGACAGTTCTGTTCTATTTGTGCCAATAGATACATCAATAATAATGGAGCATGCTGGAAAGTTAGTGATCAATGCAAAAGCTGGAGATTAGACAATGGAGCATGCACTGAATGCTATGATGGATATGCATTAAATAGTGGTAATTGTGTACAGTCAGCATCATCATCATCAGGATCATCAGGTAGTTCATCATCATCATCTGGATCATCATACACTGGCTCATCGACATACAACCAAGGTTCAACCACAAACTGGGGCAATACAAACACAAACAACAATGCTGGATCTACCACAAGCACAACAACAGTGATAAAAAGCCAGTCAAACACCGGCATCACAATCGACGGCTGCGCTACAGTGAGTGCCAGTGGCTTAAGTTGCGCACAGTGCTCATTCAGATATGTATCATGGGGAACTGGATGTAAGAAAGTCAGTGACCAATGTAAATCATGGAGTCTCACTTCTGGAGCATGTGTCACCTGCTATGATGGTTTTGCACTTGCCGGTGTTGACTGTGTTGTATCCACATCTTCATCATCGTCAGGTTCATCATCAACGACGACTACAACTACTGTGGTCAATTCAGGCACAATGACTGGGCAGAATGGTGCCGGATTACCTCCTGTTACCCAGTATCAATATACACCAGCAGGCTCAACTACTACGACTGTTGTTAACTCAGGTACAGTAACTGGACAGAATGGCGCAGGACTACCTCCCGTAATTCAATACCAGTACACACCAGCGGGTTCAACTACTACTACTGTGGTCAATTCGGGTGCTATGACTGGACAAAATGGTGCAGGTTTGCCACCAGTTACTCAATATCAGTATACTCCATACCAAGGTGGATCATCATCGACTACTGGTTCAACAACTGGTTCAACAGTAATTTCAACAACAGGATCAAACACAGGTTCATCAACAGGCTCATCAACAGGTTCATGGTCGGGTTCAAACACAAACACTAATACTAACACAGGTTCAAGCACAAGCACTACCTCAACAATAGCCTTAATCCCCAACTGTGCCACCATGAGTGCAGATAACAAATATTGTGTGACATGCTCATTCAGGTATTACTGGAATAGTAACCAAGCTGTATGCAGTCAAGTTAGTGACCTATGTAAAGCATGGAGTCTCACCAATGGGTCATGTACTCAGTGCTATGATGGATATGCTATCAGTGGAACTGCATGTGTGCTATCAACAGCATCATCATCAAGTTCGTCTGGGTCAAGTGGATCATCGAGTGGATCAAGTGGATCAAGTGGATCATATAGTACAGGTTCAACAACTACATACACATCAGGATCATCCAGTTCCTCAGGTTCAGGATCATCGGGCTCATCTAATTCAGGTTCATCAACAACAGGTTCATCGATATAAGGATGCAACCAGGTAAACCCAGATGGCGTAACCTGCAAACAATGTGCATTTAGGTATGTCTCATGGGGTAACATCTGCAAAAAAGTAAGTGATCAGTGCAAATCATGGAGTCTCACCACTGGCGGATGCATTGATTGTTATGCAGGATTCGGTCTACAAGGCAGTGATTGCGTGCAAGGTGCAGCATCAAGCGGATCATCATCATCAACAACGACAATATCATCATCGACTGTGAATACAGGTAATGCAGGCGGAATATCAGGGGCATCAAACATGTCAGGATTGTACAATGGATCAGGTTCATCATCAGGTATGTCGTCTGGATCATCAGGTATGTCCTCAGGATCATCAGGTATGTCTTCAGGTATGTCAGGATCATCATCAACTGGATACTCGAGCAACTATTACTACAGTTCATCAAGCTCAACATCATCCAATGGCACAAATAGTAGCAGCATCTCCACCTCTATGTCTTCTTGATTATGATTTAATAGCTTTGTATTTTCGGTATGCTTTTAGATTACTATTATTATGTAAATGACATGAGTTATATTTATAATTTTTGTCTCATTGAGTATTATAAATTTGTATGTCAATATATGCAATGAATATCAGATATAATTTTGGTACTTCCGATTGTACCCTCCATAATTGTAGCTATAGTTATAATCTTTACGATTATAAGTGCTATTTAGCCCAGTCGTCTTATTTATATTCATATTGAGTCTATTTTAGTACATTTCCAATAATTTTTAAGTCCCCACTGCTCGATCTTTGCCAACATTCAAAATACTCTTGTACATATTATTGTAATTATTATTGATATGGTGGCTGGACTATCGAGTATATGTGTACGAATATGATGGTGTCTATTTTTTATCTGATGAACTGTAACGGTAAGAGTGACCATATTGATCCTTATAGTCTGGCTTTGACGGACTGGCTGTCACTGTTTGATTATTCTATGGTTCGTGTTTGTCTGTATAGGTGTATCCTCGTTTAGCAAGAAGTGCTTCCCTCTACTTTTAGTATTTTGCATGAATTGCCTCGATTTTTGTGTTCAGTTCATCATTCATTTTCTTAAAATAATTACCTCTATTCTATTTTGTTAATGCCAAATCATCTATCTTGCTTTCCATTATCTTTTTAGGAGTGGTAGGTCTATCATCAGCAATCAAGGGACTGGTTTTATTCAACATCATTGAATTATTACGAATATTTTTTAACTCGTATCTGTCATTAGGTTGTTCCATTTTCTTGATCGTAGTTTGATTGAACATCGAACTATTTTTATTTAAATTTTAATTCCATCGCTTTTATGATGTCATCATTTTAGGTGAGACACAACCATCTTATTAATTGTCGATATTTCTGTTCTCGTTTGATTTAAGAATTGATTAAGGATTTCGACTTGCGAATTTGAATGCAACATTATTTCTTAAATCGTAGTTTTGATTGTATTTTTCAGTATTATGCTCGCTTGCTGTGAAACTTTTCTTTATCGGCTGTTATTATTGAATTCGTGATTTTTATGGGGTTTTGGCTGCAGATTTTGTCATCATTTAGGTACGAATTTTCTGTGCATATTGTTTCAGTTGCTTAATGAATCCATCATTAGGCGAAATCTATAAATTATGACAATATTTACGATGTTTCTTCTGCTTTTGACTGTTCTGTATGCCTCATCATAACCCATGCCCTTGTCTCTTATTAAATACGCCAGAACCATACTCACAGAACGGCTGACTCCCGCAATACAGTGTACCAACACCTAGCTTAAATAAACAGCTTACATTGGTTTTTTAGACTGCATCAGCTATGAAATCGCATGCTTTCTCGAAATAGGGTGAAATTTGGCAACTTTCATGGTCATCAAATGGAAAGTATTCGAACATTTCCAATCGAGATCGCGGGATGTTTGTGTGGTGGCCCTTTGCACAGGTCATCACTGCCTTAATGTTATGCTCTTCGTTAACAATTCTGTACTGGCTAGGGTTTGGTGATTCGATGCTGCCTCTACGTTGCTCACATATATTGCTCCCTTGTTGGGATCGCTTGAAGGGTACACGCATTGAATATCCTAGGGGAATTTCTATGGTAAGGGTGTCGATTTAGGCATTGAGTACCCATAGCGATGGCCTCCGTAACCTCCGTAGCCGTACCCTCTGTTCATGGCGGTGTAAATAAAACTTAATATTCCGAACATGTCACAAAACTGATCAATTTCAAAAAACTCAATAATTGAAGTTATTCCAAAAATAAAACAAATAAGATTGCTTATTTTTTTATAAGTGCTCTTCATCTTTTATATTGTAGGATACAGCTGTTATTATTAATAGAGATCATGTTATATAATAGATAGATAAATAAATTACTCATTTTGATTGATTATGAACTTGGCTCGCATTGCCAATTTATTTTAGAAATCTGTCCTTTAGTTTTCAGTCAGGTGATACACATCAGTACTACAAAACGTGATAAATGATGATTGGATGCAGCGTAGAGTAAGAATAGCTAAAATAATATATATTTAAATTTTATGAGAAGTAATCCACCGTTTGATCCTCGCATGCAGCCGGGCGGAGTGTTCATCGGGCACCAGCAGCCGGTGTATCCCCAACC
>APMI01117363.1_pt1 | contig 12079 bp, 10 predicted proteins | sample 667938 | NCBI WGS metagenome assembly APMI01 (sample SAMN01084076, study PRJNA167559) | wastewater metagenome | biome: Wastewater | place: Denmark: Ejby Moelle, Odense | collected 2011-11-28 | reverse complement strand
AAATAGACGGGAAGATGTGAGGCAGTAATTTACTTTGCCGTTTTGGTCAGCTATAAAAAAGGCTGCATCTGATGATACAGCCCTGAATAATACGGCAGGTAATAAGTTTTTAATCCAGTGCAATCGTTGCTTTCAGTTTTTCCAGCATCAGTTTGGCACATTTGGGAATTTTCGATCCGGGACCAAACACAGCAGCCACCCCTTTTTCATAGAGATATTCATAATCCTGCCGGGGAATTACTCCTCCTGCCACTACCAGTATATCTTCTCGTCCCAACTTCTTTAACTCGTCAATTAATTGTGGTATCAATGTTTTATGCCCGGCCGCCAGCGATGAAGCTCCGATAAAATCAACATCATTCTCTGCCGCCTGTCTTGCTACCTCTTCCGGTGTCTGGAACAAGGGGCCTATATCCACATCAAAACCCATATCCGCAAAGGATGTCGCTACCACTTTTGCCCCCCTGTCATGACCATCCTGTCCCATTTTAGCAATCATGATCCTTGGTCTTCTTCCTTCTTCTTCTGCAAATTTATCTGTCAGCCCCAGCACTTCCCTGAAGTCTTTATCATCATGTGATTCGCCGGAGTAAACACCCGATATGGTTCTCACTGTTGCTTTATGTCTGCCAAATACAGATTCCATCGCATCAGATATTTCGCCTAATGTGGCCCTTTCCTTTGCAGCATTGATGGCCAATGCCAGCAGGTTGCCGGTACCTGTTCTTGCCGATTCAATAATTGCATTCAATGCAGATGCCACAGCTTCCGGATTTCTTTCTGCTTTTAGTTTTTTAATCCGTTCTATTTGCGCATTCCTGACAGCTGTATTATCTACTTCGAGCACTTCAATGTCTGATTTTTCATCCACCTGGTATTTATTCACCCCAACAATAATATCGGCCCCCGAATCTATTCTTGCCTGTTTCCTTGCAGCAGCTTCCTCAATCCGCATTTTGGGAATGCCCGTTTCGATCGCTTTGGCCATTCCGCCCAGATCATCTATTTCAGTTATATGTGCCCAGGCTTTTTGTGCAATTTCATGCGTAAGATATTCTACATAATAAGAACCGCCCCATGGATCCACCACTTTGGTCATGTTAGTTTCGTCCTGGATATACAATTGTGTATTCCGAGCAATTCTTGCTGAATAATCAGTCGGTAATGCGATTGCTTCATCCAGCGCATTGGTATGCAGCGATTGCGTATGTCCGCAAGCCGCAGCCATCGCTTCAATACATGTTCTTGCCACGTTATTGTAAGGGTCCTGCTCGCTTAAGCTCCAGCCTGAAGTTTGCGAGTGGGTCCTCAGCGCCATTGATTTTGGGTTCTGCGGGTTGAATTGCTTTACAATTTTTGCCCACAACATTCTTGCGGCCCGCATCTTGGCGATCTCCATAAAGTGATTCATCCCAACTGCCCAGAAGAAAGACAGCCGCGGGGCAAAATCATCGATTTTCAAACCCGCTTCAATTCCGGTACGGATATATTCTAATCCATCGGCCAGTGTGTATGCCAGCTCAATATCTGCTGTTGCACCAGCCTCCTGCATATGGTAACCTGAAATAGAAATAGAATTGAACTTCGGCATATACTGGCTGGTGAACCGGAATATATCCCCGATGATCCGCATGGATGGCCCGGGTGGATAGATATAAGTATTACGCACCATAAATTCTTTGAGAATATCATTCTGGATGGTGCCACTTAATTTATCCATACTCACCCCCTGCTCTTCAGCAGCTACAATATAAAATGCCATGACAGGTATCACTGCTCCATTCATCGTCATACTTACTGACATCTTATCCAGCGGTATCTGGTCGAATAATATCTTCATGTCAAGAATGGAATCAATCGCCACTCCTGCTTTTCCCACATCGCCCACTACTCTCGGATGATCAGAATCATACCCGCGGTGTGTCGCAAGATCAAAAGCTACAGACAAACCCTTTTGGCCGGCTGCCAGGTTTCTCCGGTAAAATGCATTGGATGCTTCAGCCGTGGAAAAACCGGCATATTGCCTGATTGTCCAGGGTTGCAAAACATACATACCGGAATAGGGACCACGAAGAAAAGGAGGTAGCCCGGCACCAAAATTCAAATGCTCCGCTTGTAATATATCCTCTCTGGTAAAAACTGGTTTTATCCCGATCTTTTCCGCCGTTTCCCATATCGCAGCCCTATTGCCAGTGTATGGTTTTGATGTATTCTTATTGATCAGTTTGATAGCAGTAAAATCCGGTTTCATTGCCTTGATTTTATTGTACAGTAAATAATTCATCCTGCAGGGTAGTTATAAACCCGGTCACACCCGTTTTCATATGTATGAAATCATCCACTCCTGCCTGTTTCAATGTCTCAATGATCTCAGCAGGATAGCCTGCCAGTATCAGCCTTTTCCCTGCTGTATGTTTTTTAAACGTTTCTGCAAAAAGTTTTCCCTCTGTTGCATATTCTGCATCGGATGAACATAGCACTATAATATCTGCATCGCTTTCCGCAATTTGTTCAGCCCCCTTCGTGATATCATCGAAAAAATAATCTTCTGTTATCTCGAACCCTGCCGTTCCAAAGAACTCCATAGCAAATGAAGCCCTTGCTTTACGCATGGTAAGGTCTCCGAAACAAGCGAGATAAACTTTGGGGGCCTTGCCGGTCAACCCGAACCGTTGCTGGCTACGCTGCCTCATTTGCTCAAACAAATGAGTGGCCCTTTGCGGTTGTAGTAGTGGGATGTCACAATCTTCCGTATCAGCTGATAACTTCTGTACTGGTGGTGCTTTTTCCTGCAGGTTGGGGTATTTGTTGGTGCCAACATACACTCTTTTCCTGGAAGCTGCTTCCGTTTCCTTTTTGTTTTTCAGTGCTGTTATCTTCTCCTGTATCACCCCTTCAATAAAAGATTCAACATAACCTCCGTTCAATTCGATCTCGCTGAAAAGCTGCAGTGTTTGATCCGCCAGCTCCGCTGTGATCGTTTCTATATAATAAGAACCGGCAGCAGGATCAGCTACTTTATCAAAATAGGATTCTTCCTTCAGCAGGTTGGAAATATTCAGGGCTACCCGGTGACTGAATTCATCGGGCGTTTTAAATGTACTGTCATGAGGTTGGATAAGGAGCGCATCACATCCGCCAAGGATAGCTGACATGGCTTCGGTCGTATTCCTGAGCATGTTCACATTCGGGTCATATAGTGATTTTGACCAGGCAGAACTGGAACTGACTACAGGAATTACCGGAACAGTTACTGAATAACGTTCAAGTATCGTTGCCAGCAATGGACGCATGGCTCTTAACTTGGCAATCTCAAAGAAATAATCGCCACCAATAGCAAGGTGTAACGCCAGTTGACCAATGATCCTTTCCCTTTCAAGCCCCGCTTTTTCCAGCAGTTCAATGATGTCAGTTATTTTGTTCAGGGTAAAAGCAAGTTCCTGTACGATACCTGAACCGGCATTGACAAAAGCATGTGAACTCAGCATTAAACCCCGCAGATGTTCAGCCTGCGATGTGATCTTTATTTGCTCTGCCAACGCTTCAATATCAGGATCCTGCCCCGTTACTGACCATGTTTCCAATACATCTGTCTGAACAAATCCATGAACAGCGGATAATTTGACTTCCTGCTTCGCCAGGAAATCAAAATAATTCCTGAAAAGGGAGGGAGAAGGTTCCGGCAACTTAAATGATATTTCCAGTTTCTCCGGGTTGATACCATTGAGCAGAATATAAAAATCAATTGTACCGCGATCATTAATATCCAGCAATACGCCGCTGATATCGAAATCGATCATCCGGCAGATGAATTTATTTGCCGCTACCTGGTCAGTTGTATCCGCTTCAATATAATTGAGCCAGCCCTTTTTACATTCACCACTTTGAATACACTGAACAGAATGAAGGTCTTCAGCTGTGTAAAAAGGCTGAACCGATATTCCTTCATCCGTTTTCCATACAAGTTTTTTTTCAAAATCGGCTCCTTTCAGATCTTTAATGGCTGTTTCTTTCCACGCTGCTGCAGTTATACTGTCAAATTCTGAAAAGAGTTTTACATCGCTTGCCATCCTACTTTTTTTATCGTTTACAAACAGTTTCAGCAGGCTTCCCTAAATGCCTGATCTTAATTAAGGCTCGCTGCTATCAGCTCATAGCTATTAAAAGCATAAAGACTGCGTTTGAATCCTTCAGCACAGATATGTATCCCTTCCATATAGTATATTTCTGCAGTTCCTGCTGTCATGCCTTCAACAGCACCTGGTCTCCTGATTTTATCAGTTTTGGTGCTTCTTCTGCAGATACATAGTTTACCATGTTAATTAGTTTTATTCTATGAATTGCTTTTCATACTGGATTTTTATTCTCACAGAGCTCTGTTAATACCCCAAAAGTTGATTTGGGATGAACAAAAGCTATATCAAGTCCTTCAGCGCCTTTTCTTGGCCTTTCATCAATAAGCTGAATACCTTTTGATGCAGCCTCACCCAGTTGTGTTTCTATATTCTTTACTGCAAAAGCTATATGGTGAATACCTTCCCCTTTCTTTTCGATAAATTTGCCTATTGGCCCATCCGGGGAGGTACTTTCCAGCAATTCAATCTTGGTTTGCCCTATTCTAAAGAAAGCCGTTTTTACTTTCTGGTCTTTTACCTCCTCAACAGCATAACACTTTAATCCCAGGACATCCTCGTAATACCTGGTCGCAGCTGACAGGTCTTTTACCGCAATACCGATATGCTCAATGTGATTCAGTTCCATTATTAATACTTTTTAACTGAATGATTAATTTGTATTCCAGGTCTTAGCCCTATGCCTGTTTATTTGCTGGTTCATCCCCCGGAAAGAATTTATCAATTAACCGGATCGAAATATAGAAAATGAACATAAAGGCAAAAATCCCTGCCATTCCTATTGCTGTAATTTTTAATGCTGCATTAAACGGATCCATAAAAAATCTTTTAAAGTAATAATAAAGGAACTAATGCCAGTATAAGCCCTCCTGCCACTACTGAACCGATCTGTCCGCCCACGTTGGAACTGACAGCGTGCATCAAAAGGAAATTATACTGGTCTTCTTTCTGGCCCATATTGTGTACAACGCGGGCTGACATCGGAAATGCGGATATACCACAGGCGCCAATCATTGGATTAATTTTTTTGCCCTCCGGCCGGAACACATTGACCAATTTTGCAAACATCACACCGCCGAATGTGTCGAAAATAAAAGCGATCAGCCCCAGTCCGATGATCATCAGGGTATCGAGCCTTACAAATCGCTCGGCGGTCATAGTACTGGCAATACTAATCCCCAGTAAAATGGTCACCAGACTTGCTAATTCATTTTGAGCAGAAAGGGACAATTTGTTCAGCACACCACACTCACGAATCAGGTTTCCAAACATCAGAAAACCGATCAAAGCGATAGAGGATGGGGCCACAATACCCGCAATTACCGTTACAATGATCGGGAAAAGAATCAATGCAGTACGGGAAACAGTTTTCGGATGGCCTTCCATACGGATAAGCCGTTCTTTTTTGCTGGTGAGCAATCTGATCACTGGTGGTTGTATGATAGGCACTAATGCCATATACGAATAGGCGGCTACAGATATCGGCCCAAGAAGATCCGGGGCAAATCTAGATGAAACAAATATGGAAGTAGGGCCATCTGCAGCGCCTATTATACCAATAGAAGCGGCTTCTTTCAGGTCAAAGCCCATGGTTGTAGCGGCGATAATAGTAAAAAATATTCCGAATTGTGCAGCGGCTCCAAATAGCAGTAAAAAGGGATTTTTAAACAAAGGACCAAAGTCAATCATTGCCCCGATGGCTATAAAAATGAGCAGGGGAAATACCTCGTTGGCAATACCGGCTTCATAAAAAACGGACAGTGCTCCTTCGACCGCTTTTCCCGTTTCCGGGTCAATTTGTGTAATAGCTGAGCTTAAAGGTATGTTCACCAGTATCGCCCCAAAACCCATTGGCAGGAGTAAGGTAGGCTCGTATTGTTTGGCAATAGCGAGGTAGATCAGCACAACCCCCACGCAGATCATCAATAAATGTTGCCAGGTAATATTGAACAATACAGGTAATAACTCTTGAATATTCATGATCATTTAGTTTTTTTGGGTTCTTTCAATAATTGCCCCATCTTCTAATTCACCTTCCAGTATTTCTACTTCCTGTTCCAGGTCTTGCACTTCCTCTTTCAGGTCTTCTATTTCCTTCTTTTCAGCGATCACCATTGACAGGAGAATGGACAGGGCCAGGGTTGAAATGATTACAACCAGCGAAATCCATGTATGACGAGAGAAAAATTCTTCTACTGCGGCTACAGATGAGAGCAGCATTTTTGCTCCTATGAAAAAGAGTATAAAACTCACCCCGTGCTGCAGGAACCTGAACATTCCCATAATTCCTTTCAGTGCAAAGAACAGAGACACCAGGCCCATTACAGCAAACACATTGGACGTGATGGCAATAAAATCTTCTTCTTTGGCTGTCAGCACACTGGCCGAACCTTCCTTGATTACACCAATAATAGCCGGGATAGAATCTACAGCGAACAGTACATCAGTTGATCCGATCACCAGAAAGACAAGAAAAATGCTGGTGATATACCATTTCCCGTTGATCTTGTGAAAGAAATGAGGGGCATCCTTATTCGGATCAATCGGGAATAATTTTGATGCAGTGCGATATAAAAAATTTTCTTTGGGGTCCACATGTTCCCCATCACCCGTAAATGCCATCTTATAAGCTGTCCAGATCAGTATGGCACCAAAAATGTAAATGATCCAGTGGAACTGCTGCACCAGTTCCATACCGGCTACAATGAAGAGTATTCGAAGCACTATTGAAAGCAGGATGCCAAGTTTCAGGAGCTTAGGTTGATTTTTTTCATGAACATTCATTAATGAAAATATCATGATAAAGACAAACAGGTTATCTACAGACAATGAATATTCCGTGAGATAACCTGAAATAAACTTGAACATCATCGTGGATGATGTATTGGATACGCTGCCGGGATTCTGAGGAAAGAACAAGTAGATGGCCATTCCGAATAACAATGCGATAGAAATCCAGAGACCTGTCCATCGCAGAGAGGTCTTCACACTGATTTTGCCTGAACGATGGCTTGTAGCATACATGTCTATGAAGAACACAATGAAAAAAAGAGCAATGAATGACAGCCAGAATATGGTTATAGCGCCCATATTGAGATGTTTTATGGTTAACTAATTCTGCCGGAATTTTACCAGCAGTATTACTGGTTATACCCTGCGTCCCGCTTAACCGATTTCAATGAGCAAATTTCCTTCCAGCACTGTATCTCCTTTTTGAACATGAACAGCGGTAACAATTCCTTCCTTATCAGTATTAATATTATTTTCCATCTTCATAGCCTCGAGGCAAACAATAGTTTGCCCCACTGAAACACGATCACCCTGTTTCACAAATATGTCAAGTATCTTACCCGGTAAAGGCGATTTGATTGCACCTGTTCCTTTTGGAGCAGAAGGGCTGGCCGTTTTCGCTGTCGAAGGATTGACATCGGTAGAAGGGACAGCAACCGGCCTTACCAGTGTGGGCGTTTTGGTGGTCTTTAGCTGTTGCTCTACTTCCACTTCATACACTTTTCCATTCACATTAACTTTAGCAAAATTGTCTTCCACATCCATCACTTCTACATTGTACTGCTGGTCTTTGATCCTGAACTTATAGTGTTTCATCTTGTTATTCTTTTTAGTTTATTTTATTCTTGATGAAAGGCCCCGGATATAAAAAGGGCGTTGCCTCAGTCCATATATTTTTGAACTCCATGGAGAATAGGGTTTTATCACTTTCTGAATAGTGATGATCGTATTCTCAAACTCTAACATCTGGCTTACGTGCATATGCAGCGCAAGTGAGATCACTGATACGATCTCTCCGGCATCTTCACCCTCATGTGTTTCAGTGGAAGGTAATGGCTTTACTACGTCAGTCTTTCCATTGCTTTTTTTAGGTTCTTCCCGTTTATTAAAAAAGAATTTCATACTATCTGCTTTTATAAAGGAATATTGCCATGTTTTTTAGGAGGGTTAGTGTCCTTTTTTGTAGCCAATGCCTGGAAGGCCCTGATGACCCTGAAACGTGTAGAGCGGGGAACAATCACATCATCAATAAAGCCATAGGATGCTGCATCATAAGGATTGGCAAATTTGCTTTGGTATTCTTCCTCGTAACTGCGGAAGGCTTCCTCTCTCTTTGTAGTATCTTCTATTTCAGCTAGTTTTTTATTATACAATATCTCGATAGCCCCTTTTGCTCCCATCACCGCAATCTCGGCTGTCGGCCATGCATAGTTGATATCTCCTCGCAGGTGTTTCGAGCTCATCACATCATAGGCTCCTCCATATGCCTTACGCAATATGACGGTAACCTTAGGTACAGTAGCTTCACCGTACGCATACAATAGTTTAGCCCCATGAATAATGATACCACCATACTCCTGGGCTGTTCCGGGAAGGAAACCAGGTACATCTACCAATGTGAGAATAGGAATATTAAATGCATCGCAGAATCTTACAAATCTTGCCGCCTTCCTGGATGAGTTTATGTCCAGGACCCCTGCCAGGTAATTAGGCTGGTTAGCCACAATACCAACCGACATCCCATCAAAACGGGCATAACCTGTAATGATGTTGGGCGCAAAGTGGCGCCCTACTTCCATAAACTCTTTATTGTCAGCTATGGCATGAATAATATCTTTTACATCATACGGTTTGTTGGGATTTTCCGGAATAATGCTGTTAAGAGAATCCTCTAATCTGTCAATTGGATCAGAAGTTGGAATATAGGGTGGTTCTTCCAGATTGTTCTGTGGCAGATAACTCAACAATTTCCGGAGAAGTAATATTCCTTCTTCTTCATTTTCGGCCACAAAGTGAGATACCCCTGATTTGGAAGCATGTACCATAGCACCGCCTAACTGATCATCCGTAACCATTTCGCCTGTTACAGTTTGTACCACTTTTCTTCCGGTAACAAACATATAGCTGTTTGTTTTGGACATCACAATAAAATCGGTCAGGGCCGGGCTGTACACGGCACCGCCGGCACAGGGACCAAATATGGCTGACAATTGCGGAACAACACCTGAAGCAAGAATATTACGTTCAAAAATCTCTGCATATCCGGCTAAACTCTGAACACCCTCCTGGATGCGTGCCCCACCCGAATCATTGATACCAATAACCGGGGCACCCATCTTCATGGCCTGGTCCATTATTTTGCATATTTTTTTGGCGAACATTTCACTCAGCGATCCGCCAAAAACAGTAAAATCCTGAGAAAAAACATAAACCAGCCTGCCATCAATAGTACCAAAACCAGTTATTACGCCATCAGTGAGGTATTTTTCATCATCAATGCCAAAATCATTACAGCGATGTGCAACAAACATGTCAAATTCCTCAAAACTTCCTTCATCTAATAACAGATCAATGCGTTCCCGGGCTGTGAGTTTACCTTTTTTATGCTGGGCATCAATACGCTTTTGCCCGCCTCCAAGCCTGGCTTTTTCACGCTTGTCCAGCAGTTGTTTTATTTTTGTTTCCGATGTCATATATGTTGAGATTTGGTATTATCATATTAGCTACTGCAATAAAGAGATGTCCGGCACTCCGGCACCATTTAATGAACCCATTTGTTCCTGCATCTCTGCGTCAAATTGTCTTCGAAAAAACAATGGCCAGTTAAGAGGCATCGTCAACAGACAGCGGGTATGATGAAGAAAATGCTTTCATAATTTCCGGCGATTTCTTTATTCATCTTTCCGGGATTCTCTTTCATTTAATATATTTGACCTTTATTTTGCTTCTTATCTTAAAGATCATTTATTACACTACTAACCAGCCTTCATTTTTTGGCAACGTAAATTATAATCAGATAAATTAACAGTTCCTGTTTTTAGTCATGCCACTTTATAACTTTTATCATAACTGATGGGGGCTTCTTTCTACAAAAAAAGATCAAACTCTGGGCAGTATGTTACCGGGATATTAAACAAAGACCGGATAATGCTGAGTAAAGCGATTACTCTCGTTGAAAGCAAATTAGCTTCCGACAATGTATTGGCAGAAAACGTATTGGAGCAACTGCTTCCACATACCGGCAAATCACTCCGCATTGGCATCACAGGAGTACCGGGTGTTGGTAAAAGTTCCTTTATTGAAACGTTCGGCAAGTTTCTTACGGCGTTGGGAAAAAAGACAGCCGTGTTGACAATCGATCCGTCGAGCCACCGGTCAAAAGGGAGTATTCTCGGAGATAAAACACGCATGGAAGAATTGGCGAATGATCCGCTCGCTTATATCCGGCCTTCCGCAGCCGGTGATACACTGGGCGGCGTGAATTCCAAAACCAGAGAGGCCATCCTGTTGTGTGAAGCGGCTGGTTTTGAGATTATCATCGTTGAAACAGTAGGTGTGGGGCAGAGTGAAACCAGCGTAAAAGGAATGGTTGATTTTTTCCTGTTGCTGATGCTGGCCGGCGCCGGAGATGAATTGCAGGGAATAAAAAAAGGAATCATGGAAATGGCCGATCTCATTGCCATAACGAAAGCTGATGCTGATAATGTACAAAGAAGTGAGCTGGCAAAAAGAGAATACCTGAACGCCCTGCATATGTTCCCGCCGAATGAAAACGAATGGTATCCCAAAGTAGTGACCTGTTCTTCACTTAACAAAACGGGGATTGAAAACATCTGGTATATTATGAGTGACTTTGAAACAATCATGAAAAAAAAAGGATATTTTCAAACTAACCGGCAACAGCAAAATATTTCCTGGATGAAGGAAACAATCTCGTACTACCTGCAGGCTGATTTTTACAATCATCCCGCTGTAAAAGGATTGCTGGGAATAAAAACAGAACAGGTGCGAAACGAAATAACTTCTCCCATTGTGGCTGCAAAAGAATTATTGAATTCAGTTTATCAAAAAAGAGATAAACCCTCCGGCCTGTAAGGGAGATTAATAGCCTCTCACATTCTTTCCTTCCATATAATTCATAAAAGCCTTATTTACTACTCTATTACCACCGGGAGTCGGGTAGTTACCGGTAAAATACCAGTCACCCAGGTTATTCGGACAGGCTTTGTGGAGGTCTTCAATACTCTGGAAAATCACATCAACAGGTATATTCAAACCGGGAGGAGTGATTAGTTGGGCTATCTTGGCCGATATTTCTTCTGCAGTAAATGGTTTATATAAATGCCTTACTACATTCTCAGTGTGCAGCTTATTATTACGCTGCAGCTCTTTACATTTTTCAAGGAGTTCTGTCAGTGTGTCCAGCATACCCCTTTCTTTCATCAGTTCCACTGCTGCGTTAAAAGCAATAAAGTCGCCCATCTTACTCATATCAATTCCGTAGCAGTCGGGGTAACGTATCTGCGGTGAGGAAGAAACAATAATGATACGCCTTGGCTTCAGCCGGGCCAGCATCCGGATGATACTTTCTTTGAGGGTGGTTCCTCTCACAATAGAATCATCGATTACCACCAGTGTATCCTGCCCGGGGCGGACAGTACCATACGTGATATCATAAACGTGCTGCACCATTTCATTACGGCCGGAATCCTCCGTAATAAAAGTCCTCATCTTCACATCTTTAATAGCAATCTTTTCAATACGGATACGGCGATTCACCATTTCTGCAAGTTTCTCTTCATCAAAGTCTTTCCCCCAGCTCATGATCCGCTCCACTTTCACCTTGCTCAGGTAATCCTCCATTCCTTTCAGCATTCCAAAGAATGCTGTCTCTGCTGTATTAGGTATATATGAAAAGATAGTGTTTCTGAGATCATGATTAATTGCATCCAGAACGGGTTCACTCAGGTTATACCCTAATGCATTTCTTTCGCGGTAGATCTTTTCATCGCTGCCCCTGGAAAAATAGATACGTTCAAAACTACAGGCCTTTCTTTCTTTTGGTTCCAGTACCTGCGCAATTTCTATCTCTCCGTTTTCATCCACAATTAATTCCTGTCCCGGCATCAGTTCCTGCACTTCATTCTCCCCCACAT
>APMI01017634.1_pt1 | contig 12079 bp, 13 predicted proteins | sample 667938 | NCBI WGS metagenome assembly APMI01 (sample SAMN01084076, study PRJNA167559) | wastewater metagenome | biome: Wastewater | place: Denmark: Ejby Moelle, Odense | collected 2011-11-28 | reverse complement strand
AAGAAGGAGTGCAAGCTGATGGCTTCCTATCGACTTCATGCTGCGGCGCTCGCAGCGGCGATTGTCCTGTCCGCCGGCGGTGCGGCAGGGCAGGGGATCCCGGTCATCGACCAGACGGCGATCCTCAAACACATCGAAAGTATCACGCAGCTGAAGTCGCAGCTCGACGCCCTTCATCAGCAGATCGAGCAGGCCCAGCAGCTGTACGGTTCGCTCAACAAGCTGACCGACATGGCTGACGTGGCGAGCGTGCTCAATGATCCGGCGATCCGAAAAGCGCTTCCATCGGACTTTGCCGCCATCGAGGGATTGCTGAAGGGCGAGGGAACCGGCGTATTCAAGGATTCCGCCTCGAAGTTCCTGGAGGGCAATTCCACCTATCGCACCGACGCCGACGATTTCTACGCCAAGGAACTCGCGCGCGTGCAAAACAAGAACGCGGGCCAGATGAGCCTCGGGCAGCAGATCTACGACGCTGCCACCAAGCGCATCGACGGGATAGACCAGCTTCGTGAGAAGATTTCGACGGCAAGCGATGCCAAGGAAACCGCCGACCTTCAGGCGCGGTTGCAAGCGGAACAGGCGTTTCTCCAGACCGACGTGCTTCGGATGGAAGGTCTGCGCATGGTGCAGCAGGCGCAGAACCAGGTCGACGAACAGCGCAAGGCCGAGGACTGGCGCCAGCGCATGGATGCGATGAAGGCGGCGCTGCAATGAGACGATCTCTGCTCATTTTGACGCTCGTTCTCCTCGCGGCCTGCTCCGAGAAAACAGACCAGACATATACCGTCGACCAGCTGACCGCCGACGAGGCATTGCTGTCTCGTATCATGGCCGACTGCCGGAACAACCCGGGCGACCTGCGAGAGACCGCCAACTGCCAGAATGCGGAAGCAGCCGACGGCAAGCTCCGCCTGCAGAACATGCGCAAGGCGCTGGGGAAGTAGGGCGCCATGTATAATGTGTTCGAGTTCATCGACGGCCAATTCAAACGACCGCTCGAAATGTTCGTCTCCGACGGGACTTCGAACATCGCCGAATGGGTCACCGGTCCGCTGACGGCAGCCGTGACGCTTTATGTTGTGTTGTATGGCTACCTTGTGCTGCGCGGCTCCGTGCAGGATCCGGTTCTGGAATTTGCTTTTCGGGCGATGAAGCTGGCGATCATCGTCATGCTGGTGAAAAACGCCGGCGAATATCAGACCTACGTCACGAACGTCTTTTTCGATATCCTTCCGCGCGAGATTGCCCAGGCACTGAACACAGGCACAGCGCCTAGCGCCAGCACGTTCGACAGTCTGCTCGACAAGGGGCAAGCGTCAGCCACGGACATCTGGTCCCGCGCGTCATGGCCCGTCGATATCGTCACAGGCGTAGGCGGCATGATGGTGATCGGCGTCAGCTTTCTGGTCGCCGGCATCGGCTATGTCGTCTCACTCTATGCGCGGCTGGCGCTCGCCATCGTGCTGGCCATCGGCCCGATTTTCATAGCACTCGCCATGTTCCAGTCGACGCGGCGCTTCACCGAGGCCTGGATTGGCCAGCTCGCTAACTTCGTCATCCTTCAGGTCCTCGTCGTGGCTGTCGGTGCGCTGCTGATCTCGTGCCTCGATTCCACTTTCACGGCGATAGATGCCTATACCGACGTCCTCATGCGGCCGATCGCACTTTGCGCCATCGGCATCGCTGCCCTCTACGTGTTCTACCAGTTGCCTGCGATCGCTTCGGCGCTGGCGTCCGGCGGCGCGTCGCTGGCCTATGGCTACGGCGCTGCACGGGACGCGCATGAAGGGATGCTCGCCAGAGGAACCCGATACACGGGTCGCATGATCGGCCGCGGCGCGCGTTTCGCCGGCAGTGCGTTTGGCTCGAAGAGCGCTGGAGCTTGAGCGCGTTCCAACAAAAAGAAAAGGCCGTTCCCCTATGATCAAGACCACCGTTTCTCTTTTCATGCTTGTCGCACTCGGAGGGTGCGCTTCTCTGACCTATCCGCTGCCCAAGTGCGACGGCTATTCGCGCCGGCCGTTGAACCGCTCGATGTGGGAATGGGAGGGTGACAGCACGTTGAAGCGTCAGTCGTCGGATCGGCGATCCTCGAACTTGGCCACGCCTTATGTCGAGGAGGCAAGGAAACCGGCCGCTTTCGCCCACCTTGATATCGACGGCTCACATCGCCGTTGCGCGGGGTGACGGCATGGTCTCGACAGACAGCCTCAAGAGCTACTTCGAGAAGGCCCGCCGCTTCGACCAGGACCGCATGATGCAAATCGAGCGGTCAAATCGGATTGCTTGGTCGATTGCCATCGTCGCCAGCGTCATCGCCGGTGTTTCCGTCATCGCCGTCGCGGGCCTCACCCCGCTGAAAACCGTCGAGCCATTTGTCGTACGCGTCGACAATTCGACCGGCATCGTCGATGTGGTGTCGGCGCTGACCTCCACGGCAGGCACCTATGATGAAGCCGTGACCAAATACTTCGCGGCCAAATATGTCCGCGCCCGAGAAGGCTATGTGTGGAGCGAGGCGCAGGAGAACTTCCGCTCGATTGCGCTGCTGTCGACGCAGGCCGAACAGGCGCGGTTCTCCGCGCTCTATCGCGGGAGCAATCCGGAATCGCCGCAGAACATCTATGGACGCGCCGCGACGGCGAGGATCAACATCGCCTCGATCTCGCTGATCAATCAGAACGTGGTCTCGGTTCGATACATGCGGACCATCACCCGCGGGGACGAGGTCCGCACGTCTCACTGGGTGGCCACGCTCACATATTCCTATGCCAACGCCCCGATGTCCTCGACAGACCGGCTGGTAAACCCCCTCGGCTTTGCGGTCAGCGAATATCGCGCCGATCCGGAGGCAATCAATTGATACGAAAGACCATCTTCGCTACGGCCCTACTTCTCGGAGCCGCGTCGGCGGCGGGTGCGCTGGAGATTCCAAGCGGTGCGTCGCAGGACAGCCGAGTGCGGTTCGTGAACTACCAGCCCTTCAACATCACCAGGATCGTCGGCACGTTGCGCTCGTCGGTGCAGGTCGAATTCGCCGCGGACGAGGAGATCGCTCATGTCGCCCTCGGCAACAGCGTCGCTTGGGAGGTGGCGCCGGCCGGTAACATCCTGTTCCTGAAGCCGCGCGAAAACCAGCCAGTGACGAACATCTCTGTGGTGACGACGCGGCGGGACGGATCGACGCGCAGCTACCAGATGGAGCTCACCGTGCGCGACGGCTCCGTCGCAGCCGGGCAGAACACCTATTTCTATGTGAAATTCCGCTATCCCGGCGATGAAGCGGACCTTCGCCGCCAGCAGGCCGCTGCTCGCGCATTGGCCAATCAGGCGAAGGAAGCCGACAACGTGCTCGCGCTTCACGAAGCCTATGGCCCGCGCAACTGGCGCTATTCAGCGCAGGGATCGCAGGCGCTGGAACCGCAGAGCGTCTACGACAACGGCAAGGTCACGACGTTCGCCTTTGTCGGCAATCAGGAAATGCCCGCCATCTACATGGAGAATTCTGACGGCTCTGAAAGCCTGGTTCCCAAATCCGTTGATGGCAACCTGGTGATGGTTCACGCCATCAGCCGCAAGTTCATCCTGCGCCGCGGCAAGGACGTGCTGTGCGTCTTCAACGAGGCCTACGACCGTATCGGCATCAATCCGGACACCAACACGACCTCACCGTCGGTGGAGCGCATCGTCAAAGGCGATGTCGCGGCGCAGTAGGGAAGGGGAGACCATGGCCCAGGAAGACGAAACTCGCATTCCCGGTGAGCGCGCCGAAACCGTCACCGGCCGGCGGCTAGACAACAGCCCGGTTTTGAAACGAGGCGCGGTCGCACTCGCCGTCGTGGCGTTCATCGGATTTGCCCTGTGGTCGACGACAGGGAAAAAAACGAAAGACGACGACGCGCAGCCCGAACGCATTGTCATCCGCCAGACCACGCCCTTTGAGGCCGCCAAGGAGAAGGTCGAGCCGAAGGAAGTCGTCCCCGAGGTGAAGCTCCCGACACCGGTGGTGGAGCCTGTCGCGGAAGAGAAGGACGAACTGCTCGATTCCGCCCGGCGGGCGCCGGTGATGGCTTTCAGCGGCGGGCAGAAAAATGTCACCCAGCGCCGCGAGGCGGAGAGTTCGGAGACGATTGCAAACAACAATTTCCTGCCGCTCGACAGCACCGCAATGAGCCAGAACCAGCAGAACAGCGATCAGCAGCGTTTCGATGGCCTGCTGCGGCCGACGAAGCTCGAAGGTTCTAGGGCCGGGACACTTGGCAATCGTGACTTCATCGTCGCAATGGGGACGTCGATCCCCTGCGTGTTGGAAACCGCCCTGGCTTCCGACCAGCCCGGGTTCACCAGTTGTGTGATCAATCGAGACGTTCTCTCCGACAACGGCAGGGTCGTTCTCATGGAAAAGGGCACCCAGGTGGTCGGAGAATATCGTGGTGGACTCCAGCGCGGGCAGAAGCGCCTGTTCGTCTTGTGGAACCGGGCCAAGACGCCGAAGGGGGTGATCGTCACGCTGGCGTCTCCGGCGACCGATGCTCTTGGCCGCGCTGGCGTTGACGGCTATGTCGATACCCATTGGTGGGAGCGGTTCGGCAGTGCCTTGCTTCTTTCCATCGTTGGCGATGCGACCAGCTACGCGAACAGCCGCTTGCAGGATAGTGATGTGGACGCGCAGAACACGACAAGCGCCGGCCAGCAGGCGGCCGCGATCGCCGTCGAGCAATCGATCAACATTCCCCCGACGCTGAATAAGCATCAGGGCGAACTCGTCTCGATCTTCGTAGCCCGCGATCTGGATTTTTCCGGGATCTATCGCTTGCGCGTGACGGAACCGCGGAACCGCATTCTCGATCGGGCGGTGTTGGGGGATTTCGCGCCGGACTCGAAGCTGGTAACGAAGTAGCACGGCGATGACAGAAGCGCAGGATGCGGCGGTTGTTCGTGAATTGCTGAAGCCGTTCTCGGCGTTCCTGCAGGATCCCTCGCTCTATGAGGTGATCGTCAATCGGCCCGGGCAGGTGCTGACGGAAGGACCCGGTGGGTGGCGGACCCATGATCTTCCGGAGCTTTCCTTCGACAAACTCATGCGCCTTGCCCGGGCCGTCGCCAGCTTTTCACACCAGTCCATCGATGAGAGGCGACCGATCCTTTCGGCGACGCTTCCGGGGCATGAACGCATCCAGATCGTCATCCCGCCTGCAACGCTGAAAGGCACGGTGAGCCTTACGATCCGCAAGCCGTCGTCCGTGGATTTTACGCTCGATGATCTGGAGGAAAGGCACTTCTTTGAAGGCACGCAAACGGATGAGGCGACCGCGTCAAACGACGACGGTGCGTTAAGCGATCTTTACCGCACCGGTCAGGTCAAAGAATTCCTGCGGCAAGCGGTCGTTTCCCGGAAGAATATCATAATTTCAGGAGCTACGGGATCGGCGAAAACGACCCTCTCCAAAGCCTTGATAAAACACATTCCGGAGGATGAGCGCATCATTTCGATCGAGGACACGCCAGAGCTCGTCGTCCCGCAACCCAATCATGTGCGACTGTTCTATTCGAAGGACCGCCAAGGCCTATCGCATGCAGGTCCAAAGGAGCTATTGGAGTCCAGTCTTCGTATGCGTCCAGATCGCATTCTCATGCAGGAGCTTCGCGACGGAACGGCCTTCCACTATGTTCGAAACGTCAACTCCGGCCATCCTGGTTCAATTACTACCGTCCATGCCGATTCCGTCGCGCTTGCATTCGAACAGCTGACGCTCCTGATAAAAGAGTCAGATGCAGGTCGAGACATTGAGCGCGACGAAATCATGAACTTGCTGAGAGCATCGATCGACGTCGTTGTTCAGTGCAAGCGTCTCGGCGGGACGTTTCGAGCGTCTGAGGTATATTTTCGTCAGTTAGGATACGGTGCGCGATCCTTTAGCTCGGCGTCGCTACAATCGACGTCTTTTTCTCAGCCGTAATCGCCATCAGCATAGAGATGCTACACGGCGAGGACTCTCCAGCGTTGAGCGCTAACTTCACGGTGCCCTCAGGAAAGCTCTCCATGCCAGCCCTTGTTTCGGCGCATCGATGATCATCGTCACGTCATTGGAAGTGAACTGCCTGACCTGAGGCACGTTTTCCTTCCAGTTTTTGGGGATCAGAACACCGTCATCCGCGGCAAGACGTGAGCGACGCGACCCCAAGGCTTCGCGCGGCTGTTTATGGCGCCCGGAATGACCCATTGCGGCGGCGGCTCGATCATTGGTGAGCCGATCCGCTGACCGCGCAGGAAGGGTGGCCGAACGAATGTACGGTGCTCGCCCAGTTCATCGCAGGAGGCACACTCCTCGGTGACACGGCACCGCGATCGCAGCCGATCTGCCCCTATCCGCAAATCGCATTTTCCGCGGTGGAAACGAGCGGTCGGTCGCAAGTTTCGAATGCCGGCTGCCCGCCGGCAGTTCCTTACCACTCTTCTTTCCGGGATCGGTGATTGCGGGTACAGTCTTGGCGTGCTCGTTTCACCCTGGCGGGCCAGGTTCACCTCCGTCCGCGACCAGCATCCGTTCGAGTTATCTGAGTATGTGTGATTGCGAGGCTGGATGCCAACGGTAACGAATAGGGACGAATGACCAAAACGTGTGAAAGGGCGGGGGATCGCAGATGCATTCTCGCAGGGAATTTCTCATAAGAAGCGCCGAAGGAAGCGTCTTGGCGTTGCTGGCGGTTGGCCTGCCCGCGCGCGCGCAGGCAGCAACCGGGCAGATAACGGGCGCGACTGCGATTACCGAGGTTTTCGGCGACGGGGCCAAGCTCACGGCAATCGCCATCGAATACGACTCGCCCGTGAAAGGCGCCAATCTGTCGGCCGAGAGCTTCCGCGTCGAAGGGCGCACTGTCACCGGCGTTTTCGCTAGCACCTCGGCCGATCCCGCTGGCCGAAGCGAGGAAGGCCCTTTCGCCATCGTCACCCTGTCGCCCGACGATGCGGATGCGGCGTTGGCACGACAGGTCGGACAGCAAGGTGACCCGGCGGACGGCAGCGCTGAAGGGACTCCCGGCGGCCCCCGCGGGCGCGGCCCCGGTAAGGCCGGCGATATTCCGGCCTATGACACCACCTGGCCCCCGGCCTCGGCGACAGTTGTGCAATCCGGTAAGGCCTTTACAACGAGCCGGGTCGAAAACCTGATCGTCGACGATTTCCGGCAATTGGAGTTCAACGACCCCGAGACCCGCAAGCAGCTCCGCTACAATCTGTTCGTGCCGAAGGATTATGACGCCACGAAGCGCTACCCGCTGGTGCTGTTCATGCACGATGCCGGCGCAACCAGCGACGTGACGCGCACCACCCTGTTCCAGGGACTGGGCGCGATCGCCTGGGCCAGCCCCGAAGATCAGGCAAAGCGCCCGTGCTTCGTGCTGGCGCCGCAATATGCCGAAACCATCGCCGACGACGATTCCCGAACGTCAGACGCGCTCGACGCCACGATCAACCTGATAGGCGCGCTGGCGCGCGAATACAGCATCGACACTAAGCGGCTCTATACCACCGGCCAGTCGGGCGGCTGCATGATGTCGATTGCGATGGACATCAAATATCCGGGCTTCTTCGCCGCGTCTTTCCTCGTCGCCGGGCAGTGGGATCCGGCGCTGGTGAAGCCGCTCGCATCGCAGAAGCTCTGGATATTGGTGTCGCAGGACGACGACAAAGCCTTTCCGGGCCAGAACGCCATCACCGCGGTCCTGCAAGCGGAAGGCGCCAAGATCAGCCGCGCCGTCTGGAACGGCGACTGGACAGCCCGTGAATTCCGAACCGCGTACGACCGGATTGAGGCGGAGGACAGTCCCATCAACTATGTGACCTTCGCTCCCGGGACCGTCATACCCGAAGGCCAATCGGCGGCCGGCGCGAGCGGACATCGCAACACCTGGCGCATCGCCTATACGATCGACCCCATCCGCGAATGGATCTTCCAGCAGCACGGGTAAATATGCTCTCTCCACCCGTGTGGGATCAGGTCGGCGCCCGGCTTCCCCCGCTCGGCCTGGCGCATCACGATGACGCAGCTGAAGCTGGGGCCTCGTTGACGATCGGGTCGTCACGGACCTCGACCTTCGAGGCCCCTGCCCTGATGTCACGGGCATCGGTGCTCTAAGCCGTGGCGTTGCCGATGTCGAACGCGGGGATCTGGTCCAGCGTGAACCAGCCGGGACGATAGTCGCTCCAGCAGCAGGCCGACGTCGTTCTGATCGACGGCAAAGGCATAGCGGAAGTAGAGTTCGGGCAGTGCGTCCTCAAGGCGCTCCGGCATGGCGGCGTCCGGCAGAATCACCCAGGGCGCGTGCAGTTCGCTGACGATCACGGGAGGCGCGTCGCCCGGCTGCCAACCGCGGACCGAGGGCGGCGCCGGCCAGTGCGGCGCCAGCGTGGTATCGCCTTGGGTCCAGTTGATGGCGAGGCGGATTTCGGTGAACAGCCAGCGATCACAGCTCCGGGTGAAGCGCATGACGAGCGTTGCGCCCAGGAGCAGAAGCGAGCGGTCGTCCCCTTGCATGAGGCCGAAGAGATAGATGCTCGCCGCCGCCGCATCGTCCTTCACGCCAATGTAAAGGTTGCTCGTTCGGGCGCCGAAGCTGCCGCCTTTCGTGTCCAGCGCCAAGGCGGAGGCAATAGCCTCCGCTCCAGTGACGGCGCCGTGCTGGTTGCCGATCAAGGTTGCATCCGTAGCAAGCATGGTGGCGAGCGAAGTCAGATCGCCGCTTGTCCAGGACGCGCAAAGCTGCTCGATCATCTGGCCGAGTTCAGCGCGATCGGAAGTCAGGCTCATGCTGCCACCCGCTGGTTCAGTTCGGGCAGCACATATTCGCCCATCTCCGCGATCACGGCGTCGGCAGGGCGCTGTGAGGGCTTCAGGTTCAGCGCCACGTGACGCACGCCCAGCTCGCGATGATGATGCAGGCGTTCGATGAGGGCCTTCCGGCCGATCCGCACGATATTGTAGAAGCGCTGGTACGGCGCGTCCGGGTTCGGATCGAGGTCGAAGAAGGTCGAATATCCATAGGCCGGAGGCGTCCCGTCGCCCGCGGCGGTCTTGAGCGCGGTGACGATTTCGATGATGTCCTCGTCGTTGTCGACCGCCCAGATCCAGGCATCGACATTGCGCGCCAGCCATTCGATCGGCTGGCGCGACTGGCCGATCGCCATGATCGGCAGCCGCCCGTTCACGGGCTTTGGATGCAGGTCCAGATTCCCCGAAAGCGTGCCGAACCGCTCGGTCTGCTTCCGGGGGAAGCTCTCTTCGTGCAAGGTGCGGATCAGCTCGACGGCCTCGCGATATCGCGCGCCGCGATATTCGAAATCCACGTTGAAGGCGGGATATTCGACGGGGCGATCTCCGGTCGAAAGGCCGAGCACGAAGCGCCCGCCGGTCAGATAGTCGACCGAGGCCGCCTGCTTGGCGACCGAGATCGGTTCGCGCAGCGGCAGGACGATCCCGGTGGCGCCCAGGGTAATCGTCTTCGTCGCGGCGGCGAGGTAGCCGGCATAGACAAAGGGATCGAGCATCTGCGCGGCATCGCCGAAGTTGGGATCGTAGAAGGGCACATCGCGCACCCAGATGCTGGCGAAGCCGGCATCCTCCGCCATTCTGGCGATGCGCTGATGATCCTTCAGCGTCGGGAACGGGCTGTCCGGATAGGCTTCGAGCGGGGTGATGAGGCCGATGCTGATGCTGTCGGCCGAGAAGACGCGTGAGAAACTCGCCGGTGCGGAGGTACGTGTGGTGTCAAGCATAGGAACGCCTTTCATTGGGGAGTGTCAGCCCTGTTCGGGCCACAGGACGTCGAGTTCGGTGCGGGCGATCCGCCAGGCGCCGTCGACGCGGATGTATTCGTCCCGATAGCGGCCAAGCAGCAGGACGGGATGGTGCGGGCCGGGACGGTCGGTCACTAGGTCGAGCAGATAGCAATTACCCGTCGCAGCGTCTGGACCGGTCAGGGTGATCTCGTGGTTCGTCACGGCGTGAATGAAGGGAAATTGCCCGCGCCTTTTCGTGTCGAACGCCTGATAGGCCGCCACGAGTTCTTGCTTGATCTGCGGCAGTCCCTTCATTGAACCGACGCTGACTTTCACCTCGGCGTCCTCAGTGAACACCTCGTCCAGACATTCGGTCTCGCCGCCGTCCAGGAGCGTGCTGTAACGCAAGCGAAGGGCGCGGATGTCGTCCCGGTCGATCAGCGCGGCGATACGGTCGGTGTATGCTGCATCAGGCATCGACGAGATCCTTAGTTTCGGCCCAGGTGGGAAAGTCTGTGTAACCACGCGCCCCACGGCCGCCGTAAAAGGCTTCGTGCGAGGCTTCGGCGAGCGGCCAGCCATTGCGCATACGCTCGACGAGATCGGGATTGGCGATGAACGGCTTGCCGTAGGCGATAAGATCCAGCGCGCCGTCCTTCAGCGCCTGTTCCCCGGTCGCCCGGTGAAGCCGCCAGCGGCGATCAGCGTGCCCGAGAATGTCTTGCAGAACCGCGAGGCGAAACCATCGGGCAAGGCCGCGCCGCCGATGGTGAGCTGGTCGCTCAGGTGGACATAGGCGGGCTGGCGTTTCTCAAGCTCGGTTGCGAGCGCCAGCCACGTCTCCGTTTCGCTGTCATAGGGAGCCATGTCGGCCAGCCGGCCGAAGGGCGAGATGCGCACGCCAACCCGGTTCATTCCGATCTCCGCCGCCACGGCATCGACGGTCTCCAGCAGGAAGCGCAGCCTGTTCTCGATGCTGCCGCCGTATCGATCACTGCGATCGTTGGCCGCGCCGTTGATGAACTGCTCGAAGAGATAACCGTTGGCGCCATGGATCTCGACGCCGTCGAAGCCCGCACGCATGGCGCGGCGCGCGGCGGCGACGAAGTCCGCGGTCACGCGGGCGACCTCGTCGGTTCCAAGCGCGCGCGGCGTGCTTGCGGGTTGTTGGCCGGGCTGGCCATCGGGGCCGTAGGCAAAGGCGAAGGCGCCTTCCGCGCGCCTGGCGCTGGAGGACACCGGCGCGGCGCCGTGCCGTTGCAGCGAGACATGCGATTGGCGTCCGACATGCCAGAGCTGGACGAATATCCGCCCGCCGGCCGCATGCACGGCAGAGGTCACGGTCTTCCACGCCTCTTCGTGCGCATCGGTGTAGAGGCCGGGCGTGAACAGGTAGCCGGTGCCCTCCTGCGAGACCGGCGCGCCCTCGGTGATCAGAAGCCCGGCGCTGGCGCGTTGAGCGTAGTAGCGCGTCGTTTCTCCATCCGGAATGCCGTCGGCCGCCCGCGAGCGGGTCATGGGCGCCATGACCATCCGGTTCGGCAGTGTCAGACCGGCGAGATCATAGGGTTCGAAAAGGGGTGACATGGCAAATATCCTTTCGCGGGCGCTGGCGCGGTCGGGGTCAGCGGTGAAGCGACGGAAAATGCGGCAGCACATCCCGTTCGAGGTCCGCCAGGACATCGCGCATGGGCCGGCGGGGGGAGGGGGGGGGGAGAGCGATATGGTTCACGCCTGCCGCGCGAGCCCGGTCCATGAAGGTGGCAAGCCCGCGGCTGCCCGTGCGGAAGCCCGCGCGGACCCGTTCGAACGGATGGTCGGGATCGGCATCGAGATCCAGGAAGCCGGCAATACCGTAGGGCTTGAAGGCATCGGCGGGCGCAGTCGTCTGACGCCACTCCGAGACCGCGTTTTCCAGTTGGTCCTCGGCGGGGCTGGGGACGCCGTCCATCTCCGCGCCGATCCATTCGATGGATTGCCCGGCGCGCCCGAATCGCCGCAGCATCACCCGCATGGCATCGACGATGCGGCCTTCGACCGGATATTCACCCGCGACCGGCCCGTGGTCTTCGCCCATCACGGCTATCCCTATCTCATCCACCGGCTGGTCTACAAACGCACCAACCATCCGAATTTCCACGTCAGGGGCTTCATCGAGGAGGGCACGACGACCACGCCCTTCGATATGGCCGTGATGAACCGGCTCGACCGCTACCATCTTGCCATGGAGGCCATAGAGCGCCTGCCGGCCCTTGCCGCGCGCCGGCCCGGCCTCATCGCCGCGCTGGAGGCGAAGCT
>APMI01002406.1_pt1 | contig 12080 bp, 18 predicted proteins | sample 667938 | NCBI WGS metagenome assembly APMI01 (sample SAMN01084076, study PRJNA167559) | wastewater metagenome | biome: Wastewater | place: Denmark: Ejby Moelle, Odense | collected 2011-11-28 | reverse complement strand
GCATAAGCAAGAAGGGGAGTAATTATTTAACCTGAAAAACCTGAGAGGTCTTGAATACCTGTAAGGTTTTCTAAAATTTAAAAAAAAATGACAACAATAAAAAAAATCACCGTAGCCGGAAGCGGCGTTTTGGGTTCGCAGATTGCTTTTCAATCCGCACTGCACGGCTATGACGTGACCATTTACGACATCAACGCTGAGGCAATTGAAAAATCCAAAAAACTGATTGATACTTTTCTGCCCCGATACAAATCGGACCTTCAGATTTCATCTGAAAAACTGGAAAAAGCCTATCAAAAACTGCAGTTTTCCATCAGCCTTCAGGAAGCGGTTTTCGAAGCGGATCTGCTGATTGAAGCCATACCGGAAAGTATCGGCATTAAAAAGGAATTTTACCGAAATTTATCCAAAATCGCTCCCGAAAAAACCATTTTTGCCACCAATACTTCCACACTCTTGCCGAGTTTATTGATGGATGAAACCGGAAGGCCGGAAAAATTTCTCGCGTTGCATTTCGCCAACGAAATCTGGAAACACAACACGGCGGAAATTATGGGTACCGAAAAGACCAGTCCCGAAATATTTGAAACACTCGTGGAATTTGCAAAATCTATCGGAATGATTCCACTTCCACTGAAAAAAGAACAGCCGGGCTACATTCTTAACACGCTTTTGGTGCCGCTTCTGAGTTCGGGAATCACTTTATATGCGAAAGGCGTTGCGGACATTGAAACCATCGACAAAACCTGGATGCTCGGAACCGGTTCGCCAATAGGACCGTTCGGAATTTTGGATGTAGTGGGTTTGGGAACGGTATATCACATTTTTAAAACCGAGGCGGAACGTTCAGGAAATGAGGAAAAAATGAAGTTTGTCAACGTGCTGAAAAATCAGTTTATCGATGCCGGAAAACTCGGCGTTTCAAGCGGCGAAGGTTTTTATAAATATCCCAACCCAACTTTTCAGGGTAAAGATTTTTTGAAATAGAAAGTTTTCATTTTTAAAGGAAGGGCGTCCGGAAATTTCCGGGCGTTTTTTTGATTAATGTCAAAGCCAAATTTAAAAAGAAGCCGGAACTTTGCGATAACTAACAACTGGACAATGAAAAAGAACTTTTTACTGCTGCTGATTTTCCTTTCGGGGTTGTTCTTTTCGCAGGAATATTTTCCGGATATTTTGGGGAAAGGTTTCGAGCAGAAAACATTGAATTTTCCGAACGATTATGAAGGGACAATTACCGCAACTATCATCCGGAAGAAGGCGGCAAGTCCTACCCATAAAGCAGTGTTGTATATTCACGGGTTTAACGATTATTTTTTTCAGGCGGAAATGGCTGAAAGATTCAATGAAAAGGGGTTTGACTTTTATGCTTTGGATTTAAGAAAATATGGGCGTTCGTATTTGACGCATCAAACTTTTAATAATGTCAGAAACCTGGACGAATACAATGCCGAAATCGATGAAGCTTTAAAAATTATTGCTGCAGAAAATCATAACAAAATTCTGTTGGCAGGACATTCAACCGGCGGCTTGATTACGACACGGTATATGAAATATCACCCTGGAAATCCGAACATTGCCGGACTTTGGGTGAACAGTCCGTTTTATGATTTCAATATGGGGTTTCTGGCGCAAAAAATTGGAATTCCGATCATCAGCGGTTTGGGAAAACGTCATCCTGACACGAAAATTGGCGGCGGATTTTCCACTTTCTACGGCGAAAGTCTGCATAAAGATTTTAAAGGTGAATGGAATTATGATTTAAAAATGAAACCCAATGTCAACGGGAAAGTGAATTTTGGCTTTATCCGTGCGATTCACCGCGCACAGAAAGACATCCGCAACGCAGAACTCAAGGTTCCGGTTTTGGTGATGCATTCTGAAAAATCGGGCTATCCAAAAATCTGGAATGAGGAAGTGACTTCTACCGATATCATCCTGAACGTTAAGGATATTCATAAAAATGCTGAAAATTTTAGGGGGATTGTCACGATAATTCCCGTTAAAGGCGGCATTCACGATTTGGTGCTTTCCAAAAAACCGGTGCGAGAAAAAGTATATGACGAACTTTTCAGTTGGCTACAGAAGATTAATTTTTAATAGTTTATTTTTAATGTTTAGTTTATGAATAATGCCTCATTTATGGTGCATTATTTTTATTTTTGTACAAATTGCATACTGATGACTTTTCCCGAAATCCTTGCCTCCTACATAACCATCGACGATGATATCCGCAGTTTTCTGAACACGCAAACCGAAAATATTTCTGTGAAAAAGGGAACCATCATCAGCGATCAAAACACGCTAAACCGCAAGGTGTATTTTGTAGAAAAAGGGCTTCTGCGCTCGTTTTATTTTGAAAAAGGAAAAGATATCACCACCAATTTTTACCCCGAAAACAGCATCCTCGCCAATATAGACACCATTTTTGAGAAAATTCCGGCGCGGCATTCCATTGAAGCTTTGGAAGACAGTGAGATTGTCTTTTTCCGTTACTCGAAAATGGAAGAACTCTGCGAAACTTCGCTCACCATAGCCAATTTCAGCCGCCGTGTTTTGGGGCTTCTGATGTCGAATATGGAAAGGCGCATCAATTCCTTGCAGTATATGACGGCAAAGGAAAAATATATTCAGCTTTTAGAAGAAAATTCTGATATACTTTTGCGTGCGCCGCTTGGGATGATAGCTTCTTATCTTGGCGTTTCTCAGGAAACACTTAGCAGGATCAGAAGTGAGGTTTAGAAAATTTATCAAATTACAGACAGAGATGCTATTTGAGTGGCGGTGCGAAAAATAATTGTGCATTTTATAAAGATTTTATTCTTGCGTCTAAAGAATGCGAAGTTCCTTAAAAAATGTATATTTACATTGCAGACAATGAAACCATTGCGGCTAAACAGCGGTTGCCTGCATTGCGCGCTTTGTAGTTAAGTGCTTTTCAAAACAGGTTTGCAAACATTATAGCCTTAAAACTTTTAATTGTATTAGATAAATTTTTCAAGCGCAACACGTATCAATAATTTTAAGTGTAACAGAATAAATGTATAACTGGAATATATGAGTAGGGGATTTGTGAAAGAGGGTGATCAGGAGGAAATTCCGCTGATTCCGCCGCGTGCCGATTTACCGCCCGGTATGGTAAACTTCGTTACCGAGTTCGGATACGGTCAGTTACTCGCCGAACGTGATAAAATGATTCACGAGCGCGACAATACCTCGATTTCGGACGAGAATGAAAATCGCATTGCCGTCAATTTAATCAATGCGAAACTGCAACTGTTACTTGATCGAATTTCGTCTGCAAAAATTGTTAATCTTGCCAAACAACCCAAAAATATAGTGAAGTTCGGTGCTGAAGTGTACTTTAAAGTTGATTCCGATACCAAAATCCAGCATTATCAGATCGTGGGCGTCGATGAGGCAAATGTTGTAGAAGGGAAAATAGCGTTTACCTCTCCGATTGCGAAAATCTTTATGGACAGAAAGGTAGGCGATCGCGTGACATTGAAATTGGGAAAAGCGGAAAAGCAGTTTGAAATTGTGTCGATAAAATACTGATGGATTTATAAAATTTAATTAAAAACGTCTAAAACCCACGAGCAAAAAAAAGAGACCTTTCTGGAAGTCTCTTCAATCTATGTATGGAAACACTAATTATTGGTCACCGATAATTTCACTTCGATATTATTTCTCGTGGCATTAGAATAAGGGCAAATCTGATGCGCTTTTTCTGTAAGTTCCTGCGCTTGTTCCAGGGAAACACCCGGGATATTTACATCGAGTTCCACAGCAAGCCCGAATCCGCCGTTTTCAATTTGGCCTATGCTTACTTTGGCTGTTACGGTGGTTTCACCGGTTTCGGTTTTTGTAAGCATAATGACTCTGTTCAGGGCGCTGTCAAAACATGCGGAATAACCTGCCGCAAAAAGCATTTCCGGGTTTGCGAAATCATCATTCGCGCCGCCCAGTGCTTTTGGCATTCGTACTGCTAAATCTATAACGCCATTGTCGCTTTTCACCTGGCCGTTTCTGCCACCCTTTGCGGTGACACTGGTAGTGTACATTGGTCTCATAAGTTACTTTTTTAAAGTATTGATTAATTGCGTTAAGGTCTCTTTAAAATTTTCGAGATCTTCAATTTTAATATTGATTTGCGAAAGTAGTTTTTGCGGAATGCAGCACGCCTGCTGTCTCAAATTTTTACCTTGTTCGGTGAGGAACAGCAGCACCATTCTTTCATCGCTCTTGTTTCTGATTCTGTTGATTAAGCCTTTCCCTTCCAGTCTTTTAAGCACAGGAGTTAAAGTGCCGCTATCCAGAAAAAGTTTTTCACCGATAGCAGATACTGCAAGGCCTTCCTGTTCCCAAAGGACCATCATCACAAGATATTGTGGGTAGGTTAAATCCAGTTCCTGCAGAATAGGCCTGTACAGTCCCGTAATTTCCTTGGAAAGAACGTAAAGCGGAAAGCAGATTTGTTGATCAAGTTTTAAAGATTCCGATTTTTCCATCATTTGCAGGGAAAGTTCATTTAATGGGAAATAACGAATTCCTCCATCGGGATTCTTACTTTTTTCATACTGGAAAGCCAGTCTCTTTCTTCGTCGCGGTAGCCAAGATAAAGCAAACTTACACTTTTTAAGCCCATTTCGCGCAGACCTAAAATTTCATCCACCACTTCATTGCTGAAACCTTCGGCTGGGGTGCTGTCGATTTTCAGTTCAGCAGCTTGTGCCATTGCGAGGGCAAGAGCAATATAGGTTTGGCGCGCTGTATGTGCAAAATGCTGATCTGCAGTTTGCGCTTCATGCATTTTTTTCAGCTGATCGGTATAGCTCCCGAATCTGCCTCTTGGCAATTCTCTCACATCGGTGTGATAATCATAAACTTTGTCAATTTTTTCCTCGGAATAGCTGTCCCAGGCTGCGAAAACTAAGACATGAGAACAATCTCTCATTACTTCCGGATTTAGAGCACCGGCGACCATTTTTTCCTTTAGTTCCTGGTTCTCCACAGAAATAATTCTGAAGGGTTGAAGTCCGGATGAAGTCGGAGCCAGCCTGGCCGCTTCTAAAATGCGGTCTAAATCTTCCTTTGCAACTTTTTTGGTTGGGTCATACGCCTTTACTGCGTGTCTCCATTGTAGATTTTCTAATAATGACATTGATATTGTATTTTAAATTAGTGAAATATTATTTTAAACTTTCGCAGTCTAAAAATTCTTTTGCAAATGTACCACGAATTTAAATTGCGCACAATACAATTGTGAAAAACTTAAATTAGATAAAATCTATCAGGTAATGGCATTGCTGAATAGTTTTTAACAATTTATATATATATTTGTGAGGTCACAAAATAAATGAGCGTCAATCAAAACCAGTTTCGCAATCGGCTCTGGTTTGGGATACTGGTCAGCTCGCTCGCTATTTCGTCTGAAACTTTGAGTAGGATTAGAAGTGAGGTTTAAAATTATAGTTAATGACATCAGAAATAAAATTCAGAAAGGCAACGCAGGACGACGCCGATAAAATCTGGAAAATTCTCCAACAGGCCATCGAAAGACGCAGGCTGGACAACTCCCAACAGTGGCAAAACGGATATCCAAATCCGGAAACCGTACATTCAGATATTGAAAAGCAAATCGGCTATGTTCTTGTGGAAAATGATAATGTTGTCGCCTACAGTGCCGTGATTTTGAACGATGAACCGGCTTATGAAAATATTGAGGGTAAATGGCTTTCGGACGGTGATTTCAATGTGGTGCACCGCGTAGCAGTCTCTGATGAGGTTGCAGGAAAGGGTTACGCCACAGAGATTTTCCGAATGATTGAAGATTTCTCCCGCCAAAACGGAATTTTCAGCGTAAAAGTGGACACGAATTTTGATAACGCAGCCATGCTTCATATCCTTAAAAAACTGGGCTATACTTATTGCGGTGAAGTTTATCTGTCAGGCGGTGAAAGAAAAGCTTTCGAGAAACTTCTTTAATCATAAAATCTAAAAACGAAATGCTTGAGAATCTCACATTTTACCTGATCCTGGTGATCATCACCGTTTTGCTGGTGATGCTTGCCAAAAAAATAAAAGTTGCCTATCCGGTTTTGCTGGTGCTGGCCGGTCTGGGCATCAGTTTCATTCCCGGCACGCCTACAATTCATTTAGAACCTGAACTGATATTTTTTATATTCCTGCCGCCACTTTTGTATGAAGCTGCCTGGGCGACTTCGTGGAAAGAATTGTGGCGCTGGCGTAGGATTGTGGTCAGTTTTGCTTTCGTGGTGGTGTTTATTACCTCTTTGGTTGTAGCTTTTGTCGCCAATCATTTTATTCCTGGATTTTCGCTGGCGCTGGGTTTTCTTTTGGGTGGAATCGTTTCGCCGCCGGATGCCGTAAGTGCTGGAGCGATTTTGAAATTTGTAAAAATTCCGAAACGGTATTCTTCGATTCTTGAAGGTGAAAGTTTGCTGAACGATGCTTCATCATTGATTATTTTCCGCTTTGCAATGATTGCCGTTGCGACAGGACAATTCATCTGGCATGAAGCTGCCCTTAGTTTCCTGTGGATGTGTATCGGTGGTGCAGGAATCGGTATCCTTATAGGGATTTTCTTTATGAAGATGCACCGCCTGTTGCCAACGGACGCCAATATCGATATCGTCCTCACACTCGTGGCGCCGTTCCTCATGTATCTTGTGGCGGAAGAACTTCACGCTTCCGGTGTTTTAGCTGTAGTTTGTGGTGGTTTGTTACTTTCCAACAGAAGTCATTCGTTTCTGGCTACTTCATCGCGTTTAGGGACGCTAAATGTCTGGAGCAGTTTGGTTTTTGTGCTGAATGGTATTGTTTTTATGATGATTGGGCTCGACCTTCCACAGATTGTTTCAGGGCTTGAAACAGACTTGACCACAGCATTCGGTTATGGCGTTTTGATTACAGTTATTTTGATAATAACAAGAATCGTTGCGGCTTATGGCGCCGTATTCACCACGATGATTATGCGTAATTTCATCACTGTTGCCGACCGACAAAATCCAGGCTGGAAAGGTCCTGCTTTAATCGGTTGGACGGGAATGCGCGGCGTGGTTTCACTGGCTGCAGCACTTTCAATTCCGCTGACTTTACAGGATGGAACACCCTTTCCGCACAGGAACTTGATTTTATTTATCACTTTCGTGGTCATTCTGCTCACTTTGGTGGTTCAGGGTTTGACGCTGCCTTTTCTCATCAGAAAATTCAAAATTCAGGATCCTGATTTTACCCGCTCTGAAAAGGAAATCGATTATGAAATCCGGAACGAACTTGCAAAAATAGGAGTGAAGAGAATCCGGGATACCCATTTTGAAAAACTTGAAAAATTCCCGGCGTTACAGGATCAGTTGCAAGCCTGGGAAAACCGTGTGAACAGTTCGGAAGTTATTCTGAATTTTCCGGAATACCGTGAAATTTACCTGGATATCATAAACCAGCAGCGCGAATGGCTGATCTCCAAAAACCGTGAGGAAATTCTGCTGGATGAGGAAATTGTACGCAAACATTTAAAAATGCTCGATTTACAGGAGGAAAAACTGGGAATGCATTAAATTTTTAAAACAATGCACTTTGTTGACGTGGAGAGTTATTCTTTTGTGCTAATGGATATTATACGTGAATTTTCTTAAAGGTGGTTTTGTTCAATCGATTATTAGGAATGTCACTAAAAATATCCGCAATACTCATCCATTTATAATCTTTGACTTCATGTAAGTTTGGTTTTGGTTTTTCATCAGAATATCCTTTAAAAATGTGATCAAACCTGTGTTCAATTAAATTGTTTTCCACTTTTTCTTTATAAATGAAAGAATAAACCCATTCCAAATTACAATCTATTCCCATTTCCAGTTGCAGTCTTTTCTTTGCACTCTCCAAAACCTTTTCCTTCATTGTGGATGCGAACATCAGGTATTTGTCCATAATCCTGCTCCGTCATGTTCTTAAGCAACCAACTTTTCCATTTCTCCGATAGGTTGATCTTGTTCATTGACAAGCAGAACATTGTTTGTTTCAATCGTATTTTTTTTACGGTTTTGCATATTTTAATCGGTTAATCAATTGTGTGGTGTGATAGCCATCTAGCGAAGACCCCACTACAGTTCCGGCCTTTTCTATATCAACCACACCATCTTCTTGCAACACATCATCTGGAAAATACACATCTAAGATTTCGCCTATAATTAAGAGCGTGTCATTACTTTTTATCGGTAATAGCTCTTTTAGTTCCAAACCAATTTGTATAGACGACTCTTCAACGAAAGGTGCAATAAAATTATTCTTATAAATTGAAGTAAGACCAGTTTCGTCAAATTCAGATTGGTGGCGAGCATAGCGTGCGGATGTTTGATGTGCTTTCTTAAAAATATTTTGATTAACATGATTAATAGTGTAATAATTCGTTTCCTGAATATTTTCTAGCGTATGTCTTTCTACCGAATTGGGACGAGATATAAATCCCATTAAAGGCGGATTTGCACCAATATGACAAACCGAGTTAAAAATTGTCAAATTGGTTTGCCCTGAATTGCTTTTTGTTCCAATCAAATTAAGGCTTTTAAATCCACTTAATGAATTGACGAAAGCAGTTCTTATTAATTTTTCCATTTGAGCTATTTGCCCATTAGTATAATGCATCATAATTATAATCTATTTTCATTTTACTGCTTCAGCATAAATTTTTAAAGCTCTATCTCTTGCAAAACTATGTTCTACTATCGGTTTTGGATATTTTTCAGTTCCAAATTCGGGTAACCATCTTTTAATGTATTTAAAATTTTTGTCGAATTTTTCGGTTTGCAATGCAGGATTAAACACCCTGAAATAAGGTGCAGCATCGCAACCACAACCTGCTGCCCATTGCCAGTTTCCGTTGTTGGCAGACAAATCGTAATCATTCAGCTTTTCAGCGAAATACGCTTCGCCCCAACGCCAATCTATCAGCAAATGTTTGCACAAAAAACTGGCAACTATCATCCGAACCCGATTATGCATATAACCTGTTTGGTTGAGTTGCCGCATACCTGCATCTACAATCGGATAACCTGTTTTTCCAGTACACCACAACTTAAATTCCTGCTCGTCATTCCGCCATTGAATAAAATTGTATTTTGCTTTAAATGAATTATTAACCACCTTTGGAAAATGATACAAAATCTGCATAAAAAACTCCCGCCAAATTAATTCGCCCAACCAAGTCTGATTGTGTTGCAAAGCAAAATCCACACATTTACGAATACTGATGGTTCCAAATCTTAACGCAATGCCTAATTGAGTTGTTTTTTGAAGTGCCGGAAAATCTCTGTATTTATCATATTCATCAATGATTTTTGCTTCTAACTTTGGTGTTTCAAAATGAAAGTCTGTTTTCTTAAATCCAATTGCAGTTAAAGAATGAATTTCGGTGAAATCTTGTTTCAAAAAGTGATTAAAATCTGCTTTATGAATGTGATAATCTTTTTCGGTTAAAATTTCTTTCCATTTTTTAGCATAAGGCGTATAAACCGTATAAGGCGTTCCGTCATTTTTTACAATCTCGTTTTTATCAAAAATCACCTGGTCTTTAAATGCTTTAAAAGGAATGTTTTGGGTTTTGAAAAAGTTGTAAATTTCGGTATCTCTTTCAATGGCTTGTGGTTCATAATCCCGATTGCAAAACACCGCTTGAATGTCATATTCTTGCGAAAGTTGTTGAAAAATTTCTAAAGGTTTTCCATAAAAAGAACTCAGTTTTGAATGATAATTTTTTAATGCTAAATTGATAGCTGAAAGTGCCTGATGAATATAATCTACTCGTCTATCGCTTTTATTTTCTAACGCATTTAAAATAGCTGTATCAAAAATAAAAATCGGCAATACCGGAAATCCCGAAGCCATAGCCTGACACAGTCCTGCATTATCTTCCAATCGCAAATCCCTACGAAACCAGAATATGGAAATTTTAGTTTTCATTCAAATATGGATTATCGTTTTTATCGTGTTTTACCCAAATCAATTTGGATGTATCGTAGCCAATTTCTTCAGCTATTTTCAAGTATTTTGCTTTTTTATCTTCGGGAATGGTTTTTGTGCGGGATAAAATCCACAGATAATTCAAATCCTTTACGGCAATCAAAGCATATTGATAATGTTCATCCAAAGCCACTACATTGTAGCCTGAATAAAATGGTCCGAAGAAGCTCACTTTTAAAGCGGCTGTATTTTTATCTCCTCTAAATTTTGCCAATCCATCGGCTTTACTCCATTTCTTTTTCACGAAATTGTAACCACTGTTCAAGACCATTACATTCCTTTTTTATCTAATTTATACTGTGCCGAAGTATTGTCTAAATCCTTTTCAAAACGAAAATCAAATCGTGCAATTTCGTACCAAGCACCTACATAGCGATGGACATTAAAATTCTCGACTGGTTTTGCATGTAAATCGTCAGCAAAAAGTGTACTGATTTAGTTCAGAACTAAGATAGTGTTTTCATAATAAACAGAACAAAAAAATAATTAAAATTGATTTATTATCACAAACAAGAAAACAGTGACCCCTGAAAATTATTTAAAAGACATGCGCAGAAAAACCAGAAGGATTTTCACGGCGGAACAAAAGATCCTCATTGTGATGGAAGCCCTTCGGGCAGAAAATTCCATTGCCGAACTCTGCCGCAAGCACCCTATTCAGGAATCAACCTTCTACAAATGGAACAAAGAATTCATTGAAGCTGGTAAAAAACAACTCTCGGGAGATACTGTTCGCCAAGCAACCTCCGAAGAAGTCTCGCAGCTTCGGGAAGAGAATCGCAAGCTTAAAGAAACGGTTGCCGACCTTGTCATCCGCTACGACATCGTAAAAAAAAGTTTGAAAATTCTGGAATAACCGAAAAATACAGAAAGTATATGAGGTTGTTACCTGAAGAAAAACTGGAAATCATCCAAATGGTTATTACCAAACTCCAAAAGATGTATTTAATAGCTTAATTTTAAATCAATTGCAATGAAAAACATTGCTGTTGTCGCTGGAAATAAAATGTGGGTAACTTTCTGCCCAAAAAAGGCTAAAAAAGTTATTAATATTTTATTACTTAATACAAAAAATTAAATACTTGTACCTAAACAAAAAGTTGCACTAGCAATTTGAGACCACCTTACTAAAAAAATTCATTAAGATTATTTTCAGACGAATGAAATTAATAATTTTAAATTGTCAAAATTTTAAAATTTATGATTGAAACATTAGAAGATATTTATTCATTTTTAAAATATCTATTCCTATTTCTTTTGGTTTGGCCTTTATTGGAATAATCTTACTGTTATTCTCAAATATTTTAAAGAGCTTTAAGAAAATTCTAAAAAAAATAAGATGATTAGGCGGATTTTCAGTTGGTCGGAGGAAATATTTTATGATGAACAAATTCTAATGGGAGAGAGCATTAGAAAATTGGCTGAATTTCGATGATTAGCATTAACGTTATTTAACATCTTTTGTATTTTTAGTTTGATTAGGAAAACCTATTTTTGTTAGAAAGAGTTGAAGAACACTCTTAATAACATTAAAATTTTAAATTATGGAAAAGTTTGCAATATTAGCAAGAGTAGAAGCAAAACCGGGTAAAGAGAATGACGTATTGGAATTCCTAAAGTCTGCCTTACCGCTTGCCGAAGGTGAGCCAGGTACCGTAAGATGGTATGCTTTACAAATTGGCCCTTCTACTTTTGGTATATTCGATACGTTCGGAACTACAGATGCAAGAGATGCTCACTTGAATGGTGAGATTGCAAAGGCTTTAATGGCCAATGCTTCTGAATTACTTGCTAAAGAACCTGTACTTGAAATGGTAGATCTACTAGCAGTAAAGTAAGCAACCGAACACCAATTTTTAATACAGTTAAATGGAGCCAGGTATTTCCCCGGCTCCATTTTTTTTATATCATTTTGTGAAAGGTTGAACTTTTGCTATGTATCTTGATTATTCGAAGAAAAATTCAATTTAGCATAAAAAGAAGAATCTGTCTCACAATAAAAATTGAGGCGGATTTTTTATTGCAATTCCAATCTTCAATGT
>APMI01005385.1_pt1 | contig 12082 bp, 4 predicted proteins | sample 667938 | NCBI WGS metagenome assembly APMI01 (sample SAMN01084076, study PRJNA167559) | wastewater metagenome | biome: Wastewater | place: Denmark: Ejby Moelle, Odense | collected 2011-11-28 | reverse complement strand
TATAGGGAATATAGAGATACCAATTTTTGGTTGAGCATTTCTGGTTATCCTATTGCCATTTTCACAGGTGTATATAGAGCACTTAACAATAAACATTGGGTAGGTGATGTTGTAGCTGGTGCAGGTTTTGGTATTTTATCTACAGAAATTGCATATTGGCTATACCCAAAAATAAACCAATGGTTCTCTAAAAACAAAAAAGATTCGGCTTTTCTCATCTCTCCTTTTTATCAAGACCAAGCTTTTGGATTAGGTTTCTTTAAAAGATTTTAGAAAATCATCTTTTAAACATTGCCTCCTCAACTGCCTTTGTTATTTTTTTCCTACAGCACGTAAGTTTTGAATTGCTTTGGCTTTGCCGAATCGCCTTGCTTTCCCTTTGCTAGATTTCATTTTTCAGTATCTTTGGGATAGAAAACAACAGAAGCTAATAAATTTGGTTTTGATTTAGAGTTGTGAATTGCTTTCATTTTTCAGTATCTTTGGGATAGAAAACAACTTACAAGAAAAATTCAATAATAAAAAAGTAGTTGTGAATTGCTTTCATTTTTCAGTATCTTTGGGATAGAAAACAACAAAGGATTTAATTGGTTGGTAAATCCTATCGTTGTGAATTGCTTTCATTTTTCAGTATCTTTGGGATAGAAAACAACTTAAAAATTAATTCATTGTTCAAAGATAACGTTGTGAATTGCTTTCATTTTTCAGTATCTTTGGGATAGAAAACAACGTTTGGTTGTGGTATTTTCAACCTCTTCCCGTTGTGAATTGCTTTCATTTTTCAGTATCTTTGGGATAGAAAACAACACAAGATTGAAACAAAGCCGTTGGTAAGTTGTTGTGAATTGCTTTCATTTTTCAGTATCTTTGGGATAGAAAACAACGAGTTTATCTAATTACAGACACGCTAGAAAGTTGTGAATTGCTTTCATTTTTCAGTATCTTTGGGATAGAAAACAACTGAGTGTAAAGAATCTAAGATTGAAGAGTGGTTGTGAATTGCTTTCATTTTTCAGTATCTTTGGGATAGAAAACAACTTTAAATAAGTCTTTAGGATTAGATTTCACGTTGTGAATTGCTTTCATTTTTCAGTATCTTTGGGATAGAAAACAACATTAAAAAGTAAGTCGTACATTTGTAGTATGTTGTGAATTGCTTTCATTTTTCAGTATCTTTGGGATAGAAAACAACCACAAATGTAAATAAGTATTATCGGTATAAGTTGTGAATTGCTTTCATTTTTCAGTATCTTTGGGATAGAAAACAACATAAAGTAGTATTAATTCGCCATCTTTATCGTTGTGAATTGCTTTCATTTTTCAGTATCTTTGGGATAGAAAACAACTGCGATTTCTTTGGATTCCATTTCATCTGTGTTGTGAATTGCTTTCATTTTTCAGTATCTTTGGGATAGAAAACAACAGCCCAGTTTGTCAAAATGTATGTGAACATGTTGTGAATTGCTTTCATTTTTCAGTATCTTTGGGATAGAAAACAACAATTTTTGTCTTAATCTTTCACTTTCTGATGTTGTGAATTGCTTTCATTTTTCAGTATCTTTGGGATAGAAAACAACAATTTCATCAGACAAATACAAGTTGTTACTGTTGTGAATTGCTTTCATTTTTCAGTATCTTTGGGATAGAAAACAACAGAAGATAAATTTTATGCAACTATTTTTCAGTTGTGAATTGCTTTCATTTTTCAGTATCTTTGGGATAGAAAACAACAGAAGATAAATTTTATGCAACTATTTTTCAGTTGTGAATTGCTTTCATTTTTCAGTATCTTTGGGATAGAAAACAACCGTATTTGCAAAGTATTAGAAATTCTTCTTGTTGTGAATTGCTTTCATTTTTCAGTATCTTTGGGATAGAAAACAACCTTTACTTGTCGGTTTTGACGCTTGAATGAGTTGTGAATTGCTTTCATTTTTCAGTATCTTTGGGATAGAAAACAACGCATTAGCTTGTAGAGTACTCTCTTATTCAGTTGTGAATTGCTTTCATTTTTCAGTATCTTTGGGATAGAAAACAACACGATATTTAACATCTCTACATCACTTACCGTTGTGAATTGCTTTCATTTTTCAGTATCTTTGGGATAGAAAACAACAAAAATGCAATGGCAATTATGTGAGTTTGTGTTGTGAATTGCTTTCATTTTTCAGTATCTTTGGGATAGAAAACAACACAAATTGAAAATAAACGTAATTCATATTAGTTGTGAATTGCTTTCATTTTTCAGTATCTTTGGGATAGAAAACAACACTATAAATTTATTCAACAAACAAGATATTGTTGTGAATTGCTTTCATTTTTCAGTATCTTTGGGATAGAAAACAACAAGAGAGATCATTGCAATTGATGGGAGTTTGTTGTGAATTGCTTTCATTTTTCAGTATCTTTGGGATAGAAAACAACATTAAATTATTTGTTCCAATATCCAACGCCGTTGTGAATTGCTTTCATTTTTCAGTATCTTTGGGATAGAAAACAACTTTCCGCCGAATTTCGCTTTGTCCTTTGGCGTTGTGAATTGCTTTCATTTTTCAGTATCTTTGGGATAGAAAACAACTCTTACTTCTTAACTCTTACTTATAATTCTGTTGTGAATTGCTTTCATTTTTCAGTATCTTTGGGATAGAAAACAACATCTAAAAATATTTCCCTTGCGGCTAAATTGTTGTGAATTGCTTTCATTTTTCAGTATCTTTGGGATAGAAAACAACTTGAAACGAATCAGTATTATCATAGGGTTCGTTGTGAATTGCTTTCATTTTTCAGTATCTTTGGGATAGAAAACAACGCGGTTGTTTTAATACTTCCGCTCACATTAGTTGTGAATTGCTTTCATTTTTCAGTATCTTTGGGATAGAAAACAACTCAAATGAGAATAATAGATACCCATTTTTCGTTGTGAATTGCTTTCATTTTTCAGTATCTTTGGGATAGAAAACAACTTTCCTCAACTAATCCATCTATTTTTTTGAGTTGTGAATTGCTTTCATTTTTCAGTATCTTTGGGATAGAAAACAACATTCAATGTAGCAGGAGATGCAGGAGTTAAGTTGTGAATTGCTTTCATTTTTCAGTATCTTTGGGATAGAAAACAACGTGTTACATTTTCAGATGCTGAACACCATTGTTGTGAATTGCTTTCATTTTTCAGTATCTTTGGGATAGAAAACAACTAAACTATCACTATTATCAATACGCAATCCGTTGTGAATTGCTTTCATTTTTCAGTATCTTTGGGATAGAAAACAACGCGCGCGCGTTTTTGCGCATTGTTTTTTGAGTTGTGAATTGCTTTCATTTTTCAGTATCTTTGGGATAGAAAACAACCTATAAAGATTTTATCACGATAATATCGAGGTTGTGAATTGCTTTCATTTTTCAGTATCTTTGGGATAGAAAACAACTAAAAAACAATGAAAATCAAATAGTTAAATGTTGTGAATTGCTTTCATTTTTCAGTATCTTTGGGATAGAAAACAACTACAGACGAACAAATTAAAAACAAATCAGTGTTGTGAATTGCTTTCATTTTTCAGTATCTTTGGGATAGAAAACAACAGATTTTTTTTAGAAACTGTAGAGTTTTCAGTTGTGAATTGCTTTCATTTTTCAGTATCTTTGGGATAGAAAACAACTTTAAAAAATCATCTACTACACGCTACGATGTTGTGAATTGCTTTCATTTTTCAGTATCTTTGGGATAGAAAACAACTATCATATTTATCTTTTATTAAATTTCCATGTTGTGAATTGCTTTCATTTTTCAGTATCTTTGGGATAGAAAACAACCCGATAGACCAATGATACTACTTGACGGGGGTTGTGAATTGCTTTCATTTTTCAGTATCTTTGGGATAGAAAACAACTGTAGAAAATTTATTAAATGCAGCTTTAGGGTTGTGAATTGCTTTCATTTTTCAGTATCTTTGGGATAGAAAACAACAATTTTCAAAAAAATAAGCAATCAATCGTAGTTGTGAATTGCTTTCATTTTTCAGTATCTTTGGGATAGAAAACAACTTAAATTATCTAGACCTTTTTGGTAGTTATGTTGTGAATTGCTTTCATTTTTCAGTATCTTTGGGATAGAAAACAACAATAAGCAAACCATTTTTCAGGATTGTCTTGTTGTGAATTGCTTTCATTTTTCAGTATCTTTGGGATAGAAAACAACTAAGGTTTTGTTGTGGTAAGTGTCGCCAGTGTTGTGAATTGCTTTCATTTTTCAGTATCTTTGGGATAGAAAACAACCTATAACTACATTAGATTATACAGATGTACGTTGTGAATTGCTTTCATTTTTCAGTATCTTTGGGATAGAAAACAACTAAGCTAGATGAGGGTTTACACCAGCATCTGTTGTGAATTGCTTTCATTTTTCAGTATCTTTGGGATAGAAAACAACATAAGCTAGATGAGGGTTTACACCAGCATCGTTGTGAATTGCTTTCATTTTTCAGTATCTTTGGGATAGAAAACAACATTAAAATTATGCCTGATAATAAGTATTTGTTGTGAATTGCTTTCATTTTTCAGTATCTTTGGGATAGAAAACAACGAGATAATTCTAATAGAGTAGATGATTATCGTTGTGAATTGCTTTCATTTTTCAGTATCTTTGGGATAGAAAACAACTTAGTATCTGCTGTACTTTCTATTTCATTTGTTGTGAATTGCTTTCATTTTTCAGTATCTTTGGGATAGAAAACAACAACACACTTACTAATGCAAATCAAATTGCTGTTGTGAATTGCTTTCATTTTTCAGTATCTTTGGGATAGAAAACAACGAACCTGGTAATGGGCTGTCAGTAGTAGGAGTTGTGAATTGCTTTCATTTTTCAGTATCTTTGGGATAGAAAACAACTTGTGCGCCTGCAAGTGCGAGTGGATCCAGTTGTGAATTGCTTTCATTTTTCAGTATCTTTGGGATAGAAAACAACCCATATCGGCAGTAAGTAGATTAGTATGGCGTTGTGAATTGCTTTCATTTTTCAGTATCTTTGGGATAGAAAACAACTTCTACCGATGGCTTGACTTGTCCTGTATGGTTGTGAATTGCTTTCATTTTTCAGTATCTTTGGGATAGAAAACAACGTTATGTAGCAACGATAGACACCAAGCAATGTTGTGAATTGCTTTCATTTTTCAGTATCTTTGGGATAGAAAACAACAGGCATCAATAATAAAAAGGTAGGTTTTGCGTTGTGAATTGCTTTCATTTTTCAGTATCTTTGGGATAGAAAACAACGAAATGGAAGATCAATGGCTCGGCGTATCTGTTGTGAATTGCTTTCATTTTTCAGTATCTTTGGGATAGAAAACAACCAAAGCTCAGAACCTTCGCCAGCTTCAGCAGTTGTGAATTGCTTTCATTTTTCAGTATCTTTGGGATAGAAAACAACCTCAAAACTTAACCCTCTGTTTTTCAGAGGGTTTGTTTTATTTTTAGAATTCAAAATTTAGAATAATTCGAGCTGTTGGAAAGTTGGTGGTGGTTCTTCTTTATTTCTAGCAAAAAAAATTTCAATATCCCCAAATTGCTTGTCGGTTATACACATTATTGCCACTTTACCAGCTTTGGGCAACATAGCTTTTACTCGTTTTATATGTACTTCTGCATTTTCTCTACTTGGGCAATGCCGTACATACATAGAAAACTGGAAAAGCGAAAAACCATCATCCAAAAGGCGTTTTCTGAATAGATTAGCATCCCTCATATTGATTTTGGTTTCGGTTGGTAAATCATACAAAACGAGTACCCACATAATTCGGTAAGCATTAAACCTTTCGGCGTTCATATTTTTATTTGTAAAATGTAGCCTAAATTCATTATATCATTTCAGGATAAGAAATTTGGCGTTTTTCTCCTGTGTAGCATTTATAAAGCGACGAAGCCGTAGTTTTCACCGCCATCAACAAGGGTCTTGTTTTACCGTCTATCAAAACATCTTTCGTTGCAATCTGCAAAATATGCGTTTTGAACTCTTTGGTTAATTCTTCAGAATTTGGATTTTTAGTAAGCCAATCCATTACCAACCAATCTAAAAACGGGCGGTACGGTTCCATCAAATCATCAGCAAGACAATAAGGATTGTATTTATTCTTGTGGAAAATTCCCAACACCGGAAGCAAGCCTGTTTCTACAATTGCTCTTGCAACAATACTTCTGAGCACAGCATATCCAAAATTAAAAAACTGATTGGGTGAATCGCCAAATCTTTGGCGGAGAAAATCTAGACTGATGAGGTATTTCCAGTAATGCTGCGCCGCAATCCCTTCCATATTTGTTATATCGCCAGACTTCACGTTTCTCTGATATTCAACCATTGGTTCGTAATAATTTCCTAATCTCTCTAACACTTCTTTTTGGTTTTCAATTTTACATTCTACGGTTTGTTTCCAGAGTTGTTTTTTGAGCGGTTCGCTGGCTTCTAGTTGGTCTTTTATTCGGTCAGAATGTTGGGTATGACCATACAACGGAAGCATTATTCCGTGCGGTAAATGATGGGCATCACAACTCACCACCACAACATTGTTTCCCATCATTTTCTGAATCAGATGGTGCGAAATGGTAATCTGATAATGATCCAGCATCAATAACCCCAAATCTTCCACAGGAACACTCCCCTTTTCCGTTTTGGTTTCCGGACAGAGGATTTTCATCTGCTCGTCTTTGAGCTTAAGATAAGCGGGATTGCCGATGTAGATGGAGCGGGTGATCATTTTTTATGCTTTTGAAATGTTACCTAGACAATCAACATTTAATTTTACACAACTTTCTTTAATCATAGAACCGTCCATTGCACGTTCCATTTTATTTAAGGTTGAAAGTTCCGCCTTATTAACTATAGATGTAGCAATATCTTGCCTTACAAAGAAAATTTGACTTCCTGAAAAACTTACTACTTTGTAAATTCTTTCATTTTTTTCTTTTGCTATATTTTTAAAATCAATATTATTTATATTTTCTAATTCGTCTTCAGAAGGAATGTAAACCAAATCATTCGGGCATAAATAGAAATCATTTGTACCTTTTAAATCAACCACAGATAAACCTTGTTTTTGTCTTTCGATGACTTCATTCAAAGGAATGGTTTCATAACTTCTCTTGCCGTTTTTATCTTCGTACACTGTAAAAAACAGATTGGTACCTTTTGCAGCTTCTACATATTTATCTTTTTTATTTCCGGTTTGTCCCACCTGAAATTTACTCCCCAGTTCAAAAACCCTTACTTTGTTGATTGGTTGATGAGGTCTTCCATCATTATACTTCTCAATATTTTTATTCAGATCTTCAATTCCTTCCGGAGAAAATGCAAGTTCCGAACTGCCTTTAAATTCCAGATAATTTCTGAGAATTTTCTGAATCCCTGTATCCGTAATAGATCCTATTGATTTTAAATCAAATGAAGTATCAAGGCTTTTTCTTGTTGCTGTTAAAATTTTTCCTTTTGGAACTTTTACCCAAGGTAGATCTACTTTTCCGGAAACTGTATCCTTATGCATTGGTTTTCTAATCGCCCAGTTTGTTCCGGTCTGTTCTACTCTTTCCTTATTTTTTGTACCGTCTTTCTCAACATACTTTTCGTAATAATTAGTAGCTTTATTAATGACACGAAGATTTTGCTTAAAACTTACAATAATAGACTCCAGATTATGCTTTGCATCAAATGTGAAGTTTTCCCAAGGTTTTAAAAATTGTTTTGGTATTTCCCTTTCGATTTTGTTCCCTGTTTGCGTATGAAGATAAACAACTTTTTCAAACTTCATCAATTTCTTTTTCAAATCGTAGCGTTTGGTATCCGATTTTGCCGATTGATTATTTAATAAATTCACGTGATCTTTTGTAGCACAGGCAATTACTAAAGCATCCAAAGCGTGATGGCGGTGGTCTATTCTTTTCTTTGAAAATCCTTTGGAAAACTCGATTGGAACAGTTGGTAAAAATTTCTGATGATTTTCATTCCAGGCGGTGAAATCTGTTGAATTGGTCAGTTGATTCATTCTTTCAAAACGTGGTAAAATCAAGTCATTCCAAACATCATTCAATCCCCAATCTTGTTTCAATTGGGTAGTGATTTTTCCATTTCCAGGAACAATATTTTTAGAATTAACGCCTTCATCAGAACCGTCTTCTACTCTCACGATGTTTGATAAAACACTCGAAATGTATTTACTTATATAACGAGTATCATTCATCTGGCGTTCAATCATTTTTTCGGGAATGTCTTCTAATAAAAGCTTATTCCTTTTACTTCTATTATTAGCATAATGTTTTTTAACGAAATCTTCGTATTCTTCCGTTTCAAAAACTTTTACGCTTTTACCAAAACCAAGTTCTATAATCATCCCTCCGAATTGCTTAATAAATCCAAGCCCGATATAATTATCCTTCAATTTATTAACAGCCGATTCACAAATAATTTTATTACTAAAACTATCATCAAAATATCGGCTTTGCGGAATAATGTGCTCTATTTCATATTCTGGTGTGAACAATTTATTCAAAGGGATAATCTGCCCTGTGTAAGGCGATTTATATTTCTGTTCCAACCAAAGTTTGTAACGTTTTAAATCTGACGGAGAAGGTTGAGCGGTTTTGCTTATTTTTAAATACTCATCTTCGATTTCAATACCTGAATTTAAAACGCCGTCTTCATAGATTTTCAGAATTTCTTGTTGCATCGGCGAAAACGGACGGACATTTTCAACCGAACTGTCATTCATCATTTCTGCCAAAAGTGCTTTGATGCGAAGGTTGGTGTTTTCGTTTTCAGTAATTTGATTCGTGAGTTTTTTTCGATCATCGGCTGGAAGTTTCATTTCTCTTCCTAGCTCAATATGAATTTCATTGAAGAAATCTTTTGCTCCGTTTCCATATTTCAGCCAAATATCTTTAACCACACGAAGCGTTTCTGTAATCACCTGTTCTACAATCGGGTTGCGAAGCGAATGCTGCTTAAAATCCTTTAAAAATTCTTCCAAATCATCAGCAGAATTCCATTTTCCAATTATCGATGCTTCCGAATGTCTGCCATAAACAATGTATTGAGCCAGCCATAATTGTAAACCCTGAAAATCATTTTGTGATGTGAGATGAACAGCCTTTTCTCTTATTTTATCTTTGATATTTTCATCATATTCTCCATTGATAATTTTCTGAATCCTGTCTTTGGAAGCTTCATCAATATCGGCATAATTCCAATATTTTCCCAATCGTATCAAAGGCAACAACTTCTTAATTGCCTTTTCCGAAAAAGAACCATATTCACTTTTAAATGGAGGAAATTTCCTGAAAGCTTCGAAAAAAGAACTCTCATCCAGATGATGCTTTCTCGCAAAAGATTTTAAGGCTTTTTCATACTCTATTTTATCATTGACGGAATAGATGATGTGCCAAATTTTTTGTTCAATTTCTCTCGTCAAAAAATCCTCAGAAATGTTTTCGACTTTAGCCAATCTTGAAGCAATCATCGTTTTGATTTCGTTGCAGGGATATTTTTTATCTTCAACAAAATTCCAGCGATATTTTTCAGCTTCAACATTCAATAATTTTTTGTTTACATCTTTTTGCTCTAAAAGAAATTTGATTAACGTTTTTTGCTCAACTTCTTTTCTGTTGTTTAAAAACTCAAACAGATTTTCAAAATCTTCTGTCGAATTTAAAAACTCTTTTGTAACGTTGGAATCATCATCTCTTTTATAAATATTCAGATTATAAATCCATTGCCAAACCCGAAATTCCTGATAATAAGGATTAGATTTCGGTATCGCTTTTAAAAACTGAGTATGCTCTACTCCATTTTCATCTTTGTACTTTCTAAACTCCAAAGTACAGTTGGAAACAGAAGATTTCTGGCTTCTCAAAGGTCTTTGGTAAAAAATTAGATCTTCCATCAAAAGATGAACAAAATCTTTTTTACTCAAAGTCAATTGATGCGCTTCGTTGTTTCGATACAATTCACGAACGCAGTCATTGTATAAATCATCACTTTGTAATTCCTGATGAAATTCCTTTTGCTTTTCTAAAATCTGTTTGAGTTCTTCTTTGTAAAATTTCCTTTCAATCGTACGAACCAGTTTTCCTTTGATTTTTTGTTTCGGATTATCAAGAAGCGTTTCATAAATATAGGTTCCAACGGTTTTATGAGATTGCTCGATTTCTTGTTCGGTTTTCTTTTTTACCAAAGTCCAATCGTTCTCACTCGGCGCACGGAAACTTCTTTTTTCATTTCCGTCTTTATCTTTTTTTATGCTTCCATCATCATTCAAATCGGTAGTTACAATAAAATTCCTTGTTTTATCTTTCCAGTCGAACAAAGGGATTTTACTTGAACGTCTGTAAACCCATCCATTCTCTAAAATCAAAGAATACCAAATATCAGGTTTTCCTTTTTGAGGTTCATCTGCCAAAACATCTATAACTTTTAAAGAATAAAACTCAACCAGTTTATTAGGATTCTCTTCCTCTTCCTCACCACGCAATTGATAATATCCACGTTTTTGATTAAAATTTAAAAGAATCCAAGCCAATTCTTTCTTTTCAATTTTTTGGGAAAGTGCTTTTTTTCGTAGATAATAAATTGTCCAGTCGTAAGGAATTTTTACATCCCGTCCGTTTACCCTAAAATCTTCAAGCATTTCGTTGAAAGAGGTCTGAAACAGAAATGAAAACTGTCCGTCAATATTTTTCCAAGCCAATTTGGGTTCAGTTTCCACTTTAAACTTTCCAAACCGTTTTTCAAAATCAATTTGTGAAGCATAATGTTCCGGAAGAAAATTTAAAATATGTAAAACTCGGTGTAGCCGTTCTCTCCTTAAAAGAAATCGTTCGCGTAATCTTCTTACGCTTCTGTATTTTGTACGTTCTGCAGTTTGCGAAACAGAATTTCCTTTTCCAAAATCGCCCAGAGTATCCTGTGACATCGGAATAATTCTGCTTCCCATTCCAAGAATTTCACCTTTTTTGTTTTCAAAATCTTGTTTGATTAACGCCCACCCAATCGAGTTCGTTCCCAAGTCTAATCCAAGTATATTTTTAGTCATAATTATTAAGTTTAATCGTTTAAATAATGTACACAAAGATAAAAAAAATTTTAAGATACCTGATTTTATTAAATTATTTTTTCTTAGCTTTGCATTAAGAATATCAAAATCTATTTGACGAAATAGATTTGATTAGGGGTCCAAGCCTAACGTTTTTTCTGCCAACAGACAATATTGATATTCTATTTTAACAGATAATAGATTTAATAAATCAGGTATCTGTTGTGAATTGCTTTCTTTGAGTCGCTCTTTTTTTAGAGCGACCATTTTACTATTTTAATCCAAATATATTTTTAGTCATAATTATTGAGTTTTTTTTTAAACTGCATAAATGTAAAAAGAAACTTTTATATAAAAATACGGATTTCCCCTGTTTCAATTATTTTTTTTATTTTATATTTGTACTCGAAAGCAATTCACAATAAGGATTATTCCGTTGTGAAAACATTCAAGGCGGGGCAACTCGCCTTTTTTATTGATTAATTCTTGAATGTTTCACGAACAATATAAAAAAAATTAGATGCTTGTGAGCTAAAACATTTGGATCGCCTCTTGTCCATAATCAGGGGGCTTTTTTATGCCTAAATGTTAAACCAAAGCTGATTGTACTTAATAAAAGTTGCTTAGAGAAAATCTAAAATCGTACATCGCTCACCTAATTAGGCTATTCCATTTATTTAGTGTATCTTTGCAATATATTTATTAAAATAGGTTACTGCCTTTGCTATCTGTTACAGTTTAGAATCTCGTTTTCTCTTTTTCAGTTTTTGCTTTTTCAGCGCCCCTTTTTTTTAACATTAATTCATTAAAATGATGCACAGCACTGAAAACGAAACAAGGCAAAATACCTTCCTATCAAAACCTCGCAAGCTATGACAGAGCAAGTCTTATGTTTTTTCTGAAAAAACAGACAGACCATCTATGCACGCTAAAAACCAAATAATTTTGGTAATGACTTTACAATTTTAAAAACAAATAGAACAATATTATTTATGGCAGATTCTTTCTCAAAA
>APMI01012720.1_pt1 | contig 12083 bp, 9 predicted proteins | sample 667938 | NCBI WGS metagenome assembly APMI01 (sample SAMN01084076, study PRJNA167559) | wastewater metagenome | biome: Wastewater | place: Denmark: Ejby Moelle, Odense | collected 2011-11-28 | reverse complement strand
GCCGTCGCCGCGTCACGGCCTAAGTTCTACTCCGCAGTTCCTTGCCGCCCCGCGCTCACTCGAGCGCGGGGCGGCTTGCGTTTGGGCAGTCAGTGTTCCGAACTGCGCTGCCGACGCCACGTGGCAGCGATGGAGCAGGTGAAGCGGTCTCCATGTGTCATGCACGCAACAGAGTGTTCGCTCGCCGCTACGGGCTCGGCTTTAAGCCGGAAATTGCGTAAATGTAAAAGCAATAAAAACAAGAGGTTAGAATGTGCACTGTCACTATGCAGGCAAGGTCAGCTGTGGCTCCTGACTTGCCAAAGAGGAGAGTAGGTCAACGTGGTGTCTTCCCTGCTATCTCTCCCGAAAATGCGCAGAACACTTCTCGCTCTCATTGCTCTGGCCACGACGGCGACGGTCGCCTCCTCCGACGTCGCCTCCGCACAGAGCGCCCCAGTCTTCGGCAAGATCGGCGTGTACAACGATCCGCCGGGATATGGCGCCTACGACGGCAAAGTCTCCAACATGTCGCCGCTCCTCGCCGACGGCTCCGGCTACAAGTTCTGGTGCGTGGACCTCGGGCACGATGTCCCCTTCATCAGCAGCGCCGCGAGCACGGCCAACGACAGCTACTTCGTGACTGGTTTCACCGGTAACTCGACCTTGGCGAAGGGCAACGGCGATTTCTCGTGGACGCGACAGGGCTATCAGCAGAACTATCTGAAGGCCGCGTGGATGATCGAGAAGCTCGAAGCCGGCGGTAACGACGCCACCTGGACTACCCAGAACGTCCAGTTCAGCATCTGGAAGCTCATGGGCGCCAACGTCAGCGGCTACACCGACCTGACCAGCAGCGTCGCCGCGAACTATGCCAGCTCGCTCTCGCGTGACTGGTTCGTGCTCTCCGACAACGCGAGCTGCACCAACGGCTACGGCAATTGGTGCGATGGTGAGGTGTCGAATCAGGAGTATCTCACCTACACCGGTCGACCGGCGAAGGTAGAGGTCAACACCACCGTGCCCGAGCCGTCCACCTACGCGCTCATGGGTGCTGGCCTGCTCGCCCTCGGCTTCGCCTCCCGTCGCCGCCGCGTGCAGGGCTAACTCCCGCCCGCTTCGCAAAGCAGAGCAGGGCACGGCCCCGCGTTCCAAGTGAACGCCGGGCCGTGTGCGTTTCCGAAACTCCCAAGGCGTCGCGTCGTCCCTGAGGTGAGTCTCCCTTCACCCAATGATCATGCGCATCGCTGCTCTTGCTCTCGCGTCCTTGCTGCTCGTCAACACCGCCGATGCACAGCTGTCGGCCACGGCCACCAATGGGTGGCTGGACTTCCGTGGTTCGTCGGCCGGCGCGCCGAACGCCGCGGGGACGAGCGTTCCCACCGGGCCTTATCTCGCCACCTTCTCCACGACGAGTCTCGCGTCTGCGCAAGCGAAGACGGGTCTCGAACAGTTCAATGTGTTCTGCTTTGATTGGCGCGGCATTGCCGGCGATTCCCGCGTCGCCGTGCTCACCTTGGGGCAAGCCGCAGCGGATGCCGATCTCTATGGCAAGTTCCGCAGCGCGGCCAATCCGGATGGGCGCTCAGTAAGCCCCGCCGACTTTGAACAGCGATTGCGCGCGGGCGCGTGGCTCACCACGCAGTTCGGCGCGTCAACGAACAGCTGGGATGAGAAGCACGTGGCACTCTGGAACGTGTTCTGGGATGCCGGTACCGGTAGCCCGGCGCTTCCCAACTACGCGACGTACGGCACGGGCACGAATGGCGGTGGGGCAACGGCGCAACAGTGGTTTGCCGATGCCTTCGTCAACGCGTCGTCCTTCGATGCGGCGGACTTTCGCGTGCTGAAGATGCTCGACGCGCAAGGCAACTACGACGCGCACGCGCAGACCTTCCTTGTACGGGCCACGGTGCCGGAGCCGTCCACCATTGTGCTGGTGGCCGTCGGCATCGCGGCACTCGGTGTCGCTGCGCGCCGCCGAACGCGCTAGGTCGAACGCGCTAGTTCATTGACGGGTCGGACGGCGGCGTCGTCAGGCGCGCCTGCAGCTGCCGAGCGCGCCCAGCGTCGCCGCGAAGGTCACGAGGGGTTCGCGGTGACCATCGTCGCCGAGAAGCGCCGCCAAGAGTTCGTTGCGCAAACGCAGCACGATGGGTGACGCAACGCGAATGCTATTGAAGTGCCGATCGTAGCGCGCACCAACGCCCTCAATGAGGGCCGCGGTGCGCGCGAAGTAGACGAGCTCTCCCGGCAGTACGATTGGCCAGTCGAAGAGCTCGCGCAGCACGCGGTCCGCGAGTACGCGCGCGCGATCAATCGTGCTCGTCTCCGAGTAGGCGATGCCGAGTAGCACCTGCACCAGCTGCTGCATCATTTCGGGCGACGTACCGGGCGCGACGAGTCCGAGGGCAAAGAAGCCCGCCGCGGTGCCGTCGGCATCGCGACGCACCGCCGCAATGATGGTATCAAAGAGCGCCTTGCGCGTCGGCACTGGCACGTCGATGACCATGCCAAAGTCGAGCAGGATGATTCGCCCGTCGGCGTCCACGAGCAAATTCCCGGGATGCGGATCGGCGTGGAACACGCCGTCGCGGAGCATCATGCGCGCGTAGCACTCGATCAGCGTTTCGACGAGCGTGCGCGGCGACACCAACCCACGCGCGATCTGCTCATCGAGGCGGTCGATACGGGTGCCCACGAGGTACTCCATCACCAACACATCGCGACGAGTAAGCGCCGTCTCGATGCGCGGAATGCGCAGCCGCGGTTCATCGGCAAAGCGTTCGCGCATGCGGAGGCACTGCATCGCTTCGCGCTCGAAGTCCATCTCCTCGCCAACATGGCGACCGAACTCGTCGAGGACAATGCGAAAGCCCAAGACATGATGGTGCGGCCACCGTGCGTACATCCAGTCCACAATGAACTGGGCGAGACGCACATCGCGCGTGACAATCGCCTCGACCTGCGGCCGTAAGACCTTCACCACCACCTCTCGCCCTTCATAGCGCGCGCGGTGCACCTGCCCGAGTGAGCCGGCGGCGAGTGGCACGGGGTCGAGACCGTCGACAACACTGTCCGGGTCGGCATTCCAGGCACGTGCGATGACGGGCCTGAGCGCTGACCACGGCACGGGCGGCACACGGTCGGTGAGCGTGGCGAGTGCGGAGAGGTACGGTTCGGGAATGAGGTCCGCCCGCGTCGCGAAGATCTGCGCGAGCTTGACGAACGCTGGCCCGAGTGTCGCGATGTCCTTCACCAACTGCTGCGCGCGTCGCTCGTGAAACCGCATGCTGCGCGACACGGGGCCCCCGCGTGTCACCCATCGCCGATGATCGCGCAGGAACGAGATCACGAGCGGTAGGGTGCGCCACAGAATCACCAACAATCGCGGCAGGTCGCGCCACGGCCAACGAGGCGTGGTGAGCTCAGTGCGTGACATCGGCCCGTGCGGTGAGACCCGGAAGCCGGGCTTCCTCAAGGTGTAGGAGCGCGAGGCTCTGTGTCCAAAGCGCTTCGCTCTGCGCGCGGTCGCGAGCGAGTCGCGACGGCGTCACCGGGCGACGCTTCACCCAATACGTTCCCGAGGTCGTACGCGCCTCGGCCGCTGATGCCAGCCAGACCAGCGTGTCCGCGCCCTGCTCGGGCGTGACGGAGTTCAGGTCCATCACCCACCGCAGGAACCGGCCGACACGGCCATTGTTGGTCGCGAAGCGTGTGCGCACGACACCGGGGTGCATCGCGTGCACGACAATCCGCGTCGGATCGACGCGTCGACTGAGCGCGTCGGTGAACCACAGATTGAAGAGCTTTGAGTTGGCGTACGCCCGCCACCCGCGATAGCTCCGCGTTGCCTGCAAGTCGGCGAGCTGGGGCCGCGCGTTCTGATGGGCGCGACTGGCCACGTTGATCACGCGAGCCGGTTCGGCCGCATCGGCAGCGTCGTGCAGTGCCGGTAGTAACGCGAGCGTGAGTCCGACGTAGCTCAGGTGGTTGAGCGCGAAGGTGCGCTCGAGTCCATCGCGATCATGCTGACGCTCCATGAACAGCGCGCCGGCATTGTTCGCCAGCACGCGAATACGTGGATGATCGCGGCGAATCTGCGCGGCCACCTCGTGCACCGCCTCGGGCACGGCGAGATCGGCGATGTACCACGACACGCGCCGCGATCCGGTCTCGCTCATGATGGCGCGTGCCGCAGCCGCCGTTTTGGCGTCATTGCGCCCGAGCATGACCACCTGCGCTCCCGCTCCCGCAAACGCGCGAGAGGCTGCTTTGCCGACGCCATCACTGGCGCCCGTGACGACGACGGTCTGGTCGTGCAGCGAAGCAGGTACGGATTCCGTCGCCGGAGCTGAAGTGGACATACACACGAATGGATAGCGGGTCCGGCTCCGAAGCCGCAGGGGCACGCGAGGAACGCGCTCCGCCCTCCGGTGGAAGACAAAACGGCCCGCGCGGACGCGGACCGTTTCGCCTCCTCCTCTACACACGGAAACCGGAGGGTAGTTCCCGCGGACCCGCACCGTACGGTGCGTTACTGAGCAACGGCCGTAATCATCACCGGACCGATGGTGCCGGCGGTGGCGGTCGCTGTTTGCAGGCCGGCGGATGGCCCAAGCGTCCAGCGAACCGTGACTTCGCCCAGCGCATTGGTCACGGCGCTTTGCGGCGAGAGGCTGCCACCACCCGAGGCAATGGCAAACGCCACGGTCTGACCGGGAATGGGCACGTTGTTCGAGCCCGTCACGCGCAGCACCAACTGCACCGGCAATGCGGCACTGGGCTTTGCGGTCTGGCTGTTGCCTTGAGCAATGACCATGTCCGACGGCAGAATGCCAAGTGCACTGAGGGTCACCGGCTCCACGCCGGGAGCGACGCCAGACACGGTCTGGACTTGGGAGTTCGGGCCGAGGGTCCACTTGGCCTTCACTTCACCGTTGGCATCGGACATACCGGTCGCCGGATCGACGGTGCCACCGCCCGCGAGCACACTGAAGCTGATGGGGACGCCCGTGACGGGTTTGCCTTCAGTGTTCAGCGCCCGGAGAATGATGGCCGTGGGCAGCAACGTGCCAACGGGTCCGGACTGCAGGTGTCCCTGCACAATGGTTAAACGCGACGCGCCGGCCGCTTCCGTGGCCTTGGTGCAGCCGGGAAACGCCAACAGGGTCGGGATCGCCACGAAAAGGGCGGCGAGCTGAATTGAGCTACGGGCGGAACGCATGGGTCGATCGGTCAGGGTACTCCTCTCCGACTTGGAGTATCGGCCGTCGCCCGCGCCGAGTTGAGCGCGAGTTTCGCCTTTCCCCTAGATTCTGGGGGCTATGACCGTCACTCCTCTCCACGCGCCCCGCCCAGCGCGCCCCGTTGAGGGCACGGACCGGGCGGCCGTTCGATGGCCCTCCGGCCTCGCACCCGACCAGCATCCTGTGCGCAATCCAGGCACCGCCCTCGATCTGGCGCTGGTGCGCGGCACACGGGTGAACCGCAGCGCGGTGGAACGCCGCGTGGCGTCGCTCCCTGGCCGCCGCACGGTGAAGAAGGACTGGCAGGCCGCCTGGCTGCTGCGCGCGATCAGCGTGATGGACCTCACGACGCTCTCGGGCGACGATACGCCGGGCAATGTCCGTCGGCTATGCGCCAAGGCACGTCATCCGTTGCGCGCTGAATTGGTGGAGGCGCTGGGCATTGGCGACCTACACCTCACCGTTGGTGCGGTGTGTGTCTATCACCAGTACGTCAGCACGGCCGTTGAAGCGCTGCAAGGCTCGGGTATCCCGGTGGCGGCGGTCTCCACGGGCTTTCCCGCCGGTCTGTCGCCCTTTGAACAGCGCCTGGCGGAAATTCACGCCAGTGTTGCCGCCGGTGCCACGGAGATCGATATCGTCATCACGCGCGCGCATGTGCTCACTGGCAACTGGAGCGCGTTGTATGACGAGGTTCGCGCGTTTCGTGAGGCGTGCGGTGAAGCCCACCTCAAGACCATTCTTGGCGTCGGCGAGCTGGCGACATTGACCAACGTGGCGCGCGCGAGCTTGGTGGCCATGATGGCCGGCTCGGACTTCATCAAGACCAGCACCGGCAAAGAAACGTCGAACGCGACGCTGCCGGTGGGGCTCGTGATGGCGCGCATGATTCGCGAGTACGGCAGTCGCACCGGCTTCGAGGTGGGTTTTAAGCCGGCCGGTGGCATTCGCACGGCGAAGCAGGCGCTCGATTGGCTCATTCTGATGAAGGAAGAGCTGGGAGAGCGGTGGCTGCGCCCGCATCTGTTTCGCTTTGGGGCGAGCGGCTTGTTGACCGACGTCGAGCGCCAGCTCGAACATTTCGTGACGGGTCGCTATGCGGCGGCCCATCGCCAACCGATGGTTTGAGGAGCCACGCATGACGACGATTCCCCCCACGTCGAAGGTGCGCGCCCTCTTTGACGAGATGAGCTACGGTCCCGCTCCGGAAGGCGACGCACCGGCCCGGGAGTGGATTGCGCAGTACGCGGGCCGTTTCGGTCACTACATCAACGGTGCGTGGGTTGCCGCATCGAGCACGTTCGAGGTACTCGAGCCAGGCACCGGCAAGCCACTCGCGCAGGTGGCGCAAGGCACGGCTGCCGATGTCGAGGCCGCCGTGGCGGCGGCACGCGCGGCATTGCCCGCATGGCAGGCGTTGGATGATCACGCTCGAGCGCGCTGGCTCTATGCCATTGCCCGCGGCATCCAGAAGCATGCACGGGCCTTCGCGGTGCTCGAAACGCTCGACAACGGGAAGCCGATTCGCGAAACGCGCGATATCGATGTGCCGCTCGTCGCGCGGCATTTCTATCACCACGCGGGATGGGCGCAGCTGCTCGAGAGTGAATTCCCGGGGCACCACGCCTATGGCGTGGTGGGGCAGGTCATTCCGTGGAACTTCCCGTTGTTGATGCTCGCGTGGAAGGTGGCGCCCGCACTGGCCGCGGGGAACACGGTGGTGCTCAAGCCCGCCGAGTACACACCGCTGACTGCCATTCGTTTCGCGGAGTTGGTGCACGAAATCGGCCTGCCGCCGGGGGTGTTCAATCTGGTCACCGGTGACGGCGCGACTGGCGCCGCCATTGTGGATCATCCGGGCGTGGACAAGATCGCGTTCACCGGAAGCACGGAAGTGGGGCGCGCAATTCGCGTGGCCACCGCCGGCACCGGCAAAGGACTCTCGCTTGAACTCGGCGGGAAGAGCCCATTCGTGGTGTTTGAAGACGCCGATCTCGATTCGGTTGTCGAAGGCGTGGTTGATGCGATCTGGTTCAACCAAGGCCAGGTCTGTTGTGCAGGCTCCCGACTCTTGGTGCAGGAAGGCGTGGCCGATCGGTTGGTGGAGAAGCTCCGTGATCGAATGGAGCGGCTCCGCGTCGGCTCACCGCTGGATAAGGCGGTGGATATGGGCGCCATCGTGGCGCCGGTGCAGCTCGATCGTATTCGTGCGCTCTGTCAGCAAGGCATCGACGAAGGCGCAACCTGCTGGCAGCCATCGTGGGCCACACCAACCGACGGGTGGTTTCATCCTCCCACGTTGTTCACCAACGTGGCGCCCAGTGCGACCATCGCGCAGGTAGAGATCTTTGGCCCCGTATTGGTCAGCATGACCTTCCGCACGCCCGAAGAAGCGGTGGCCTTGGCGAACAACACGCCCTTTGGGTTGGCGGCGAGTGTCTGGAGCGAGAACATCAATCTCGCGTTGGATATCGCGCCAAAGCTCAAGTGCGGTGTGGTGTGGATCAATAGCACCAACCTGTTCGACGCGTCGGCGGGTTTTGGTGGCTATCGCGAGTCCGGCTTTGGACGTGAGGGCGGGCGCGAAGGACTGTGGGAGTATCTCAAGCCCGCCCATGCGCACGCACACGCGCACGACGGCTCGCCGCTGCCGGTCATTCCCGCGGCGCCAGCGAACACCGCGGCAGCGAAGCCATCGGCCACGGTACCGCCCATCGACCGTACGCCGAAGTTATTTGTCGGTGGAAAGCAGGCCCGCCCCGACTCCGGGTACTCCATCACGGTGCGCAGCATGTCGGGCGTGGCCGTCGGTGAAGTTGGCGAGGGCAACCGCAAGGACATTCGGAACGCGGTGGAAGCGGCGCGGGGCGCCGGCGCGTGGAGCAAGCTCACCGGACATCAGCGCGCGCAGATCCTCTATTACGTCGCGGAGAATCTGGCGGCGCGCGCCGACGAGTTTGCGTCGCGCATCGTGCAGATGACGGGCGACGCCATCTCGGCCGGGCAGGACGAGGTGAACGCGGCGGTCTCGCGGCTGTTCACCTACGCGGCCTGGGCGGACAAGCACGATGGGGCTGTCCACGACGTCCCGCTGCGCGGTGTCGCGTTGGCCATGCATGAGCCCATTGGCGTGGTGGGCGTGGCCTGTCCCGACCCCTATCCGTTGCTGGGGCTCGTGTCGCTCGTCGCTCCGCTGCTTGCGACGGGAAATCGTGTGGTCGCGGTACCATCGGAGCGCTTTCCGCTGTCGGCGACGGACTTCTATAGCGTGCTCGAGACGTCGGATGTGCCGGCGGGCGCGGTGAATCTGGTAACCGGATCGCGAGATTCTTTGGCCCGAGTGCTTGCCGAGCACGACGACGTGGACGCAATGTGGTACTTTGGATCACACTCCGGGGCGACGTCGGTCGAGAAGGCATCGGCGGCGAATCTCAAGCGGACGTGGACCGAATGGACCGGCCGAGAATGGCTTGACCCGCGAGTTGGTGAGGGTCGAGCGTTCCTGCGGAGGGCTGTGCAGGTCAAGAATATTTGGATCCCCTATGGGGAGTAAATACCCGTTCCAGGCGGCACACGCCGCTTGGGACGAGTAGAATGACACTCAGGCGACGCGTGCGCCTAATCCTGTTGGTATGCCTGACACACCGAACTCGATGATCGATCTCCCGGCCTCTCCTGAGGCCTTTCGCGACGCTGCGTGGGACGATGTCCTCCCTTGGTACGACGCTCTAGCGGCTGCCCCGCTCGATGGCGCGGACGGGGTTGAGGGCTGGCTCGCCACGTGGTCCCGTCTAGATACCCTCGTTGGAGAAGCCGGCACGCTGGCCATGATTGCCTACACGGGCAACACGGCGAACGCCGAGGCCGAGCAGGCCTATCTGCGCTTTTCCATGGACATTTTCCCGAAGCTTGAGGAGCAGCAGGTCCGCTTGGCACGGCGGCTTCTCGACCTCGGCTGGTCGCGCCCCGACCTCGAAACCACGTTGCGGCGCTTTCGCACGGACATCGAGATCTTCCGCGAAGCGAACGTCGAGCGCTTCGCGCAAATCGAAGAGCTGTCGGCTGGCTATCAGAAGCTCACCGGCGGCTTGAGCGTGGACTGGGATGGTGAGTCGAAGACGATTCCGCAGCTGCAGCCGTATCTCAAGGCCAATGAGCGCGAGGTGCGCGAACGTGCCTTTCGGTTGGGTGCGCAAGCGTATCTGTCGAAGCGCGAAGAACTCGCCGATGGGTTCGACAAGATGTACGCACTGCGAGTGGCCGTGGCACGAGAAGCCGGCTTTGCGGACTACCAGCAGTACTGCTTCGCCGCGAAGCATCGCTTCGACTACACGCCGCAGGACACGCAGCGCTTTCATGACGCCGTACGGCAGACAGTCACGCCGGCGGTCGAACGCTTGATGCATCATCGCCAGCAGGCGCTGGCGGTAAGCACGCTGCGCCCGTGGGATGTGAGTGTGGATCTCGACACCACTGAGCCGCTTAAGCCGTTCGACTCCGTCGATACGTTTGTGTCGCGCGCGCAGCGCGTGTTCAACCGTGTCGATCCGGAACTTGGTGGACAGTTCGCGCTCATGGCCAAGGAGCAGCTGCTCGATTTGGAGAGCCGCCCTGGAAAAGCGCCGGGTGGCTACTGCACCGACCTCGCCTTTCGCGGTCGCCCGTTCATCTTCATGAATGCGGTAGGCGTACCCGACGACGTGCAAACATTGGTGCACGAAGCGGGACACTGCTTCCACGACTTCGCCACGCACGGGTTGCCCTTTACCTGGCAGCGTCGCACGGGGCACGAGGCGGCTGAGCTGGCCTCGATGAGTATGGAGCTGCTCGCCATGCCGTATCTGGTGCAGCCGGACGGGTACTACGCGCCGGAAGACGCACGTGTGGCGTGGCTGGAGCATCTCGAAGACGTGCTGGGCGCGCTCGTGCATATCGCGAGTGTCGATGCGTTCCAGTCGTGGATCTACACCGATCCGGCCGGCGCTGATCGCGATGCGCGTGACCGCCACTGGCTGTCATTGCGCGCTGACTTTGAGCGTGGCGTGGACTGGACCGGCCTCGAGGCGGAGCGCGTCTCACGCTGGTACAAGCAGCTGCACATTTTCGAGTTGCCGTTCTACTACATCGAGTACGGCATTGCACAGCTCGGGGCGCTGCAGGTGTTCCGTAATGCCGTGCGCGACCCGCGCGAAGCGGTCGCGAACTACAAGCGGTTTCTGGCGCTGGGTGGCACGCGATCGCTCCCCGAGCTCTATCACGCCGCCGGTGTGAAACTGGTCTTTGACGCCGAAACGATGGCGGAGCTGGTGGAGTTCACCGAGGAGCGGATTGAGGCGCTGCGGGCCGGTGCCGATGCGCCATTCCAAGGCGTGGTGCCGCGCTAGGCGCGCGGTGTTGTGACGGCGCGCCATGTGGCGCCGTCAGCACGTCGAACATTCGTAGCGGGGCGGTGTCCGAAACTGGGCGTCGCCTCGTGGCGTACGATGACTGGTAGCACGCACGATCGCAGGTCCAATTCTCAACCGGAGTTTCGATGCGTCGGATGATGCAGGTGGCTGTTGCCGCCGTGATGGTGATGGGCTCGGTGCGCGCGGAAGCGCAGCTCCCGACTGTGCAGCAGGTGTACGACAAGTTTGCGACGGCCGTCGGCGGACGCGATGCGTGGGCCAAAGTCGCTGGGCGTACGGAGAAGGGCACGGCCGACATCACCTTCGCGAATATGTCTGGCGCGTACGAGCGCTATGCCACGCTGCCGAACAAGATGCGCATGATCATCGACCTGCAGATGGTGAAGATCGATCAGGGCTTTGATGGTGAGAAAGGCTGGGTGGACCAGGGCATGGGGCCGCAGCGGATGCCCGCCGAGCAAGAGAAGACGGTAGCCGAGCCGCAGGCGAACGGCGCCGCGTTCCTCGATCCGACGCGTTTTGCCAAGGCCACGGTGGAGGCCAAGGAAGTGTTCGATGGCGCCGAGGCGTACAAGGTGGCGGTGACCACCAAGAGCGGCACCGAGTCGGTCGAGTACTTTGACGTGGCCACCGGATTGCGCGTGGCCACGATCAGCAAGTCGCCCATGGGCGAGCAGAAAGTGCTCTACAAGAACTACAAGGAGTTCGACGGCAAAAAGGTCGCCACGAAGATCGTGCAGGCAACGGCGCAGGGTGATGTGGTGCTGAACATCCAGACGGTGGTGTTTGGCGCGCCGGATGCCGCGCTCTTCAAAGCGCCGGACTCGATCAAGTAGTCGCAGTCGTCTCGCGCGACGCTCGCTCTGCTTCCGCGCGAATCAACGCCTCGATGCGGGCCTCAAATCGGCCAACATCGAGGCGTTTTGCATGATCGCGTGTTGGGCGCGGACGCACCGTGCCCAACACCGGGAGTTCCGGCTGAAACGGTCGATCAAACTGCCCGAGGCACCAGAGGAGTCCACCGTAGCTGGCCGGGTCTCGGCCGTCCAAGGCATACCGATGGTTGAGGTCCACCAATCGCGCCAATGCATCCGCGGCGTTTGCCGACCAGCTGACGATGGCCTTGCCCCACGTCATGCGCACGTTGTTGTGGATCTCCCCCAATTCGCGCAGTGACCGTTGCGCCGCATCCCACAGGCGGTCGCCAGTGGCCCCCGCCGCGAGCGTGTCGAGCGAGAGCACGGCGCGCGCATCGCCTTCGTGGGCCGCGAGGGTGAGGCGCGCCCATTCGGGAACCGCGTTGAGCGTGGTGGGCTCGGGATGCCAGTAGCAGAAGGCGTAGGCCAATTCGCGCCACACAAGTAGCTCATCGAGATACTTCTCCGCGCCTTCGCCGCCACGCGCGGCGCACTCGCGCGCGAGGCGCAATGGGGAGACCATGCCGTAG
>APMI01012681.1_pt1 | contig 12084 bp, 10 predicted proteins | sample 667938 | NCBI WGS metagenome assembly APMI01 (sample SAMN01084076, study PRJNA167559) | wastewater metagenome | biome: Wastewater | place: Denmark: Ejby Moelle, Odense | collected 2011-11-28 | reverse complement strand
CAGGCAAATCCTATGCTTAAAGTTGTGGCGCCCCGTGTTTCGAAACAACTGCCTGTATTCCTGACCCGTGACAACCTCGATACTTTATTCCGGTCAATCTCATTTCCTTCCGGGTATGAGGGGAGCCGCGATAAGATGATACTCACTTTATTTTATGCCACCGGTATACGCAGGGCCGAACTTGTTCAAATTAAGCTCAATGACTTTGACCTGCAAGCCGGCACGCTTAAAGTTACCGGAAAACGTAACAAGCAACGCATAATACCTCTGGGGCATTCAGTGGTTTCACAGCTTGGGGAATACCTTAATATAAGAAGCAGTTTTTTAGAGGAAATATTATCATCGCCTGGAAACAATACAGACCCGCTTTTTGTTACAACAAAAGGAGCGCCGATATACCCGAGGCTGGTTCATACCATTGTTCACCAATACCTTTCCTTAATTGCATCTAACAGTAAACTTAGTCCCCATGTTTTGCGGCATACTTTTGCAACACACATGCTCGATGAGGGAGCCGACCTGAATGCTATCAAGGAATTATTGGGTCATTCAAGCCTGGCTGCGACCCAGGTTTATACGCATAACACGATTGAAAAACTGAAATTAATCTACAAACAGGCCCATCCAAGGGCGTAAACAAAAGGAGGACTCATGAAAGTTAACATCAATTCAGTGCATTTTAAAACCGATAAGAGGTTGGATTCATTCATTACTGAAAAGGTAGAAAAGCTGTCGGATTTGTATGATGGGATTATCGGTAGTGAAGTAACGCTCAGGGTAAACAATAATGAAGACCACGAAAACAAAATTGCTGAAATTCGTTTATTGGTACCCGGAAACGATCTTTTTGCGAAAAAACAATGCAAATCTTTTGAGGAAGCTACTGATATTGCTGTAGATGCATTGCGTAAGCAGCTATCCAAGCACAAAGAAAAACAGAGAGGCGAATAAAAAAAATGAAAATATTTTCATCACTTGTTTGGTAAATCAAATTAAGTGCGTACATTTGCAGTCCTTTTCAAAAAGGACTGCTTTTTTTTATAAAAGACCTGTTGTAAAGTACTGACTATAAGGAAATTTTGAGTTATTTTAACGCAAAAAGCCCACTTTTGAAGTTCTTTTCATAATTAAAAGAAAAATGCCGATGTAGCTCAGTTGGTAGAGCAGCTGATTTGTAATCAGCTGGTCGGGGGTTCGAGTCCCTCCATCGGCTCAGGTTCATCGACATAAAAAAAATACTGGGGGGATACCAGAGCGGTCAAATGGGGCAGACTGTAAATCTGTTGGCTAAGCCTTCGGAGGTTCGAATCCTCCTCCCCCCACTTACTGAAATTAAATAGGTGTTAATTTTGTAAAAAATGACACCTTATTTAATGTCAGGTATATTCAGCGGAAGTAGCTCATTTGGTAGAGCGATAGCCTTCCAAGCTATAGGTGGCGGGTTCGAGCCCCGTCTTCCGCTCAATATTAGCCTTTGTAGCTCAGGGGTAGAGCGCTTCCTTGGTAAGGAAGAGGTCGCGAGTTCAATTCTCGCCGAAGGCTCAGGTTTTTTAGTTTAAATAACACAAAAAGTAAAACAATAAACATTAATTAAAATGGCAAAAGAAAAATTCGATCGCGCGAAACCTCACGTTAACGTAGGTACTATAGGTCACATTGACCATGGTAAGACTACTCTTACCGCTGCTATCACCCTTGTTCTGGCTGACGCTGGTCTGTCAGAATTCCGTTCATTCGATTCAATTGATAACGCTCCTGAAGAAAAGGAACGTGGTATCACTATTAATACTGCTCACGTTGAGTATTCAACAGCTAACCGTCACTATGCTCACGTTGACTGTCCTGGTCACGCTGACTATATCAAGAACATGGTTACTGGTGCTGCCCAGATGGACGGTGCTATTATCGTTGTTGCTGCAACTGACGGTCCTATGCCACAAACCCGTGAACATATCCTTTTGGCTCGCCAGGTAGGTGTGCCTCGTTTGGTTGTTTTCATGAATAAAGTTGACCTTGTTGATGATGAAGAATTACTCGACCTGGTTGAAATGGAAATCCGCGAACTGCTTTCATTCTATGGATTTGACGGCGACAACGTTCCTGTTATCCGTGGATCAGCTCTTGGTGGATTAAATAAAGAGCCAAAATGGGTTGCAAAAATTATGGAACTCATGGAAGCCGTTGATACCTACATTCCACTACCAACCCGTTTGGTTGACAAAGACTTCCTGATGCCGATTGAAGACGTATTCTCAATTACAGGTCGTGGTACCGTTGCTACCGGTCGTATTGAATCAGGTATTATCCACGTTGGTGATCCTGTTGAAATCGTTGGTATGGGTGCTGAGAAACTGAAATCAGTTTGTACAGGTGTTGAAATGTTCCGTAAGCTCCTCGATCAGGGCGAAGCTGGTGACAACGCTGGTCTGCTCCTCCGTGGTATCGATAAAGATGAAATCCGTCGCGGTATGGTTATTATCAAACCAGGTTCAGTACACCCACACAAACACTTCAAAGCTGAAGTTTATATCCTGAAGAAAGAAGAAGGTGGACGTCATACTCCATTCCAGAATAAATACCGTCCTCAGTTCTATTTCAGAACAACCGACGTTACCGGTGAAATCACACTTCCGGAAGGCGTAGAAATGGTTATGCCAGGTGATAATGTAACTATCGAAGTTAACCTTATCAGCGAAATCGCAATGACCAAAAACTTACGTTTTGCTATCCGCGAAGGTGGCCGTACAGTTGGTGCAGGTCAGGTAACCGAAATTCTTGACTAAATAAAATAGAGATGGGATCTCGTGCCTGGGGTTCCATCTCTGCCTTTTTAATTAATGTTATTACTGTCTGGCCTGTTCCAGGTAACCCTGCGACAGGCTATGGCTATACGGGTGTAGCTCAATTGGTAGAGTGGCGGTCTCCAAAACCGTAGGCTGTGGGTTCGACTCCTACCACCCGTGCAAAATATTAGACCATATGGCAAATAATAAATTCGTTGAGTACATTAAAGAAAGTTACGATGAACTCATGCATAAAGTTTCATGGCCAACATGGAGCGAATTGCAGAATAGCGCAGTAGTTGTGTCAGTTGCTTCCCTGATCATTGCGCTGGTAGTTTTTGCAATGGATAAATCGTTTGAGGTTATCCTCCAGCAATTTTATACATTGTTCTAATCCTTATTATTCTGAAGTCTGATATTTAGTGGTAACCAACCTTAATTCACCATCCGGCATGGGCGAACAAGTGAAAAAGTGGTATGTGGTGAGAGCCATAAGCGGGAATGAGAAGAAGGTGAAAATATACCTCGAAAGCGAGATTAACCGTCTCGGTTTACAGGATTATGTTTCGCAAGTGCTCATCCCAACTGAAAAAGTCTACCTGGTACGTAACGGTAAAAAAGTAAGCAAGGAGCGTAGCTACTTGCCCGGTTATGTTTTAATCGAAGCTGTTCTTACAGGTGAGATACCACACATTATTCGCAATATCCCCGGGGTTTTGGGTTTTCTTGGCTCGAAAGATCAGCCAGTACCCCTGAGACAAGCCGAAGTAAACAGGATACTTGGAAAGGTAGACGAGCTCTCAGAGCAAGGCGCCGAATTCAGTATCCCATATATTGTTGGTGAAACAGTTACAGTCATTGACGGGCCATTCAACAGTTTCAGCGGAATCATTGAAGAAATCAATGAGGAAAAAAAGAAACTGAAAGTGATGGTAAAAATCTTTGGCCGAAAAACTCCTCTGGAACTTTCGTTTACGCAGGTTGCAAAGGAAGCATAGGTAGTTACCGAATTCCGCAAGTACAAATCCTTTAAGAAAACAAAAGATGGCAAAAGAAGTTGCTGGATTAATTAAACTGCAAATTAAAGGTGGCGCGGCTAATCCTTCACCTCCTGTAGGACCTGCATTAGGTTCGAAGGGTGTGAATATTATGGAGTTCTGTAAACAGTTCAATGCACGTACACAGGACAGGGCCGGTAAGGTTACTCCTGTTATCATTACTGTATACAAGGACAAGTCGTTTGATTTTATTGTTAAAACGCCTCCTGTTGCCGTTCAACTCCTTGAAGTGACCAAGCAGAAAAGCGGATCGGCTGAACCAAACCGTAAAAAGATTGCTTCAGTTACGTGGGACCAGGTAAAAGAAATTGCCGAAGGCAAGATGGAAGACCTGAATTGTTTCACTCTCGAATCCGCGATGCGCATGGTGGCAGGTTCTGCCCGTAGTATGGGCATCACTGTTCAAGGCGAATTTCCAAGTATGTAAAGCTGATCTGCTGATCAGGCTTTCATGAATTAAAATGTGTTATTACCATTAACCTTACGTAAAATGGCTAAATTGACAAAAAATCAAAAACTGGCTTTAGCTAAATACGACAAGGACGCTACTTATACACTAGCTGACGCGACACGTATTGTCAAAGACATAACTACAACAAAATTCGACGCTTCTGTTGATATTGATGTACGTCTTGGTGTTGACCCTCGTAAAGCAAACCAGATGGTGAGAGGTATTGTTACCTTGCCGCATGGAACCGGGAAAACTATAAAGGTTCTCGTGCTCTGTACTCCTGAGAAGGAAGAAGAAGCAAAAGCTGCCGGAGCTGATTATGTTGGCCTTGACGAGTATATCCAGAAAATTAAAGAAGGCTGGACTGACGTTGACGTTATTATTACAATGCCTAGCATTATGCCCAAAGTTGGTGCTCTTGGCCGCATACTTGGTCCCCGTGGCCTTATGCCAAACCCCAAGACCGGTACCGTTACTATGGAAGTAGGTAAAGCTGTGCAGGAAGTAAAAGCCGGTAAAATCGACTTTAAAGTTGATAAATTCGGTATCATCCACGCAGGTATAGGCAAAGTATCTTTCGAACAGGAACAACTCATCGAGAATGCTAAGGAATTATTAGCAACTATCGTTAAGCTTAAACCCTCATCGGCTAAAGGTACTTATGTAAAAAGCGTGTTCATGTCGAGTACTATGAGTCCTGGTGTACGTATCGATGAAAAATCGGTCAAATAATAATTCCGGTAACAATAAGTACTTGATCTTTAAAGAACAAAAATCGCTATGAAAAGAGAAGACAAGAATCAACTTATAGAAACCTTAACAGAACAATTGCAGGCTGCTAAATATCTGTACATTACAGATATCTCAGATATGAATTCTGAAAATACCAGCAAGCTGCGTCGCCTTTGTTTTAAAAGGGAAGTTGAGTTGATCGTAGTTAAAAACGCATTGCTGCAAAAAGCAATGGAAAAGTCCGGTAAGGACTTTGGACCTCTGTACGATGTTCTGAAAGGTCACACCTCAATTATGATCGCAGAACAGGGAAATGTTCCTGCCAAGCTGATCAAAGAATTCAGGAAAACATCTGATAAACCTAAACTCAAAGGCGCTTACGTTGAAGAAATGGCCTTTGTTGGAGATAATCAACTTGACGCCCTCATCGCTATTAAGACCAAAAACGAGCTTATTGCTGATGTTATCCTGGCGCTCAATTCACCTGCACGCAATGTTATTTCGGCACTGCAATCCGGTGGTCAAAAATTATCAGGTGTCATTAAGACCTTGTCCGAACGTCCTGCTTAATCACAGGCCCGAGAACAAAATGAATTAATCAATAATTGTAAAACACTAAAAAAAACAAATAAAATGGCAGACTTGAAAGCTTTCGCTGAACAGTTAGTTAATCTGACAGTAAAAGAAGTAAATGAGCTTGCTCAGATACTTAAAAACGAATACGGTATTGAACCAGCAGCAGCAGCTCCAGTAATGATGGCAGCAGCCGGTGGCGATGCACCTGTAGTTGAAGAACAAACCTCATTCAATGTTATCCTGAAGAGCGCTGGCCAGGCTAAACTGGCAGTTGTTAAACTTGTAAAAGAATTAACCAGCCTTGGTCTGAAGGAAGCTAAAGATTTAGTTGATGCTGCTCCAAAACCTTTGAAAGAAGGTGTTACCAAGGACGAAGCTAACGCCCTGAAACAACAGCTCGAAGAAGCAGGTGCAGAAGTTGAGATAAAGTAACTATTGCTATTTAGACTACAATTACCAAACTGACTGCTTATTCCTGCTCTACGCGCGAATAAGTAGTCAGTTTTCTTCCCGATTTTCATATCGGGATTAATTGTTTAAAAATACTTTGTTTCTTTAAATCTAAAATTTCATGGCTTTGGCTTCACAAAAAACTGAACGGTTTAGCTTCGGGACCTCAAAAATAAAATCAGAATATCCTGATTTTCTCGAAGTTCAAATAAAGTCTTTCCAGGACTTCTTTCAACTGGAGACAAATCCTGACAATCGTGTAAATGAAGGCCTTTTCAAGGTTTTCTCGGAAAACTTCCCGATTACCGATGCCAGGAATAATTTTGTTCTCGAGTTCCTTGATTATTTTATTGATCCACCCCGATATTCCATAGAGGAGTGCATCGAAAGAGGACTTACCTACAGCGTTCCTCTGAAAGCAAAATTAAAACTTTTCTGCACCGACCCCGAACACGAAGATTTCGAAACTATCATTCAGGACGTGTACCTGGGAATGATCCCTTACATGACTCCTAAAGGCACATTTGTTGTAAATGGTGCCGAACGTGTGGTTGTTTCCCAGTTGCATCGTTCGCCCGGTGTATTTTTCGGTACCAGCTTTCATACCAATGGCCAGCAATTATTCTCAGCCAGGATCATCCCTTTCAAAGGCTCCTGGATGGAATTTACCACTGACATTAACCACGTGATGTATGCGTACATCGACCGTAAGAAAAAATTACCCGTAACTACTCTTTTACGGGCTATCGGTTTTGAAAGTGACAAAGATATTCTCGAAATCTTTAACCTTGCAGAAGAAATTAAAGTAAGCAAAGCCGGCCTGAAAAAATACGTTGGCCGTAAACTTGCTGCAAGGGTTCTCCGTACCTGGATCGAAGATTTCGGTGATGAGGATACAGGCGAAGTTGTATCTATCGAACGTACTGACGTAATTATTGACCGCGAAACCATTCTTGACAATAATCATATCGACCTGATTGTTGACTCCGGCGCTAAGTCAATATTACTCCACCGCGACGATATCAACTCGCAGGATTATTCCATCATTTTTAATACCCTGCAAAAAGATACCGCCAACAGCTCGAAAGAAGCTGTTGAATATATATACAGGCAGTTACGTAACGCTGAACCACCCGATGAGGAAACCGCACGTGGTATTATCGAGAAATTGTTTTTCTCCGATAAACGCTACGACCTGGGTGATGTAGGACGTTACAGGATTAATAAAAAACTGTCGCTCGATATCCCGCTCGAAACCAAGGTTCTTACCAAAGAAGACCTGATTTCGATCATCAAATACCTGATTGGGCTTATCAACTCAAGAACTGAAGTTGATGATATTGACCACCTGAGTAACCGCCGTGTACGTACGGTTGGTGAACAGCTCTATAACCAGTTTGGTGTTGGTTTGGCCCGTATGGCCCGTACCATCAGGGAGCGTATGAATGTTCGCGATAACGAGGTATTCACTCCAATGGACCTGATCAACGCTAAAACTTTATCAAGCGTTATCAATTCGTTTTTTGGTACCAACCAGTTGTCGCAGTTTATGGACCAAACAAACCCGCTGAGTGAAATTGCTCACAAACGCAGGGTTTCAGCATTGGGACCAGGTGGACTTTCACGCGAAAGAGCCGGTTTCGAAGTGCGCGACGTTCATTATACCCACTACGGACGTCTTTGTACCATCGAAACACCTGAAGGACCAAACATCGGTCTTATTTCTTCACTTTGCGTTTTCGCGAAAATCAATAAACTCGGGTTTATAGAAACTCCCTACAAGGCTGTTACCAACGGTAAGGTTGACCTTGTGGAAACCATGTACCTGAGTGCCGAAGAAGAAGAAAACAAAATTATTGCGCAGGCTACCACGCCTATGGACGAGGATGGCAATATCCGCGACGAAAAAGTAAAAGTTCGTTACCTGGCCGACTATCCTTTGATTGAAAAGGAAAAGGTTGACCTTGTTGATATTGCTCCTAACCAGATTGCCTCCATTGCCGCTTCGCTGATTCCGTTCCTTGAGCATGACGATGCAAACCGTGCGCTGATGGGATCGAACATGATGCGCCAGGCCGTTCCGCTTCTCAATCCTGAGAGGCCGATAGTTGGTACAGGCATCGAAGCCAGGGTTGCCCAGGATTCGCGGGTGCTTATCAACGCCGAAGGCGATGGTATTGTTGAATACGTGGATTCAGTTCAGATTGTGATCCGCTATGCACGCCTTGAAGAGGAAAGACTTGTTAGCTTCGACGACGATATAAAAGTATATAACCTCACCAAATTTTCGCGAACCAACCAAAACACCTGTATCAACCTGAGGCCTATCGTCCGCAAAGGCGATAAGGTTAAAAAAGGACAGGTACTTTGCGAAGGATACGCTACACAAGCCGGTGAACTTGCACTGGGACGTAACCTGATGGTGGCATTCATGCCTTGGAAAGGTTACAATTTTGAGGATGCTATAGTAATTTCCGAACGTGTTGTGAAAGAAGATATCTTCACCTCATTGCACATCGAAGAATTTACCCTCGAGGTTCGTGATACCAAACGCGGTGTTGAAGAACTTACCAACGACATTCCCAATGTTAGCCAGGAAGCAACCAAGGATCTTGACGAAAGCGGATTGATCCGAATTGGAGCCGAAGTTAACGAAGGTGATATTTTAATAGGTAAAATTACACCGAAAGGCGAAAGCGATCCTACTCCGGAAGAAAAACTTCTGCGTGCCATATTCGGCGACAAAGCCGGCGATGTTAAGGATGCCTCGCTCAAAGCACCACCTTCGATGAAGGGCGTAGTTATTGACAAAAAACTTTTCTCACGAGTAGTTAAGGATAAAAAACTTAAAGCAAAAGAAAAGGATTTTGTTAAGGAACTCGACGACGAATTTGCAAAAAGCACTTCGGACCTTAAACAGAAGCTTGTTGACAAACTTACTGTATTGGTAAGTGGAAAAACTTCGCAAGGGGTTTACAACAACTTCAAAAATGAAATGGTTCCCAAAAAGGTGAAATTTACCCAGAAAATGTTAATGGGTATCGATTTCATTAACGTGAACCCGAACAAATGGACTACTGATAAAGATGTTAATGAGCTCATCAAACAACTCATCAACAACTATATCATTAAATACAAAGAAATTCTGGGTGTTTACAACCGGAAGAAATTTGTAGCTACCGTTGGCGACGAGTTGCCAAATGGTATCGTTCAGATGGCAAAGGTTTATGTAGCTAAAAAACGGAAACTGAAAGTAGGGGATAAGATGGCGGGTCGCCACGGAAACAAAGGTATCGTTGCACGTATCGTACGTGAAGAAGATATGCCTTTCCTCGAAGACGGAACACCGGTTGATATCGTACTGAACCCGCTGGGTGTACCTTCGCGTATGAACCTCGGCCAGATTTACGAAACTGTTCTCGGTTGGGCCGGAGCAAAAATGGGCGTTCATTTTGCAACTCCTATTTTCGACGGTGGCACTAACGAGCAAATCAACACCCTCATGGAAAAGGCAGGTTTACCTGAAAATGGTAAAGTTTACCTTTATGATGGCGGAACCGGTGAACGATTCGATCAAACCGCAACAGTCGGCTATATTTATATGCTGAAACTGCACCATATGGTTGACGATAAGATGCATGCCCGTTCAATCGGTCCATATTCGCTCATCACGCAGCAGCCATTAGGAGGTAAAGCCCAGTTCGGAGGTCAGCGTTTCGGTGAAATGGAAGTATGGGCACTGGAAGCTTTCGGTGCTGCCAATATCCTGCAGGAAGTTCTCACTGTTAAATCCGATGATGTAGTCGGAAGGGCAAAAGCTTATGAAGCTATTGTTAAAGGTGAAAATATGCCGATACCGGGTATCCCCGAATCATTCAATGTACTTGTTCACGAGCTCAGGGGCTTAGGTCTCAACGTAAGCTTCGAATAGATAATCTAAAGCCGCAAAGCATCATGTTTCGAAAACATGGTGCTTTTGCAGGTCTTTATTTATCTGGTGTGAAACAAAAGTAAATTAATCGTTAATCCTTTCTTGATATATGGCTTTCAGAAAAGAAAATACAGCCGCTAACAAATTTTCCAGAATCAGGATAAGCCTCGCTTCGCCTGAATCAATCCTGGAAAGGTCGAGCGGTGAAGTACTTAAACCCGAAACTATCAACTACAGAACATACAAGCCTGAAAGGGATGGTTTGTTCTGTGAACGCATTTTTGGACCTGTGAAGGACTGGGAATGTCATTGCGGTAAATACAAACGTATCCGATATAAGGGTATTGTTTGCGACCGTTGCGGTGTTGAAGTAACTGAGAAAAAAGTTCGCCGCGAACGCATGGGACACATACAACTTGTGGTTCCTGTTGCGCATATCTGGTATTTCCGTTCGTTGCCCAATAAAATTGGTGCACTGCTTGGGATACCCTCCAAAAAACTCGATTCAATCATTTATTACGAAAGATACGTTGTTATACAGGCAGGTGTCCTGGCATCGGAAGGTATCAAACCCCTCGATTTTATTACCGAGGAAGAATACTTCGATTACCTCGATAAATTGCCAAAAGATAACCAGTATCTCGACGACAGCGATCCGAACAAATTTATTGCCAGGATGGGTGCCGAAGCATTGGTTGATTTGCTTGCCCGCATCGACCTCGACCAGATGTCGTACGACCTGCGTCACAAAGCCAATACCGAAACATCGCAGCAGCGTAAAATGGAAGCCCTTAAACGTCTCCAGGTTTACGAATCGTTCCGCGATGCTCAAACCCGTGGCGAAAACAAACCTGAGTGGATGATCGTGAAAGTTGTTCCGGTTATTCCACCCGAACTTCGCCCGTTGGTTCCATTGGATGGTGGTCGTTTCGCAACCAGCGATTTAAATGACCTGTATCGTCGGGTTATTATTCGTAACAACCGTTTGAAAAGGCTGATCGAAATTAAGGCTCCGGATGTGATCATGCGTAACGAAAAACGTATGCTCCAGGAAGCTGTTGATTCACTTTTCGATAACTCACGTAAAGCAAGTTCGGTTAAAACTGAATCGAACCGCGCCCTCAAATCATTGAGCGACAGTCTGAAAGGTAAACAGGGGCGTTTCCGTCAGAACCTGCTTGGTAAACGTGTCGACTATTCAGGTCGTTCGGTTATCGTCGTTGGCCCTGAACTGAAACTGCACGAATGCGGTCTGCCAAAAGATATGGCTTCGGAATTGTTCAAGCCGTTTATCATCCGTAAAATGCTCGAGCGCGGTATTGTTAAAACCGTGAAATCAGCTAAGAAAATTGTTGATCGTAAGGATCCGGTTGTTTGGGAAATTCTCGAAAATATCCTGAAAGGACATCCGGTTATGCTTAACCGTGCTCCTACACTGCACCGTTTAGGTATCCAGGCTTTCCAGCCGAAACTTATAGAGGGCAAGGCTATACAGCTGCATCCTTTGGTTTGTACGGCTTTCAACGCCGACTTCGACGGTGACCAGATGGCTGTTCACCTTCCTTTAGGAAATGCCGCCATACTCGAAGCTCAGATTCTGATGCTTGCCTCGCATAATATCCTGAATCCTGCCAACGGGGCACCCATCGCGGTTCCTTCGCAGGACATGGTACTTGGTCTTTACTATATTACCAAAGGCCGTAAATCGGAACCAGGGCATATTATGAAAGGTGAAGGCAGAAGTTTCTATTCACCCGAAGAAGTAATTATTGCTTACAATGAAAAACAGGCTGATTTGCATGCCTGGATCAAAGTAAGAATACCTGTTGAAGAAAATGGTGTTAAAGTTGAAAAACTGATCGAAACCACTGTTGGACGCGTGCTTTTCAACCAGGTAGTTCCTGAAGAATATGGATTCATCAACCAGTTGTTAACCAAAAAATCACTACGTGATATTATTGGTGACCTGCTGAAGAAAACAGGCACAGCAAAAGCAGCCCGTTTCCTCGATGATATCAAGAGCTTAGGATTCACCATGGCGTTCAAGGGCTGTCTGTCCTTTAACCTGGGTGATGTTCTGGTTCCGAAACTGAAGGAAGAGCT
>APMI01025708.1_pt1 | contig 12086 bp, 10 predicted proteins | sample 667938 | NCBI WGS metagenome assembly APMI01 (sample SAMN01084076, study PRJNA167559) | wastewater metagenome | biome: Wastewater | place: Denmark: Ejby Moelle, Odense | collected 2011-11-28 | reverse complement strand
TCGAGCGGAAAGGTGGCAGAGTGGTCGAATGCGCCGGACTCGAAATCCGGTGTACGTTTAGGCGTACCGTGAGTTCGAATCTCACCCTTTCCGCCAATAACAACGAATAAGCCCTTGAAAATCAAGGGCTTTTTTGTTTTTGTGCTCCGATAGCCTGCCATTTAGCCTGCCACGGCATGTTGGCTCGATTTGAGTGGTTTTGGACGTGATTGATCGTCCCGTGTTGGCGTGAGGGATGAACATCCGGCCCAGAGATGTTTCGATGGGACACTTTGATCAACCGGTCACCCTCGGTAACGCATCCCATCGCGTCGTCCAGGCAGGTGACAGCTTCTCCCGTCGCATCTTCCAGCTGGCACTAAAACCCGTCGCCAAGAGCCTCAGGCTGCCGCGCCCCCATCTCTCGTTGATGTGATCCATCGCCTGCATCAGGGCAGCCGACTTTCGCTCACGCTCCGGATCGACCAACAGGCTTGCCTGACGTCGCCGCTCAGGTTCCAGCCCAGAAAGCATCACCCCGGCTTTCTTGTAGGCGTAGCCCGACCGATAGATCCGCCGCAGCCCCCATAGGGCAGCCTGGATCAGTTCTCGCGTATCGGCAGACGGCTCAGGCAGGGGAACCACCTCACTGCGGTTGTACTGAGGCTCCCAGGGCTTGAAAGGGTTGCTCCTGATCATCACCGTGATCGCCCCGGCCACGTGGCGCTGGGCACGCAGCTTTTCGGCCGCACGGGTCGTGTGACTGGCCACTGACTCACTCAGACCTTTGAGATCGAACACCGGATGCCCAAACGAGCGGCTCGCCATGATCTGCTGCTTGTCTGGTGTCACATCTTCCAGATCCAGGCACGAGACGCCATTGAGTTCCCGCACGGTACGTTCGAGCACCACCGAGAACCGCTCACGAATCCAGGCAGGTGGTGCGTCCCGTAGCTGTTGCACGGAACCCACACCGAGCTCCGCTAGCCGCTCATCGATGCGACGGCCCACTCCCCAGACTTCGGCGACCGGGATGCGCGTGAACAGGGCAGTGAGCTCACCGGGCGTCATCACCCCGAAGTCACATACCCCATCCTGGCCAGCCAGTGCCTTCTTGGCCGCATGGTTCGCGAGCTTTGCCAATGTTTTCGTTCCGGCAATGCCAACACACACGGGCAGACCGGCCCACCTTCCGACACGCTCGCGGATCGCTTGACCGATGTCCTCCTGGCTACCCGGCAGGCCATCGAGCACCAGAAAGCTCTCGTCGATGCTGTAGACCTCCAACGAAGGCGTGAAGCCCCTCAGTATCTCTACCACCCGGCTGCTCATGTCCGCGTACAGCGCGTAGTTACTGGAGAACGCCCGTATCCCATGTTGCTTTACCAGATCCTGCAACTGGAACCACGGCGCTCCCATTGGCACCCCTAGCGCCTTCGACTCTGCGGAGCGGGCCACCACGCAGCCATCGTTATTTGAGAGCACCACGATGGGGGTATCTCTCAAGGTTGGATCGAACAGCTTCTCGCAACTCGCGTAGAAGTTATTGCAGTCCACGAGGGCGAGCAACGTCATCTCAGGCACCGATCCGCTTGAACTTACCGACCACGACGCCCCAGATCACCAGCTCCGCACCTTCGTGAAGCTCGATGGTCGGATAGGCGGGGTTCTCAGCCACCAGTGCGACCTGACGACCACGTCGATGAAGTCGTTTAACCAGCCGTTCTCCGTTTAGAAACGCTACGACGATGTGTCCATGGGCAGGCGAGATACTGCGATCCACCACCAGGATGTCCCCGTTGAAGATCTCCGCACCCTGCATCGAATCGCCCTGAACCGAAAAAAAGAAGGTCGAGACCGGGTTTCGCACCAGGTACTCGTTGATGTCCAGGCGCCGATCCGCGTAGTCCTCGGCAGGGGAGGGGAAGCCGGCAGAAATCGGTGTGAGCCCCAGCGGCCAGGTTCGCTTGAGGGCATCGAGGAAGGGAAACCAGTGCTCCGGGAAGTCTTCGGGCGCCGGTAAGGTTGCGGTGATCATGGGGTGCCTGTGGCTAGAATGCGGATACTATAAAAATATACACTATTCCGACCTTTGTCTCATGCGCGCTACGCTGTGGCCATGTGTGCCAACTACCGCCCATCGTCCAGTGAAGCGCTGGCTGCATTCCCGTTGCCACCGCCCGATTTCAGCTATGGCGAGGCTTATCCGGGCTCTATCGTCCCTGTCGTCACCAACTTCGCCCCCCGGATGTGGGTTCCTGCATGCTTTGGCCTGATTCCATCCTGGGCCAAGGATGTCAAAATCGCGCGAAGCACCTACAACGCCCGATCCGAGACGGTTGCAGAGAAGCCCTCTTTCCGTAATGTCTGGAAACGTGGGCAACTGTGCATCATCCCCGCAGATGCCATCTATGAACCGAGCTACGAGACGGGTAGGGCAGTGCGCTGGCGGATAGAACGGACGGACGGCAAGCCGATGGGGATCGCTGGCCTGTGGGAACGGCAATTCAAGGACGATGGGCTACGGTTGTGGTCCATGACCATGCTGACAATCAATGCCGACAACGATCCAGTGTTCACGCGCTTCCACAAACCGGATGACGAGAAGCGGTCTGTGGTGATCCTGCCTGATGATGCGTGGGGTGACTGGCTGCGGTGCAAGTCCGACATCGAGGCACGAGCGTTGCTTAAGTGGACTTCAATTCAGCTGAATGCAGTGTCCGATCCGCGCTGATGAACCTGGGTTACACGCTAGGGTCTCCCAGCCGCAGATTCTTGAGCACGAGGGAAAAGCGCAGGCTACTTGGTGTGATTGGGCGGTGAATGTACTTTCAACTGACTTTCCTTAGGAGTCAGCCACAACCAGTCTGGATCAATGTTCAGGAGTTCCCGGCGTGCTGTGGATCATTTTTGGCTAATGAAGTCGTTATATTGCTCCTGAGCTTCAAGTGTCTATGCACCTCTCCGGGTGGCAAGCCTTCCGTGTCCCGGTGTAACCTAAAAAACTTTGTCCGGTAAGGACGCTGGCATGATGTTCGGGCGGTTCCCGCGTCAGTCGCCCTGTCCTATTCTGCTGACCCAACCACCACAGCCGCAGTACGCATCTCCCTCCATGCTCGACGACATCAAGAAGACCCTTTGGGCAACAGCCGACAAGCTGCGCGCCAACATGGACGCAGCCGAGTACAAGCACCTGGTGCTTGGTCTGATCTTTCTCAAGTACATCTCCGACACCTTTGCCGCTCGCCGGATGGAGCTGTCCAAGCGCTTCCTGGACGAGTCCGACGACTACTTTCTGCACGAGTGTGATGCCGAAATGCTTGCCGGGGAGCTGGAAGACCGGGATTACTACAAGGAGGTCAACGTTTTCTGGGTGCCCGAAGCTGCTCGTTGGGAGCAGCTCCGCGCAGCAGCCAAGCAGACCGACATTGGCAAGCGCATCGACGAAGCCCTAACCGTCATTGAGCAGGAGAACCCCAAGCTCAAGGGCATTCTCGACAAGCGTTACGGCCGCGCGCAACTTCCCGACGGCAAACTCGGGGAGTTGGTTGACCTCGTCTCCACCATCGGTTTCGGTGATGATCCCGGCGCCGCCCGCGACGTGCTCGGGCAGGTGTATGAATACTTCCTTGGTCAGTTCGCCAGTGCCGAAGGCAAGAAGGGCGGGCAGTTCTACACGCCAGCCTGCATCGTCAAAACTTTGGTTGCCGTGCTCGCCCCGCACCACGGCAAGGTCTACGACCCCTGCTGCGGCTCGGGCGGCATGTTCGTGCAGTCCGAGAAGTTCATTGAGGCCCATGGCGGCAAGCTCGGCGACGTAGCGATCTTCGGCCAGGAGTCGAACCCGACCACCTGGCGCCTTTCGGCGATGAACCTCGCCATCCGCGGCATCGACTACAACCTCGGCAAGGAGCCCGGCGACACCTTCACGAAAAACCAGCACCCCGACCTCCGGGCCGACTTCATTCTCGCCAATCCGCCCTTCAACATCAGCGACTGGTGGCACGGCAGCTTGGAGGGTGACCCGCGCTGGGTGTACGGCGACCCGCCCCTGGGCAATGCCAACTATGCGTGGCTCCAGCACATGCTCCACCACCTTAGTGGAAGCGGCAGGGCCGGCATCGTCCTCGCCAACGGCAGCATGAGTTCCAGCCAGAACAATGAAGGCGAGATCCGCGCCGCGATGGTGGAGGCCGACGTGGTCGAAGTGATGATCGCGCTACCGGGCCAACTCTTCTTCAACACCCAGATCCCGGCCTGCCTGTGGTTCCTCACCAAAAAGAAGACCGCGCGCCAAGGTGAGGTGCTGTTCATCGACGCCCGCAAGCTTGGCAGGATGATCAGCCGGGTGCAGGCGGAACTGACTGAAGAGGTCATCGAGCGTATCGCCTCAACCGTTGCTGCGTGGCGGGGGGAGGGCGGCGACTACGTCGACCAGCCGGGCTACTGCCGCAGCGTGAAGCTCGCCGAGATCGCAGAGCACGGCCACGTGCTGACACCGGGGCGCTACGTCGGAGCCGAGGAGATCGAGGACGACGACGAGGCCTTCGCCGACAAGATGCAGAAGCTCACCGAAAAGCTCGGTGAGCAGATGGCTAAGGGCGCAGAGCTGGATGCGTTGATTCGGCAGAAGCTGGGGGGGCTGGGGTATGAGTTCTGATGAGTTGGTTAGTCCCCTGATTTGTCCCGAATCATGGCAACTAGTTAAGCTCAAGGACATCGCAATCAAGATTGGTTCGGGGGCAACTCCCACGGGAGGGCAAGCCTCGTATCAGGAGTTCCGCACTCACTTTGCGTTGGTGCGTAGCCAGAACGTACTTGACCGTGGGTTTTCGGAGGCGGGACTGGCTTTCATATCAGATGATCAGGCGCAGGGATTGCGCAATGTCACACTGCAGATTAACGATCTGCTGCTCAATATCACTGGTGATGGCGTTACCTTTGGCCGCGCCTGCATGATTCCCGAGGACATCTTGCCTGCATGCGTGAATCAGCACGTCTCAATCATCCGGCTTGATCCGTCCATCGCACACCCGGGCTATGTCCTTAGCTACCTGACGCACCCTACGATCAAGGAGTACATCGAGGCATTTAACGCGGGCGGGTCGAGAAGGGCAATTACTAAAGGACACATCGAGTCATTCGTGGTGCCATTGCCACCAATGTCGGACCAAAAGGCCATCGCCGAGATGCTTGGCGCCCTCGACGACCGCATCGCCCTTCTTCGCGAAACCAACGCTACCCTCGAAGCCATTGCCCAGGCGCTGTTCAAGTCCTGGTTCGTCGACTTCGACCCTGTCCGCGCCAAGCAGCAAGGGCTTGCCCCGGATGGGATGGATGAAGCGACCGCAGCGCTGTTCCCAGAAGGTTTCGAGGAGTCGGAGTTGGGCTTGGTGCCGAAGGGGTGGAAGCCGAGCCGGCTGGATTCGATACTTGAGCTTGCCTACGGTAAGGCTTTGAAGGCGAATTCTCGAGTGCCTGGCGATGTTCCTGTTTATGGATCCGGCGGAATCACAGGCTGGCATGACAAGCCGCTCGTTAGCCACCCATCTGTTGTGGTAGGAAGAAAAGGAACTGTAGGAAGTTTGTTTTGGGAAAGCAGGCCCTTCTTTCCCATCGACACTGTTTTCTACGTTAAGACTGACATGCCGTTGGTCTACATTTACTACTTGCTTCGGACTCTTGGTCTGTCAGAAATGAACACTGACGCGGCCGTCCCAGGCTTGAACCGCGAGAACGCTTACCGCCTGAATGTGCCCCATGCACCATCTGAAATCATTGAGGCTTTTGAGGGGGTGGTGCAGCAAATCCGGGAATCAATGGACCAACACGATCAGCAAACCCAAACTCTTGCCAGTCTCCGAGATATTCTTCTCCCACGCTTAATTTCCGGTCAGCTCCGCCTGCCCGATATCGAGATGGAAGTAACTGTATGAGCACAAATCAAATTCCTGATGTGATCTACCACTATACATCCAATGATGTGTTTGTAAAGATACTGGATGGCAAGTCGCTGCGAATGAGCTCTCGCCACCACCTTAATGACAGCATGGAAGGTGAGCAATTTTTTTCCCTTCTGAAGACGCATCCAAACCAGCCTAACGAGGCGAATATTGATGTTATTCGTCACACGCTGGATCCCCTAGAGTGTTTTGTTACATGCTTCAGTTCCGAGCGTGATCTATTGAGCCAATGGCGAGGGTATGCTAGGAATGGGACTGGTGTCGCGATTGGTTTTAAAAAAGAAGATATTTTACAGGCAATAAAAGGCAGTAGGGAGGTCCTTCTCTACGACGTTGAGTATGTACATGACTTTCAGGACGTGTCATCACCTCGGGCTAGTACTATTAACGCAATCCTAAATAGCTCTGGGTTGCCGAGTTCATACATGTGCCAAACCTTAGCCAAGGATCGTTGGGCGATTAAGCCAAAAGGCTTTGCTGAGGAGAAGGAGTCTCGCCTAATTGTCACGCTCGATTCGAGTTCTGGTGCGCTAAATCCTACAGCTCGGGGATTTCAGGTGGGATATTTTGGAGCGGAGTCAGAGGTTCGTGAATTTTGTGAGTTTAGGTTTGGCGAATTTTCAAGCCTGACATTCATTGATTCTATTATCCTTGGACCTCTCAACAGAACAGATGAGTCGGCACTTAAGCGGTACCTCTCACGTATTGGCTTGGGTAGTGTAACTGTCAGTCGCTCTGCCTCCACCTATCGTTAAACCTTCGTTTCGGATTGGGGCGTTGCTTTATGACCGAAGACCAACTCGAGCTGGAAGCCCTCGGCTGGCTGGCTGAGGTCGGCTACACGCACCTCCACGGCCCGAGTCTTGCCCCTGATAGCGAGCGTCCCGAGCGCGGCAGCTATCAGCAAGTGCTTCTGATCGAGCGTCTCCGCGGTGCGATTGTTCGCCTGAACCCGCAACTGACCACGGCTGCGCGTGAAGACGCGTTGCAACAGGTGTTGGACCTGGGCGTCCCCTCGCTGCTGTCCGCCAATCGCCGCTTCCACCAGTTGCTAGTCACCGGAGTGAAGGTAGATGTGCAGCGCAAGGGCGAGACGGTCGGCGACTTTGCCCGCCTGATCGACTGGACCGACCCGTCGAAGAACGAGTGGTTGGCAATCAACCAGTTCACCGTCAAAGGCCCGCACCACACCCGCCGGCCGGACATCGTGCTCTTCGTGAATGGCCTGCCGCTGGTCGTCATTGAGCTGAAGAACCCGGCCGACCTAAATGCCGACATCTGGAAGGCCTTCGAGCAGCTCCAGACCTACAAGGCCCAGACACCGGATCTGTTCCAGTACAACCAGGTGTTGGTGATTTCCGACGGGTCGGATGCCCGCATGGGCTCGCTGTCGGCCGACGCCGAGCGCTTCATGCAGTGGCGCACCATCGACGGGGTCAATCTTGACCCGCTGGGCGGGTTCAACGAGCTGGAAACCCTGACCCGCGGCGTGCTCGCCCCGGCCCTGCTGCTCGACTACCTGCGCTACTTCGTGCTCTTCGAGGAGGATGGCGACACACGCGGCGGCCTCGTCAAGAAAATCGCCGGTTACCACCAGTTCCACGCGGTGCGGGCGGCGATTCAGCAGGTGATTGCGGCGTCGCGCCCCGGTGGCGCTGCTGCTACCAAAGGCAAGGGTGGCGTTGTGTGGCACACCCAGGGCAGCGGCAAGAGCATCACCATGACCTGCTTCGCCGCGCGGGTCATGCAGGACACTGCAATGGAGAACCCGACCATCGTGGTCATCACCGACCGCAACGATCTGGATGGCCAGCTCTTCGGCGTGTTCTCGCTGGCCCAGGATCTACTGCGCGAAGAGCCGGTGCAGGCGGGCACTCGGCAGGCGCTGCGTGCGCTCCTCGCCAATCGCCCGTCCGGCGGTATCGTGTTCGCGACGATCCAGAAGTTCATGCCAGGCGAGGACGAAGACGTCTTCCCGCTGCTTTCTGATCGGCACAACATCGTCGTGATCGCTGACGAGGCCCATCGCACCCAGTACGGCTTCGAGGCCAAGCTCAAAGGCAAGCCGGGACAGGAAAAGTACCAGGTCGGCTACGCCCAGCACCTGCGAGATGCGCTACCTAACGCCACTTTCGTGGCCTTTACCGGCACGCCCGTGTCCAGCGAGGACCGCGACACCCGCGCGGTGTTCGGTGACTACATCCACATCTACGACATGCAGCAGGCCAAGGAAGACGGCGCCACGGTGGCGATCTACTTCGAATCCCGCTTGGCCAGGCTGTCTCTGAAGGTCGAGGAACTGCCGCAGATTGACGACGAGGTCGATGAGCTTGCCGAGGACGAGGAAGAGAGCCAGCAGGCCCGCCTCAAGAGCAAGTGGGCTGCTCTTGAGAAGATTGTGGGTGCCGAGCCCCGCATCGCCAGCGTTGCCGCCGATCTTGTCGCCCACTTCGAGGAGCGCAGCAAGGCCCAGACCGGTAAGGCAATGATCGTCGCGATGAGCCGCGACATTTGCGTCCATCTCTACAACGAGATCGTTCGGCTCAAGCCCGAGTGGCACGGCGCCGATCCCGAGAAGGGCGCAATCAAGATCGTCATGACCGGCTCGGCCAGCGACAAGGCGCTTCTGCGCCCGCACCTCTACAGCAAGCAAGTCAAGAAACGCCTGGAGAAGCGCTTCAAAGATCCAGCAGACCCGCTACAGCTGGTGATCGTCCGCGACATGTGGCTGACCGGCTTCGACGCCCCCTGCGTGCACACCCTGTACGTGGACAAGCCCATGAAGGGCCACAACCTCATGCAGGCCATCGCCCGGGTGAACCGAGTTTTCAAGGACAAGCAAGGCGGGCTGGTGGTCGATTACATCGGCATCGCCAACGAACTGAAATCCGCCCTCAAGGACTACACTGCCAGCAAGGGTCGCGGGCGGCCTACTGTGGATGCCGCCGAGGCCTATGCCGTGCTGGATGAGAAGCTCGACATCCTGCGCGGGCTGCTCCATGGCTTTGACTACTCGGATTTTCTGACCGCCGGCCACCGGCGTCTGGCAGGTGCCGCGAACCACGTGCTGGATATCAAGGAGGGCAAGAAGCGCTTCGCCGACCAGGCAGTAGCGATGTCGAAGGCCTTTACCCTGTGCTGCACGCTGGACGAAGCCAAGGCCGTACGTGAGGAGGTGGCGTTCTTCCAGGCCGTGAAGATCATCCTCACCAAGCGCGATCTAACTCAGAAAAAGAAGACCGACGAAGAGCGAGAGCTGGCCATCCGCCAGATCATTGGCTCCGCGGTGGTGTCCGAGGAGGTCGTCGATATCTTCGACGCTGTCGGCCTCGACAAGCCCAACATCGGCATCCTCGATGAGGACTTCCTGGCCGAGGTGCGCAACCTGCCGGAACGCAACCTCGCGGTGGAACTGCTTGAGCGCCTGCTCGAAGGCGAGATCAAGTCCCGCTTCTCAAGCAACGTGGTGCAGGAGAAGAAGTTCTCCGAGCTGCTGGCGGATGTGGTCAAGCGCTACCAGAACCGCGCCATTGAAACCGCTCAGGTCATTGAAGAGCTGATCGAGATGGCCAAGAAGTTTCACGCGGCCGCGCACCGCGGAGAGGAACTGGGCCTGACCGAGGACGAGATCCGCTTCTATGACGCGCTGGCCGACAACGAATCGGCTGTGCGGGAGCTGTCCGACGAAATCCTCAAGAAAATCGCCCACGAATTGACGGAGAACCTGCGCAAGAACCTGTCGGTGGACTGGTCGGAGCGGGAGAGTGTCCGTGCCAAGCTGCGCCTGATGGTCAAGCGCATCCTGCGCAAGTACAAGTACCCGCCGGACCTCCAGGAAGGGGCGGTGGAACTGGTGTTGCTGCAGGCGAAGGCGCTAGGTGAGGCTTGGATGACGGCCTGAGTGATATTATTTGTGCGTATAAAATATTTTTTAACGGGTGGGCGAAAATGTTTGAGATGTTTAAGAAATTTCTGATTGAGCTCGTGTGGCCGATCATGAAAGACGTGTTTAAGAAGCTGCTTCGGGAAGTGGTGAATTGGCTAATAATGGAGGTTCGAAACCTCCTGAACAAGCGAACTGAAGATCAAGGAAAAACGGCATCAGCGAGAGCCGACGCGGAAGAAGATAACGCGCGCTACGCAAAGACCAAAGAAGAGGCAGAGCGACATGAAGCTATGGCAAAAGTATGGAGAGAGGTCGCCGAGATGCTCCGCCGAGACAACGAGGGTCTTGAGAAGGAGCTAGATGCGCTTCGGAGAAAGGCGGAAAGAAAAACGGAGGAATCTGCCGATTCGATGAAATTTGAAGATGCGGTCGACACGTCGGGGGGAGACATTAAGGCGATTGATGACGACCGCCCCATGCTGAACTTGTCCGGACCTAATTCGAAGTAAAGATCGATCGATTCGGTCACACTGAGAACAGATCGCGCCCTCCAAATTGCGCCACCTCCTTTTTGGATGCGTTGGCGAGATACCTTGCTAACCTGATTTAGCGATGCAACCTGCGAGGAGCCTTGCCTGTGAGGGGCACAAGTTCACGTCCGAATAGAAAAATGGTGGGGCCATGCCTGCTCCAGGCCCCACAGTTTGCGGGTCAACGCCCCGCTTTTAAGTGTGGGAAGATGTGATCCCACTTACGAAGTCAGCCCACCACTGCATCATCTCGCGCTCTTGCGTATCGAATCGCTCCAGCCTGCACGCCACGGTCGGGTGAGGGGTGTCATGCTTTGGCTTTTTGTCATACTGCGACAAGATGAAGTCAATTGTTGAGAACGATGGATCTGTAATCTTTTTCCTGGCGTTCTGAGTGAGGATGAGAGATTCACGTAAACTTTCAGTCTCGTGAGCCAAAGCTTTCTTGATTACCTCCAAGTTAAAACCGGCTTCTCTTAAGTAGAAAGAGCCGGTCAGCCGAAAATCTTTAATCACGTAATCCTTCACGTCATGCTTTAACGTGTTTACTGCAGCATTAAGTGTGATGTTTGAGATCGGCTGATGAAGACTGTTTTCTCTTGCAAAAATCCACTCAGAACTGCTCGATAGCCCTTTCAATTCTTCAAGAATCGCCAGGGCTTGCTTGGAAAGAAGCACTAAATGCGGCTTTTTATTCTTCATTCTCTCGCCGGGGATGGACCATTCCGCTCGCTCGAAGTCGACTTCCTCCCATTTTGCTTCAATTAACGCGGATCTGCGAACAAGGCACAACACCAGCAAGCGAAGTGCTAGCTTGTGCGCCCGCACTAGCGATGACTGATCGATCGATATCAGTAACCGGCCCAACTCGTCAGATGTCAGTGCCACTTCGCGGCCCTGTTTGCGAATTTTGGTGTTTTCGCTTTGCATTTTTGCTTTCATTGTTAAGGCGCTCACTGAATGGTTATATGTGTGCAGTCAACATGGTAATTCTTAAGTAATTTAAAATCGACGCTTCCATTTTCTGGTCTACACAAGTCCTCGCTCCGCCATGGAGAGAGGACTGTGGTCACCACCAACGATGAAGTGGTCGATCGTTCTGACGTCCACCAGCGCCAGTGCTTTCTTCAGCATATCCGTCAGGTGGATGTCCGCTTGGCTGGGCTCTGCGACTCCAGAAGGATGGTTATGCGCAAAGATCACTCCGGCCGCGTTGTAGCCGAGTGCAGCCTTGACGATCTCTCTTGGATAGACGGACGTCTGTGACAGCGTTCCCCGGAAGAGTTGGACATCGGCAATTAGTCTGTTCTGTGCATCCAGGAAAAGTCCATAAAAAACCTCGTGGTCTCGATCTGCCAGACGTAGCTTCAGATAGTCACGGACAGCATCAGGCGTATCCAAGAGGCTCCGTGATTGCATGGATTCCTGTAAGGCTCTAGCCAGAAGCTCCTTCGAGGCTTCCAGAATGCGTTCCGCTTCTGGAGCCGTGCTGGTCTCTTTCAGTAACGGCGGTTCGGCATACAGGCTGAATACATCGGCGAGAGGACGTCCAGCGAGTTGATGGGCTGCCGTTTCCCCAACCAGAAGGGCGAGGAGGGCTGAGGTGGGCATCGCGTGGATGGCGCTGAGAATGGTCATGTTCAGACTCCGACAAAGGGCTACCGGACTATTTCCGGGAAGCCAAAAGAAGAGAGCCCTGACCACCTCGCGGTGGTCAGGGCTCTGATG
>APMI01042262.1_pt1 | contig 12087 bp, 14 predicted proteins | sample 667938 | NCBI WGS metagenome assembly APMI01 (sample SAMN01084076, study PRJNA167559) | wastewater metagenome | biome: Wastewater | place: Denmark: Ejby Moelle, Odense | collected 2011-11-28 | reverse complement strand
CGAGACGGATAGGCAACCAGCCCGTTCGCGCGGAGTCGCCGCGCCAAGAGGAGTCGGGGGACAACCACCATCAAGATGGGACCCGCCACGTACACGATCCATCGGACCACGCGGAACGACTCGCCAAACGGTGACGCTGTGAACGCCGCGGAATAGCTGTCACGCAGGTGTATTGAATTGTCCGAGAAAGAGTTCTCGAACGCCCAAAACGACAACACCACGCCGTTCGCCGTCACGACGCAGAGCGCCACGAGGGACCCGAGGTGCCACGCGCGCGACGTTGCGAAGCGGGGCACATATCGGAGGAGCGCGATCCAGCCCACGAGCGCCAACGCGAAGGGCAAAAGTTGCAACAGGTCGAAGACGAACACGATAATCGCCAATGCGGGCACACTCTCCAGAGAGTCAGAGAGGGCCAGTGACGCGCTCGCGAGCAGGACGTACGGAATCGGCGCACTCCACGCGAGCCATCGGCCGAGCAGACTTAGGGTGACGGCGCTGAAGTATCGGGCAGTCATAGGGTCACCTTACCGATAGGCGACGAGAGCGGCCGCGCGGAGCTGCCGCGCCAAGAGGAGTCGGGGAACGACAACGACGAGGACAGGGGACGCTACGAAGTTGAGCCATCGGCCGATGCCAACTGCCCCACCGAACAGCGACGCTTGGAAGGCGATTTGATAGGCGTCGCGCACGTACCTGGGCTCGTCTGTGAAAGCAGCATCGATTGCCCAGAGGGACAGCACTAGGCCGTTCGCTGTTAGGACGATGAGCGCGACGAGGGACCCGGCGTGCCATGCACGCGACGTGGCGCAACGGGGTACCCATCGGAGGAGCGCGATCCAGCCCGCGAGCGTCAACGCGAGCGGCAGCAGGTGCAGCACGTCGACGAACAGCAAGAAAACCGCAAGTCCTGGCGCGTCTTCCGACATCCCGCCGACGGCGAGCGTCGCGATCCAGAGAAGGACGTACGGAATCGGCGCACTCCACGCGAGCCATCGGCCGAGCAGTCTCAGGGTGTCGGCGCTGAAGTATCGGGCAGTCATTGCTTCACTTTGGCGTGGAGAATACCGGGCCGCCGGCGGGCCATCTCACCGACACTGCTTCAGCACGGCCATGCAGCAGGCGCGCGACATCACCACGCCCGCAGTCTTGGTTCGAGCGGCGCGCAGCCATACGGCCTGATCGCGCAGGTTAAGCCAGAGCCCGATCGCTTCTGTTGCAGTAAGGCAAGGCCGCCGATGGCTTCGAAGCTTCTGAAACGCTTGAAAGTGCGTTTGTCGGTCAACAGCCACGCGATTGCGTCGCGGACGCCTATGACGAACGCCGTCGTCAACACACCGATGAACTGCAGCACTCGCATTGATCTTCACCCCACAACAAGAAGGATACTGTCGACATACATACTCAACTACGGTGGCACCACGAGGATTCGCGCGCAAGTCACCGATCGTCCAATCCATCGCGAGAGATCCCGTTCATCCCGCGCGCGTGCGGTGCGAACCAATCACCACTTCATCAACGCTGTTGCTTGTCCGTTTCAGCGGCAACTGCCGACTGGCCATCGCATGCTCCGCATGAGCAAACAAGAACGGCGGCGTCCTCGCAGACGCCGCCGTTCTCACTGTCGTTCGTCCAAGACGGACGTCGCGATCAGGGCTTATCGCAGGTGATCACGCCCTCGCCTGCGGGCGACTGCTGCCCGAAGGTCTGCGGCAGCTTGGGCAAGTCAGCGGTCTCGCCGATGTACACCACGCAGCGCGCATTCTTCAGCGTCCGTGCTTGTGCGATGCCGGTCCAGCCCGCGCCACCAGCAAAGCTGACGCGAACCCACACCGAGTCCTTGTTAAACGGCTTCTTGATCGCAGCGGACAGGGCGGCCATGTCCGTCGTGTAAGAGCCGTGATCGGCGTAGTACGCCTCCTGCGCGGCGACCAACGTCTTCAGTGTTTCCTTCATTTGCTGCACCGCTTCGGGCGTCGGCGGCGTCGATGCGCGCAGTAGCTGCGGAGACGGGGCAAAGGCGGTCAAGGTCGTCAGCGCGATTGCAAGGGAAGCTCCAGCAATGGTCTTCATACCGATATTCCTGGCCTGCGGCCGAAAGAGGTTTTCCACCCTTGCTCCCAATGCCGTGGCGCGTTCGGCCAAAGCGGGAGCAGGGAGCCACGCGCCCCAGCGATTCGTGCGCTGGTACGCGTCCAGCAGCACGCCAGCATACTCTGCTGGCGCGATGCCACGGGAGACGACGCGCTCGTCGCAGTCGAGTTCGACTGCTCGGAGCAAACGTCGGCAATAGATCCACATCATTGGATTCCATGCATTCACAACAAGAAGCAAGGCCGCCACTGCTTGGAGTCGATGGTCACCGGCGCGACGATGCTCGAGCTCATGCACCAGAATGGCGCGCTGTGCCGCGCTGTCGAGATCAAGGACCCATCGCGGAAGGACAACGTGCGACCGCATCACGCCGGAGAGGGCCGGGCCGATGTGTTCACTTAGTAGTACCGGTATGCCCTGCAGCTCCGCCGACTCCCAGCGGCGTCTCGCACGCACGTGCCGGCTATACACGGCGGTCAGTAGCACGCCAACAACAAGGGATGCGCCGAGCACGTAGAATTCTACGAGACGCGAACCTGTCGTATCCAGATACGACAACGTCGATGCGAACGAGCGCTGTGCCGCGGTCACGCTCGCGGAGCGTGTGCCTACCGAGCGCAGTATCAACTCGGCGGTCGTGGCGCTCGACTGCCGTGTTCGCGGTACCAGCCACGCGGCCGAGAGCGCCGTGAGGTACAGCATCGCGACGAGCCACACGAGACGGCGAGATCTGCCCGCACGAAGGGACGCCACCAGCTCGGCGCCTCGAGCCGCTCCATACAGCACCACACCGGCAAGAAGCGTGGCAACCAACCAGGTCGTAGTCATGGTGATTGCTCCCGTAGCTTAGCATCCACGAGTGCACGAAGACGCTGCAACTCTTCAGCGTCGATCTGCTCATCGGCCAACAAGCCGGCCACCAGCAGTTCACGCGACCCGCGGTACACTTTGTCCAGTACGCGCGCGAGTGCGTTGCTTCCGGCGTCCTCCGACTCAAGGATGGGGAAGTATCGAAACGCGCGGCCCTCGGTCTCGTGCCGCACATGACCTTTGGACTCCAAAGTCCGGAGCATCGTCAGCACGGTGGGATAGGCCAGCTCGTCTGTCAGGGCACTCTTGACGTCGCCGACTGTGGCTGACCCCAGTCGCCACAGAACGGCCATGACATCGAGCTCTCGTCGAGTAAGTTGCATAGTCAACTACTAGTTTTCTAATAGTTCAGGATATGAGCGCTAATCGATGGGTTTCCACGCCCAATACGACCCAGACTGACGCAGGTAACGCGGTTCAGACGCCGTTGAGATGCGCGTGATGGTTCGGACTGTCTGCGTGACACACGAGTATTCGACGGCACCAGGCCGATTCGATATAGCCGGCGCGCGTGCGACGCCACGCATGCGTCGTGTCTGACGCTCACGCCCTCGCCAAGGCAGACACTACCGTCGTCACGCTGCCAAACTATGCGGATAGTTGACAGATCTCGCTTAGCCTCGTATCCTCAACTATCCACATAGTTGAGGAGCGATGGAGCTACCAACGTTGGGCGAGCGCGAGCTCGATGTGATGACCGCGCTCTGGACCGGCGGGGGAGGGACCGTGACGGAGGTGCGGGACCGACTGGGCGTCGAGCTCGCCTACAACACGGTCCTGACGATTCTCCGAAATCTCGAGGCGAAGGGGCTCGTCGATCATGAGCCCGAGGGACGCGTGCACCGCTACTTCGCGGTCGCGTCGCAGGACACGGTGCAGCACAACGCCGTAACACGGCTGGTGTCGAAGTTCTTTGCAGGCTCTTCGGTGAGCGTCATGGCGCATCTACTCGAAAGCGGCGCGCTTTCTGCCGACGAGCTGCGAACACTGCATCGGCATTTGAATGAACGCCTCGACGAGCTGGAGAAGTCCGAGTGATCGGCGCATACGTCGTCTACGCCATCGTCCTCTCGTCGCTGATCGGTCTCCTCGCTGTTGCTGCCGAACACGGCGCCATCATGTTGAGACGATCCGTTCGGGGCATCTGGATCGCGGCAATGGGGGCGATGGTGTTCGCGCCACTCGCCATCGCGGCGTGGGTCTCGCCCATGCGCGCGGTGCACAACGGCGAGCCTGCGCTCATCGTCCCGATATCTGCCTCGACGGACATCGTCAGCGCACATCAAATAGAGAGCGCGTACGTCACGAGCCCTGCCGCAAATCGGCCGCTGCCTGTCGAGCGCCCAAGTCTCGGTGCGATCTGGGCACGCCTGCAGCACGCCGTTGCTCCGCTTGACGTGTGGTTGGGCATCGCATGGGGTGTCCTTTCCTTCGCACTCGGCGTGTACGCGATCGTCGCCGTGCGGGCGACCTATCGGTTGCCCACTCGGCTGCCCTCGCAGGCCTTCGGTGATACCGAGGTCAGGGTGTCGGAATCGATCGGTCCGGCGGCAATTGGTGGACCGAATCCGTCGATCGTGTTGCCACGCTGGGCGCTGGAGCTCGACACGAGTCTCCTCGATCTCATCGTTCGACACGAGCAGGAGCATCTGCGTGCGCGCGATCCCGGGCTCCTACTCCTTGCGCTCTTCGGGCTCGTCTTGATGCCGTGGCATGCGCCGCTGTGGTGGGCATGGCGCAGACTCCGGTTGGCTATCGAGTTCGATTGCGATAGACGGGTGCTCCGTGGCATGAGCAGTCCGCGAGTCTATGCCCAGCTGCTCCTGTACATCGGTCAACACGGTCACACCAATCGGCAGCAATCCGTTCTGCAACAACTGTCGCTCGCTGTTCCGCTCGCAATTCAGACGCAGGGCCATCACCTGAGACGGAGAATTTCGGCAATGACAACTCGCTCGACGCATCGGCCCGCCTATTTGGCCGCGGTGATCGCCGCCCTCGTACTAACTGGCACACTGGCGTTCGCCATCCCCGCTCCTCGTTTGACGATCGCCACGTCCACACGGGTCGAGCCACCCGTGAATGCCGCGGCTGCAAGCATGGTGAAAGTCACAAGCCTTGGGTTGATCCTTACCGAGACGCCGAGTTCAGGGCGGTCGGCGCTTGAGATTGTCATCTATGGCGACGGCGCGGTGAAGGTGGGCCTCGGCATCGACGTACCGACCGTGCTGCGCGACACGATTCGACTTGATCATCTCCCGGCATTCACTGCGGACGTCACCAACGGCGCGGTGCATGTCGAATTGCGAAAGGTTGGAGGCTCCATGGAGCTCGGCGGCAGTGCCACCGGTTCTCCCATGGCGACGTTCACGGTGCGGGGACGTCACGTCGTGCTCGACAAGGGGGCTACCGGAGTGCGGGTGGTACCCGGTGCGGCCGCGTCGTCAACTCCGCGGCGCACCACGCCCGGTCGCGTCGGCACTCCCTCAAACTCCACCATGGTCCGCGACGATGACCGACGGTTCGCAGATTCGGTCGCGTTTCGCATTGCTCGACTCGAGGGGACGCGCGCAAAGCTGCTCACGACCTACATCAATGACGCGCAAATCGTTCTGGATACCGAGCAGGAGCTGAACGCGTTGCGCCGCGTAGGTCGGACGCTCTCGGCGGCGGCCGTCGCGCGCATTGACGATGTAACGTATCGGTTGCTCGCCGAGCGCCGAGATGGTCTGCGGTTGGAGTTTGAACGGCTCCGGACGAAGTACGAGGAGGATAGTCCGCTCGTCAGCGCGGTGGCGAAGGAGCGCGCGCTACTCGACAGTCGCATGGCAGAGCTTCGGGCGACGGCGTCACCCACGGCGTCGTTGCGCGCGACGACGCTGAAGCCGTCGCGCTAGTCGAAGCGGCAAACGCTGACCCTTAGAGTGAAGAAGGTGCAGACCTCGAAAGAGGTACGCATATTCTCCCCATGACGCGATTCTCGACGGTGCTCCGCGCCGGCAAGAAGGTACCGTACAACCGCTGGACGTTCCTCGTCTTTCCAAAGACGGAAGCGGCCACGTGGGGGCTAGGGCGCTTCGCGGTGCGCGGGGAGATCAATGGTGTGCCTTTTACCGGCACCGCCGCCTGGGGAGAAGGCGTGATGCGCATACCTATCCGCCGGCGCTCACGCTGCCGCCAGCGCTTGCAGAGTTGCTTCACGCCGACGCCGCGCTACGCGCCGCATTCGCGCCGCTGCCGCCGTCCGCGCAGCGCGCGTGGGCGGCACACATCTCCACCGCCAAACGGGCGGAAACGGTGGCGCGCCGTCTTGCGGCCGCGCAGGTGGGGATTCTCGCGCGGCAGTACCCGTAGCTTCGCTGGATCTTGACGTATTAGTGTTTCTTGATGTATTGTAAGACGTGCCCGCTACCACTGCCCTCGATCTCGCCCGCGCCGCAGTGCGCTTTCATGCGCTCTCCGATGAGACGCGCTTGGCGGTGCTCGATATGCTGCGCGATGGCGAACGATGCGTGTGCGAGCTGCAGGACGCCCTCGACGCGGCGCAGTCTCGACTTTCTTTTCACTTGAAGGTGCTACGCGACGCCGGCCTGGTGAGCGATCGAAAGGAAGGGCGCTGGTCGTACTACCGCGTCAACACCGACGCGCTGGAACAGGTGCATGACGTCGTGCGCGTCCTCGGCACCGAATCATCAGCCGCCAAGCGGTCGCTGAAAGTGTTTGGGCGCTGCTGCGACTAGGCGCCACCACGTCCGATCAAGGCAGAACGTGTGGGCGCGAAGAGCGCCTTTCTTCACCAAGAACGCATCAAGAAAAGTTGCTGGAATGATTGCCATACATGAACGTCACGACCACGACCACCATCTAAGGAGCGACCATGACGAACCAGTCTCCAGCACTCGATGCCACCGATGTCAGCGCCATCGTACAAGCGAAGTACGGCGAGGCCGCCCGTCGGGTCCTTGAGGTGAGCGAGCCCGCAGCCTCGAGTTGCTGCGGACCGGTCAACTCCTGCTGCGGTGGCGCGGCGTTCAACGGCACCGTTGACCCGATTACCTCCAATCTCTACGTCAACGGCGAGACTGACGAACTGCCCAATGCCGCGGTGCTCGCGTCACTCGGCTGCGGAAACCCCACGGCGCTTGCCGAGCTGCGCGAAGGCGAGGTGGTGCTCGATCTCGGTTCAGGCGGTGGTATTGATGTGCTGCTGTCCGCTCGTCGCGTTGGGCCGACAGGGAAGGCATACGGCCTCGATATGACCGACGATATGCTCGCGCTCGCGAAGCAGAATGCGACCGAAGCGGGCGTGACGAACGTCGAGTTTCTGCGCGGTCGTATTGAGGAGATTCCACTCCCCTCGAACTCGGTCGACGTGATTATCTCGAATTGCGTCATCAACCTGTCGGGCGACAAGCGCCGCGTGCTAGCCGAGGCGTTTCGCGTACTCAAGCCGGGCGGACGATTCGCCGTAAGCGATGTGGTGGTGCGCGGGGCCGTCCCAGCCGATGTACGCCGCTCGATGGAGCTGTGGGTGGGCTGTGTGGCCGGCGCACTCGAGGAACAGGAGTTCCGAACGCTGCTCGCGGAGAACGGCTTCGCGGGAATCGATATCGAGCCCACGCGACTGTACCGCAGCGAGGACGCGCGCGTGTTCCTGCAGGAGTCTGGTGTGAACGTGGACGCGAATCTGGCGGAGATTGATGGGAAGTTTGTGGCCGCATTTGTTCGCGCCACGAAGCCGGCGGCGGACAACGCTCGCTGCTGCGGACCAGACTGTTGCCCGTAACCGTCGACGGCGTGACGCCACGCGAGTTCCGCGTGCTGGTGCTGTGCACCGGCAATTCCGCGCGGAGCCAGATCGGCGAAGCGCTATTCGCAACGCGCGGCGCGCTTCGGCCCGTCGCGCGCGTGGTCGCGGCCAGTGCCGGATCACATCCGGCATCGCGCGTGAATCCGTACGCGTTGGAGGTGCTAGCCGCGCACGGCATTCGATGGGGCGATCGTGCGCCACAGCGAATTGATGCGCTGCTGGGGCAGATGTTCGATCTGGTCATCACGGTGTGTGACCACGCACGCGATGTGTGCCCGATCTTCCCCGGCGGTCGAGCGCACGTGCACTGGGGGCTGCCCGATCCGGCCGATGCTGCAACGCCGGAGACGGCGCGTGCCGCGTTTCAAGAAACGTATCGTGCCTTGAGTGCTCGTGTGGACGCCCTCTTAGCTGAGCCGATCGAGTCGATGACGGCGGCGGCGTGCGAGGCGTGCGCGGCACACATCCATGCGTCGTTGGCACGTCCAAACGTGTAAGGACGTGACCGCTCGTCATAGCCTGCTGGCTTCGATGCTAGTGATTCTCCGGGAACGACCGTTCGACAATGACCACGTCGCGCCAGACGCCATCAAGCTGCGCGTGCCGCTCATAGGTACCGACGATGCGAAATCCGTGTCGAGCGCAGAGGGCGAGTGACGCGACGTTCTCAGGAAAGATACGCGACACCAGCTTGGTGAAGCCGGCGAGCGAGCAGGCGTCGAGGAATGCACTCATGAGCGTGTCGCCAACCCGCTTCCCATGCGAGGCGGTTGCCACATACACAGAGTACTCCGCGATGCGCTCGTAGGCGGCACGCGGTCGATAGGGAGACGCACGAATCCACCCGCACACCACACCGTCCGAGACGGCCACGAGAAATGGGTAGGCCGGTGCGGTTGCTGCAACAGGCGTGGAAAACCACTCCGCGATGTCCGACGACGAACGCTCCATCACCTCGAACGTTGCGCCACGGCCGCGAATCCCTTCGTTGTAAATCGCCGCGACCGGCGCTGCGTCAGCGGGAGTTGCGAGACGCACTCGCAGCGATGACTCACGTTCGCCTGTACTGCTCGCCTCACCGTTCATCATGTCAGCGCTCACGTGGACTCTCTCAACGGGACGTCCATTGTACGACGGGTGAGGAATGCGCGACGGCGGCAATGCCGTACGCGGCTACCGGCGCCGCCAGGGATTCGACAGCGTGGTGTCGCGCAGGAAGGTAGAGTCGGTGAGCGACTCGAGGAATGCGAGCATGTCGACCTTGTCCTGCGCGCTCATCGCGAAGCCGGACACGTTGCGCGATCGATTGGGGTTGGCGCGCCCGTCGCCGCGATTGAGGCCGGTGGTGATCACGCGCCCACCCGCGGCGTAGTGGTCGAGGACCTCGCTAAGCGTGGCCACGCTACCATCGTGCATATAGGGCGCGGTGACGGCGATGTTGCGGAGCGTGGGGGCGCGAAAGCGACCCACGTCGGTGGCGAGGCCGCTGTGCTGATGGATGCCGGTGTTGGGCTCGGGATACGAGTAGCGCGCCGCCGTGTTGTAGAGCCCCGTATTGAAGAACGCGGGCACGGCCGACGTATCGGTGGCCACGCGCAACGCGCCACTCAAATTCCAACTGCCGTGGCATTGGAAGCAGCGGCCGTGCTGCCCGGAGAAGAAGAATCGCTCGCCGCGCTTGGCCGACTCGGAGAGGGCGTCGCGCTCGCCGCCAAAGCGGTATCGATCGTACGGTGACCGCACGGAAATGAGCGTGCGTTCGAAGGCGGCGATGGCCTTGAAGACGTGGTCGAAGGTCCACGCACTCGCGCTGGTCGGAAAGGCCAGGGGCACCAGCCGTTGATAAAGCGTATCGGCGCGGAGCGCGGCGAGTACACGCGTTTCGTGTCCGGCGAGGCCAAGCTCAATGGGCGTCGTGCCGAAGGCCGGTCCGCGCGCCTGCTGCTCAAGCGACGACAGGCTCGAGTCCGCCCATGTGAGCGCCGGCGCGTAGGCTACGTTCGCCAAGCTCATGCTACTGCGCGGGTGGAGCGCCCCCGTGCTCCCCACCGACTGCGCGCGGCCGTCGGTAAACGCCCGCGCTTGTGCATGGCACGACGCGCAGGACTGCGTGCCGTTTACGGACAAGCGCACGTCGTAGAACAGGTAGCGCCCGAGCAGCACTTTGGCGGCCGACATGGGGTTGTCGGCGGGTACCGGCGGTGCCGGGAACGGTGCCGGAATGTTCCACGCAAACGACGGGGGCTGTCGCCAGGCAATCAACACGCCGCACGCAACCAACGCGCTGAACGCGAACATGCCGGCCCGACGAAGGGGATGCACGACGCGGCTACTCGCGCGCTACCGCGACGACGCGAATGCTGGTCAGCATGCGAATCGACCGCGCCCCACGCTTGTCGGCGGGCACCACCAGCCGAAACGCGCCCGTCTCGCCGTACATCTCGCGGCCGTTGGCGTGATCGGCAACGAGGTACTTGCCGTCGGTAATGCCGGGGTCAACTTCGCCCAGCGAGAACACCACTTGATAGCCGTCTTCGGCGCGCGCCACGATGTACAGCGACAGCGAGGAGCCGCGAGCGCCCGCCCCCAGCGCCAGTCCCGCTTTTGCGAGCACGTCGCTCAGCCAGACGCCGTCGTACGTGGTCGTAATGCCGTTACTCGTGGTACTCACCGACGCCCGCGGCAGCTGGGCGAGCTCTCGCGCGGTGAGCGCTAGCGGCGTGGGTACGGCGCCTGCTACGGTGAGCGTGGGGGCGGGGGCCGAGCCTGGCATGCTCGATGCCGTTTGCGCCGCCACGGTGCGGCTGTGGGCGGCAGTGCACAGGGCAAGAGCAAGCCAGAGTGTTCGAGCGCGCATAGCGACGGAGACGGCGAGGAGCAGGCAACGCCGAACGCCTGCGGGCGCGCGGCTGGTCGTCGGTGAAGTATGGCGCCCCGCTAGAACTTCGAGGAGTACCCGAGCCGAATGACCTGCGTCTCGAGGAACGCCTAGCTCCCCGCGAGGGCACACTGACGCGTGCACACGTGGTCGCGAAGAGCACGCCGCCGGTGCCGGCAGTGCCTGCTGGCGCAGGCCCGCCGTCCCTCGCATTGCCTGTTGTCATCGCATTGACATGATTGGCGTGCGAAATTGCCTGTCCCGCCCCGTCACGCGCGCCGGAGTTCTCAATGCGCTGTTTCGGAGTTGTTCTACCCGTCGCACGATCTGCGGCGCGGGCCGTAGGCGTCGCGGTCACGCTGTGTGGTAGCGCGCTGGCCGCCCAGAGTCCTACCTATCGGCTTACGCATACCATTGCCGTTGGCGGTGAGGGTGGCTGGGACTACACAACCATCGCGGGCGATCGACTGTATCAGTCGCATGGCAACGTGATGGTAGTCGTGGATTTGCGCACGCAGGCCGTGGTCGGGACGCTCCCCAACACCGCCGGCATTCACGGCGTGGCCATTGCCGCCGACTTGAACCGTGGCTTCACGAGCAACGGCCGAGACACCACGGTAACGGTGTTCGATCTCAAAACCCTTGCCGTACTGAACACGGTGAAGGTGACGGGCGCCAATCCTGACGCGATTCACTACGATGCAGCATCGAAGCGCATCTTTACGTTCAATGGCCGTGGGTTGAACGCCACCGCCATCAATGCCGCCACCGGTCACGTGGATGGAACGATTCCGCTGGGGGTGAAACCGGAGTTTGCGCAATCGAACGGCGAGGGGTTGCTGTACGTGAATCTGGAGAGCGACACCGGCCAGATTGCTGTGATCGATACCAAGTCGCTGAAGGAGGTGAAGCGCTACTGGCTCCCCGGCTGCGAAGGTCCCTCGGGGCTCGCGTTCGACCGCGCGCATAGTCGCCTCTTTTCGGTGTGCGGCAACAAGCAAATGGCCGTGAGCGATCCGACCACCGGTAAGGTCGTGGCCATGGTGCCCATTGGCGCCGGCGTTGATGCTGCGGCGTACGATGCGGAGCGCCAGCTCGTATTCGCATCGAATGGCGGTGACGGCACTCTGACGGTGATTCATCAGACCAGTGCGGACCGGTACACGGTATCCGCCACCGTGCCGACGAAGCGCGGCTCGCGCACGATGGCGCTCGACCCGCGCACGCATGCCGTGTATCTCGCGAGCGTCGACTACGGGCCAACGCCGGAGCCGGCGCCCGGGGGACGTCCTGGTCGGCCGCAGGTCGTGCCGAACTCGTTCGCGATTCTTGTGGTGGAGCCCAAGTAGTTGGGCGACACACGGTGGTGGCAGGGACGACGCGCGACCGGCCCGGGCGCACCGGTCGTGCAATGCGCGCTGTGGCTTGTGCTGGT